>PVMS01159895.1_pt1 | contig 13030 bp, 9 predicted proteins | sample 1853461 | NCBI WGS metagenome assembly PVMS01 (sample SAMN08582032, study PRJNA380276) | Marine sediment metagenome, whole genome shotgun sequencing project. | isolation source: ocean sediment barecode stripped | collected 2017 | reverse complement strand
TGCTATGATTTCCAGCCGGTCAGGCAGTTTGACCAAATAGTCGTTGGCGCCTAAGGCAAAGGCCTCTGCCTTGGTAAGAGCCTCTTCTTTGCTGGAAAGAACGATCAATGGTACGTTGCGGGTGGCCTGATTGGCGCGAAATATCGGACCAAGGTCAAACCATCTATTTCGGGCATAACGAGGTCCTGAAGAATAACTGTAGGCTGGATCCTGCTTGCCAGTTTGATTGCCTTGGTAGGGTCCTGGCAGAAGTGGAAATCGATATCTTGCTCCGGGGCCAGCATGCGTCGCACAGCCTCACCGATCATGGCCTGGTCATCAACAAGCAAAACAGTAATTCGGTGATGTGTCAAGGAGGCTGGTTGTTTATCATTTATCATTTGTATGCCCCAAGTTGTCCCGCTGAAAGCGGGATTGCGGGTTAAGGGTTTTTCAATCGACAGTCTACAATTTTACCCCGTGGAATAGGGTTCCCCCTGGGAAATTCCACTGGGGCATCAATCATCAATCTTACTTCACCACTCCCAGCTCAAAACCTTCATCTCTGTCTTTCCTTTATTGAGAAATCGCAAAAGTGCCGGAGCCACCTCACCAATGGGCAGGATATCGTCCGCAGCCCCCAATTCTTTAGCCGCCTTTGGCATACCATAAATCACACTGGTCGCCTCATCCTGGGCAATGGTGTACCATCCGGCCTGTCGCAATGCTGAAAGGCCTTCTGCCCCGTCCCGGCCCATACCGGTAAGCAAAACACCAACTCCCTTTGAAGGCCATAGCCTGGCAACACTCTTAAAAAATACGTCCACCGAGGGTCGAAAGGGGATATTAACCGGTTCCGTGGTGTATACAAGGGTGAGATCCGGGGAAAAAATCAGGTGATCATTGCTACCCGCCAAAAAAACACTTCCAGATGCGGGCCGGCGACCCTCAGATACCAGACGTACCGTGAGATCGGTTTGTGCATTCAGCCAGTCAGCTAAATCACCGGAAAATTCGCAATCTACGTGCTGGGCAATGACGATCCCTGCCCCGAGTTCTTTAGGCAGACAGGAGAGCACTTCTGCCAGGGCCTTGGGGCCACCTGTGGAAGAACCTATGACGATCAGGGGCGGAACACTATTTCTCAAAGCCGGTCTGCAGGCTCTCTGAAGGGGGGACAGGGAGGATTGCCTGTTCAGCTTTCCGATCATTTCAATCTTTTTTAATAAGGCGCTTACCTCCTGTTCAGACGCCGGGCCATTTCCCAGAACAGGAATATTTGTGGCATCCAAGGCCCCAAAGCCCATGGCTTCAAAAATCTTCGCCGTATTCCCATCCATTGTGGCAGTCACAACAAGAATCGGACATGGAGACCTGTTCATTATCTGACGCGTGGCCTCTACACCATCCATCACAGGCATGATAAGATCCATTAGAATCAGATCGGGAGTATCGGCCGCGCATTTTTCTACGGCTTCTGCACCATTACGCGCCACCCAGGCAATTTCATGATCCGCAACGCTCAGTACGATTTCGCGCAGAGATTCCACAATCAGAACCCTATCATTGACAATTGCAATGCGCACGATCACGCCTCCCCTATGAGGTCAACGGCCGCATTTATGAGCGAGTCATCTTCAAAGCTGCTCTTAGTCAAGTAGTAGTTGGCTCCTGCTTCCAGACCCAGGAGTCGATCCTCCTCCTTATCTTTATAGGATACAATGATAACAGGTAAGGATTTTAGTTCAGGATGCTGCTTGATTTGCGTTACGAATTTGATTCCATTCATCCTCGGCATATCAACATCAGACACTACCATATCATAACGATCGGAACGCACCGCATTCCAACCATCCACCCCGTCAACGGCTGTCGCTACTTCATATCCCTTGCTTTCAAGTAATTTACGTTCCATCTCCCGGACGGTAAATGAATCATCCACAATGAGAATACGTTTCTTCTCCTTTACTTCTTTCTTATCGGTCACGCTGCTCAGTTTTCGGAGTCTGCGGCCCGAAAGGAGGTTGTCTATGGAGCGCACCAGGTCCTCCACATCAAAAATAAGCACAGGGGCACCGTCCAGCATCACGGCTACCGAGCTAATGTCAGCGACCTTTCCCAATCGCGGGTCCAGTGGTCTTACCACAAGGTCGTATTCTCCCAGGAAACTATCCACCGATAGACCGTAGAAATTCAACCGGTCACTCACTACCACGACGAACAGTTCCTCCTGCTGCTGGGGTGGGGTTTTTAACTCCAATACGTGGTGAATATCTACCAGCGCAATATTGTTGTCGTCAAACCTGAAGTACTGACGGTCTTCCACAGTATCAATTTCTGATCTTGAGAGTTCGAGGCATCTTTCAATTCTGGCGAGAGGAAAGGCATAGGGTTCTCCTGCGATCTCCACCAGAAAGGTCCGAACCACAGAGAGCGTCAGAGGCAGCTCCATATGAAAGGTTAACCCCTCTCCCGGTTTGGATACCGCGCGGACAACTCCGCCCACGTCATGAACCATATTGCGGACCACATCGAGACCCACACCACGTCCTGAAATCTCGGTGACATTTTTTGCCGTTGAAAATCCAGGAAGGAACAGGAAATCCATAAGTTCCGGGTCGGTCATTTTATTGACCATATCAGTGCTGGCAAGACCTTTATACGCTATCTTTTCTCTCAATTTGTCCAGATTGATGCCCTGACCATCGTCTGAAATCGTTATCATAAGCATGCCCGATCGGTGGGCAGCCCCTAAACGCAGGTTGCCGGTTTCAGGCTTCCCCGCAGTTAGACGATCTTCTGGAAGTTCGATACCATGATCTATGGCATTGCGCAGAAGGTGATTAAGGGGAGCATCCAGTTTCTCCAAGATGTCGCGATCCACCTCCGTGCCTTTCCCCATGATTTCAAAGCGGACCTTTTTTCCTAATTCACGGGCGAGATCACGCACCATTCTCGGAAAGGCCTGAACCCCGTCAGAAAAAGGGCGCATCCTTACAGAAATGACTTCATGGTAAAGGCGATCAGAAAGGGCAACGGAGGTACTGTTAAATATATCGAACTGGTTCAACCTCTCAGCCAGATTCAGACCTATTGCCTTGGTTTTATTTCTGGCCTGGAGCAAAAGCTCTGAGGCTTGGGGGTCAGACCTTCCTTGCACTAAGATTTCCTGTAAACCCTCTAAGATATTGAGCAGTTCAAAATGATTCCGCTTAAGCTCCAGGAGGGCTTCTGAAAAAGCCGGAAGACCCCGTGCGCTTACAACTACTTCTCCGGCCTGGCCCATCAGGCGCTCAATTTTCGCTGCTGTTACCCGCACAGTCCTGTCCATTTCCGTCAGACCCTGCTTGGGCAACGTTTCGCCTGCTTCCTGGGGGATCGGTAGTCCCACGGCATTATCCACGGGAGTTTGCATTGGCTCTGTCGATAATTCGGTTGTCGGAGCCGGTTTCACGGCAGGCGTCACTTCCATTGGAGAAACCTCAATAGCTGTCTCTCCGTCGATGATCGCTGAAATGGCACCAACCAGACGGTCAATCTCATGACGGTGTTCACTTACCCAATCCATACCGCCCTCACCGAGAGATTGAGAAAGCTGGGTCAGGAGGTCTACAATCTGGAGTAGGATGTCGATCTGATCAGAACCTAAGGACACCTCCCCCTTTTGCGCTGCCACAAAGCAGTCCTCCATGACATGGGCCACTCTGACAGCAACATCCAGGCCCACTACCCTGGCCCCGCCCTTTATGGAGTGTGCTGCTCTCATGAGGGCTTCTAGTTGATCTGTTGCTCCCGGATCGTTTTCCAAGGCCAACAGACCGTCATTTAATACGGCCACATAGGTTTCCACTTCCGTCTGGAAAAGATCTAACATGGTGGGATCGGAAATTACGGCAGCGCCCTCGGTTCCTGTCTTACTCTCTTCTCCTGAAACCGGCCCGGCTGAAGAAAGAGGGGCAGAAGGGATCTCCTGTGGGATCGACATTTCCGGTGAGAGAATCCCGTTTATGGCCTTAACCACCTGTTCTATATCTTTCCGGTGTCCGTGAAACCACTCTGCCGCCCCCTCCCCTGCTGCCTCAGCAATCTGATTGAGCATATCAACACCCCTGAGAAGGATGTCGATCTGATCAGCAGCCAGGGATATTTTGCCCTCCTGGGACGCTGCAAAACAGTTCTCCATTTCATATGCCACATTAGAGGCGTCATCAAGACTCATCATCCGTGCTGCACCCCTTATTGAGTGGGCAGCCCTCATCAAAGCTTCAAGCTGGTCCGGGGCATCAGGATTGTTTCCTAAAGCCAGAAGCCCGTCGTTTAATATGGCGACATTGTTTTGCGTTTCAGTGCGAAAGAGGTCCAGCATGGCAGGATCGGACATCAATGCTGCTTCCTCAAGATTTGTATCCTCGGCTTTCTCTCGTATAACATTTGGGGATGGTGATGCCTCCACCGTGGGGGAACTGGCTTGAACCTCTTTTCGGGACTTGTCCGGGGAGACACCCCCGTCCGCATCGGGCGGCCCCTCCCGTGAGACAATCATATCCCCAATCAGGCTGTCGATCTCTTCCTGATGATCAGGTATCCATTCTGACTCTCCCTTGCAGCCAGCCTCAGCCATGCGGTTGAGCATTCCAGCACCTTTAAGGAGAATAGCGATCTGATTTTCGCCTAAGGACATCTCACCTTTATTGGCTGCAGCAAGACACTCCTCCATTGTTCGGGCCATTTTTGCACCCGCAGCCAGTTCAACGATCTGCGCAGCCCCCCATATGGAATGTGCGGCCCGCATCATGGGCTCGATCCTGTCCAAGGCTCCCGGGGTGGTCTCAAGCGCCAACAAACCATCCGTTATTGTGGCAGAATGGCTCTCCACATCTGACCGGAAAAGGTCCATCATGGAAAGATCGCCCTTGTCCTGCCCGTTTCCTTCTGTCACTGTATGCTCCTCTTAAGGCTGTAGAATAGGAGTTCGTCATCTAATAAGGCCACGTGTTTATCCTCCCATTTGAAGATTTCCTTAGTAAAGGTAGATTTGGATTTGGAAACGGTCACAGGAACATTCTGGAATAGATCGGGATGGACATGATGAATCCCATGGATCTCATTCACAGGGAAGACCCAGACATCCCCATCTTTATTTACCACCATCATCCGGTCATTGAGTTTCTGTTCCTTTTCCTTATCTTTGTCATGTTTTTCCAAACCGATCAGATGTTCCAAAGAAACACATATCTGTATTTCTCCATGAACATTTACCACACCCTTCAACACCTCCTTTTTCCGGTGCGGCAGGGAGTGTATACTGACCCTGTCTATGATCTCTGAAAAAAACCGCGCCGCAAGAGCCAGCCATTCCCCTTCGACCCGAAATGTAACCACAGGGAATGTACCTATGGGATCCTCACCCTTTTTTTCTAATAAAACCTGGCCCCACTCATTCTTGTATTCCACCGGGAGATCACGTTCTAGGAGATTTCTGCCCGCCTGGGTAAACACTTCACAATTGCGGCAATGGATAACTTCTTTAAGCCTGGGACAACGGGGTTCTTCTTGCCCCCATACCCCTATTAACTTCCAGCAGTTTTCTTTCTTTTGCATAATCAATCCTTTTGGAGCCTTCTAGATTATTTACTTTTGGCCTAAGGGCTCGCGCAAAAATAACTTCACATTTTCGCATCCCATCTTCAGGTCATCTTTAGCCGCTCCTCAATCGCAAAACCCTCGAAATAGTACGACTATTTCTGCGGTTTTGCTCAATCGGCGCAGCCAAATCTAACCTAAATCTGGGCGCCAATTCTGGGAACTTATTTTTGCGCGAACCCTAAGGCCGTCACTCCCGCGAACGCGGGAGTCCAGTCCCGCCGAGGCAGGGTTGATTTCCCTGGATTCCCGCGTTCGCGGGAATGACGAAAACAGGTCATTGTTACTTTGCGTCTTGTACGTGAGACCTTTTTGGTTCCCCGCATCAGTTTCACTGAAGACGGGATTTCCGTTGCACTTTGACCAGTTTATCCGGGTTAGAAATTTTATCCTTCTGAGAAACCCGCCGCGCCCTCCTTCGCAGATGAGCGGCTTTCTCCCTGTCACCGCGATGCTCGACAACAAAGGAGAGATGATTCAGGGACTCGTAATGATCAGGGTCCAGGTAAATAGCTTTGTTAAAAAATTCTTCAGCCCTTTCCTCATTGTCCAGAGCTTCAAGTATAAGACCCATCAGAAAATGGGCCTGCACATGGGCAGGATTCTCTCCCAAAAAAAGTTTCGCAAAGTTCCAGTGCTGAAAGAAGAGACCCCTGATCCGCCAGGCTCTGGGCCTCATTAAACAGATCCTTCCGGGCTTCATAAGGTTCATTGCTTTCTGGCTGTTTACTCGAAATCTCGGGTTCAAACACTTCGTCAATGGTAACTGAAGGGTGCAAACGGGGCTCTACATGGGGCTTTTTGCCGGCTTTTTCAAATTGTCTCTGAAAGGGATGAGGGTGAACTTGAAGACCCGGTTTGAGACCATTTTCCCTTTTGCGTCGTTCTTTCCTGCAGGCAAAAACACCAAAGTCAGGAATACCAGCGAACCCCCACTCTATCGCCGCCTGCCGTTCCGCATGGCCCAAGAACAGGATCCCGGTCGTGGCTAACAACCGGTCCAGTATTTCAAAAACACGCCTCTTTGCTTCTGAGCTCATGTAGATCAGAAGATTGCGGCAGAAGATAATGTCATAGGGCTCCTGACCCGTAAAGAGGCGACGGTCCAACACATTTCCCTTAATAAACCGGGTCTTCTTTCTGACGTCAGCGCTAAGCTGATAAGCATCGCCTTTTGGTTCAAAATAGCGCTTTCTAAAGGACAGATCATCGCCCCGGAAAGACCCTTGGCTATAAACCCCTGATTTAGCCTTGTCCAGGGCCGCATCACTTATATCCACACCATCCACATGAAAGCGATCGCCTCCAATCCCCGCATCCATGAGGGCCATTGCAATGGAGTAAGGCTCTTCTCCCATGGAGCATGGAACACTCAACACACGCAGGAGGTCTCCCTTATGTTCTGGCAGCCATTCTCCTGTAATGTAATTGGCGAGAAAAGCAAATGAGTTCTTGTTTCGGAAAAACCATGTCTCCGGAACAACTACAGCCTCTATCAGGTTTCCCTGTTCCTCCTGGGACCTCTTTATATGGCTCAGATAGGTCTTGATATCGGCCGACCCGCATGCAGCGGCGCGAAGACGCACTGCCTTGGCTATGACTCCAGAGCCGATAGCGTCCGCAGATACCCCAATCTCTTTCTCGAGCAAAGATTCAATCATTGTCAGGGACATCATTGCCACCTTCGAGCATGGGAAGAAATTTGAAGCTGCTCTGCAGGAGATCCAGATCGATATATTGAATCATCTCCTTGTTCTCCATGACAAAACCCCCAAGATAGGGAGCTTCCTGCATGCTCAGTCCGGGTGATACAAATGCGTCTTCAGATTTTTTTACTGCCTCGGTCACCCGTTCCGCCATAAACCCGAGGATATAAGGCGTATTGTCTTCTCTAACATAGTCCACAAGGATAATCCGTGTGCTCAGCCGCATCTCACACGGTCGTCCCTGAATCATGATACGTAGGTCGATTACAGGGACAATAACGCCCCGATAATTGAAAAGCCCCGCAAAATAATCCGGGGTATGGGGCATGTCCTTTAACTTAACCAACGGGGCGACTTCCCTTACCTTTTCACATTTCATGGTATACATAACGTCGCCCAAATAAAAGAGCAGTACCAGCATCTCCCGAGCCCCCCTGTGGATTGATGATTGTCGATTGATGATTTATGATTGTCGTCCCGGTGAAATGGTAAAACAGAAACATTTCACAGGGTAAACTTGATGACCCGCAAAATAATCAAGAAGCACCCGTTATTGTCATTCGCGCGATCGCGGGAATCCAAGGATCCCATTTTTAGCGGTACTGGACTCCCGCGTTCGCGAGAGCGACGGCTTTGGAAACTTTTTACGAAGCCATCAAAATTGATAATCAAAAAACATCCTTAACTCGTAACCTAAAACTTAGCTCCCCTGGCCCTTCAATCAACAATCATCAATCGACAATCATCAATCCCATCACTCTACCTTGAAGCGTGACACCTCATCCTGCAGACCTCTTGCGGCCTCATTCAACTGTTCAATAGCGCCATAGGTTTCCCGCAGGGAATCCATTGTCTGCTGCATCTCCTCACTTAAATTCGCCATAGACAGATTTATTTTCTGGGCATTTTCCGACTGCTGTCCCATGGACACATTAACGTTCTCAAAGCTCGGAGACAGTGCTTGAACCTGCTCTATGATCCGGGCAAGCTGAAGGCTTATCCTCCCCACGTCTTCTGCGCTGTGATTTACTTCTGCAATGAATTTATCCATTTCCATAACTCCGGCAGAAACCGCAGATTGCATCTCCTGGACCATCTGGTCAATATCCAGGGTGGCCACGGCAGTCTGGTCCGCCAACCTCCGAATCTCCCGCGCCACCACATTAAATCCTCTGCCGTACTCACCAGCCTTCTCCGCTTCGATGGCCGCGTTCAGAGAAAGGAGGTTGGTCTGGTCCGCAACCTTTGTAATGGTGGTTACCACATTCGTGATATTTTCCGCTTTTTCGTTGATAGCTTCCAACCTGCCGGATATGGATTTGGAAGCGGCTTCCATACTTCCCATAGCCTCCTCCATACGCGCCAGGTCTGTTTGTCCTTTACTCGCAAAACCCGCAGTCTCCTGAGACTTTAATGCCACCTGCTCCATCGTATCCACCAATTCTGTTGCAACTTCGGATATCTGCTCCACTGCCTTCACAACCCTGTTGGTAGATTCCACCTGGTTTGCCACGGTAGCCTCCTGCTCTTTGGCAGTGGCAGCCAATTCGGTTGAAGAAGATGTAACCTGGATACCGGATCGCTGCACCTGCCCAACAACCTTCCGAAAAGATGTGGCCATACCATCTATTGCCTTTAGCAGGGTCCCGATTTCGTCTTTCCTCGTGGCGTCAATGCCCACAGTAAGGTCAAAATCAGACAATTTAAGGGCAATTTGAGAAACATCATTCAAAGGTTTAAGGACCAATGCCCTCAATAAGAATATCAGAGATACAACTAAGGCCAGAAGTATTACAAAGACTCCGATAGTCTGGCTTGCTATAGCACGATTAAGCTCAGATCGAGCAGCGTTTTCAAAGATCTCTGATTTGTCGGAAGCCTCTTTTTTCAGGCTTCTGATCTTTTTCTTTAATAAGGTGTCACTATAGTAAACCTGAAAATTGCCGATTTTCTTTGCATCTTGCATGCAATCTACAGAAACCGACAGGCTATCATTAAGTTTCAGATCTTTAGGCAGTGCATCTCCTGTTTTAATGCCGGCATTTCTCCAGGCAGCGGCAAAAGCCGTGCCTTTATCGTCCAGTACATTTATAGCCACTATTTCAGGATAATTCATATAAGGGCGTAGGGAATTCTTCAAACCGTCTTGATCAAGGTTGTATAGATACGTGGCCCCGATTCCACTGAGGATTTCGGCGTTAAACTTTACATCTTCCCTGAGTGATTTTTTTTCTTCTTCAGCTCTGACATCAATAAAGTTGTGTATCCCTGATAAGATTTCTTTGGTAAAGCTATCAATCATTCTTATTTCGAACTTGATCAAAACAAATCCGCCCAATAACACCAGGGTACACACGATACCGCAGGCAGATGCCACTATCCTTGTTACTATGCTCCAATTACGCATGACCATACCCCTCAATCTTATAATCTAATCCTTTAATTGTAGCCGCGAACCATTTAATCCTTAATTTATAATATATTTCTTCACTATTTCATCATACCGACCGGTTTTACGCAACTGCTTCAAACCCTCATTAAAATCATTTCTGACTTCTTCATTAACAAACCCAACGCTAAAGGGCGTTGGAGGGAAAATATGCCAGATGTCAATAGCTTGGGAGGTGTCCACCATATCGTTGCGCTGACGGTGATAATAAAAAATATTCTCATCTAAAACTATTGTATCCACACGGTTGCGGTATAGTAAATTAACCTGGATCTGTTGTTTGTGAAGTTCTCTATACTTATTATTTTCCTTTGCCATGGAAGCAAAATCCTTTCCCAGATATAAGGTCGCATCTTGAAACGCAAGGATACTTTTCCCTTTTAGCCCATTAACTTCCTTAATATTGAATCTGTTTTCCTTCAAACTGATCACAACATTTTCACAGACAAGATGCTCATCAGAGTAGAAGGCCTCTATTCCAGAGTCGGGATTGATGGTCAAGGCCCCATCTACCGTCTTATCCTTGAGTTCCTTCTTAACACGCGCAAAGGGGACATATTTTGGTTTGATAGTATAACCCCTATCCTTAAGCGCCTCTCGCACAATATCCAATTCTATCCCCGACTTGGTCTCGGGAATATTATATGGTGGTATGGCCAACCCGACTGCCAGTGTTAGCTCTTTAGGGGCCGCTGACAAAGGAGAGGAAGCAAAGGCGACAAAAAAGATCGACACCAAAACAGCGTGCTTGAGTAAATTGATACTGATCCCGCGGGATCGCGAGATTGAATATTGAATATTTAAGGAGGTTTTCATTTATTAATCCCCTCAGCTCACTTTGAACCGTGACACCTCGTCCTGAAGGCTTCTCGCAGCCTCGTTCAATTGCTCAATAGCAGAAAACGATTCCCTTAAAGATTCGGTGGTCGTCTGCATCTCTTCACTTAGGTTTGCAATAGAGCTATTTACCTTCCGGGCATTCTCGGATTGCAGGCCCATTGACACATTAACACTCTCAAAGCTGGGTGACAGGGACTGAACCTGTTCAATTATTCGCGTTAGCTGTGAACTGATTTTACCGACGTCTTCTGCGCTGAGATTTACTTCTGCTATGAATTTATCCATTTCCATTACACCGGCGGAAACCGCAGAGTGCATCTCCTGCACCATCCGGTCAATATCTAAAGTGGCCACGGCAGTCTGATCCGCTAACCTCCGTATTTCCCGCGCCACTACATTGAACCCTCTTCCGTACTCTCCCGCCTTCTCAGCTTCAATGGCAGCGTTCAGTGAAAGCAGGTTGGTCTGATCCGCAACCTTTGTAATGGTTGTTACCACATTCGTGATATTTTCCGCTTTTTCGTTGATAGCCCCCAACCGCCCGGATATTGATTTGGAAGCGGCCTTCATATTTCCCATAGCCTCCTCCATACGCGTTAAGTCTGCTTGACCCTTGCTTGCAAATCCTGCCGTTTCCTGGAACTTTGCTGCGACCTGCTGCATGGTCTCCACCAATTCCATTGCAACGCGAGAAATCTCTTCTACCAGCTTTACTGCCTCTTTGGTAGATTCGACTTGAATTGACATGGTGGTCTCCTGCTCTCTCGCAGTGGCTGCTAATTCGGTTGAAGAAGATGTAACCTGGATCCCGGATCGCTGAACCTGCCCGACCAAGGAGTTAAGGCTTTCGGTCATGGTCTTGATGGAGCTGAGCAGATGCCCAGTTTCGTCCTCTGAATCGACCTTGTCTCCTGAAACCTCTTTCACGGCCAATGACTTGACAGAGGCGGCAGCCGATGCGAGATTACCCATGGCGATCTCTTTTGATATGCCTGTTATCAGAATGATCCGTTTCGTAAGCTTATTTCCCAAAAAGAAGGCAACTCCAATAACCGGTACAAGCATAACGAGTCCGCTTATGATCATAACCCAGAGCATTCGAGACATTGAGGCCTCAACCTTCTTCTTTGCATCATAATAATCATCTTCGTAGGCACCGGCTCCAATCACCCAATCCCAAGGCTCAAAATAGCTTACGGCTGCTACTTTCCACCTTTCCTTGGCTTCGCCTATATTTCGCCAGGGATACCGCTCAAGCGCTGTTTCTCCTTTTTTGAGCTTAATCCCTTTATTTACTATTTCCCGGATATAATAACGCCCATCTGTGTCTTTTGAATCCCAGATATTCTCACCATCCCGTTCACCATTCTTCGAAATTATGTAAGCCCCTTTATGGTGCGCCAGTTTGCCGCCAAGAACATAGACATATCCTGTCTTGCCAACTTTCATATCCAGGATGACCTTTCGTAGAGTTTCAGGAATCTTGTTGGGCATTCCCGTAAACAACATCCCTATGACTTTCTCCTTCTTGTCAACGATCGGCTCGAAAGCGGCAATGTACCAGTTATTGTTCACATAAGCCAACCCGCTGAAAACCTTCCCCTGAATCACGGTTGAAATAACCGGGTCAGGAACGCCATTATTGATAGCGGGAATATAGCTTCCAATAGAACGAAAACCATCTTGAGTAGCCAAAGTCGTTGCCACCTGTATCATATCACCCTTTTCATTCATGATCTGAAAGATGGCGTAATTTCCCCCAAATTTCATTTTGGCTGCATCTATGTAAGGGGTCGAGTCATTTAGCTTTCTGTTTTGTCCGAGCCATGTAATATCATCAATAAGCATTTTGGGGAGAGACACCTTCTCTTTTTCCCCGGTAAGTTGATTAACAGCGTTCCATGAAACCTTTTCAGGGGACAGAGAAAACCCCCCGAGTGCTGAAAAAAAGGACTCTACGTCCTGCAGGTGCCGCTCCACCTCCTTGTTAATCATGTCGCTCGTGACCTGGCAGGTATCCCGAATAGCAATCGCAATACGTTTCATACTGTCACGTGCAAAAAGATCCAACTCATCTTCAATTTTCTGAGTGACGTTTCTCTTCTCCATAGACGTCAGTACAAAGATGACGAGTACCGGCAGTATCGCTGCTACCACCGGCAGACCGATCAATTTTTGCTTCAGCATAACTCTCATTATTTTCACCCTTTCCCAGTCCCTAAAAGAAAAGCAGTTCAAATCGCCAATCGACAATCATCAATCATCAATCCGGTCAGTTTACCTTAAAGCGTGAGACCTCATCCTGCAGACCCTGAGCAGCCTCTCGCAGATATTCTGCAGCAAGGTTAAATTCCTGCAAGGCCTCCAGGGTGTTATGGGTTACAATATTCAAATGGTTCATGGTCTCACTGAT
>PVMS01068242.1_pt1 | contig 13030 bp, 10 predicted proteins | sample 1853461 | NCBI WGS metagenome assembly PVMS01 (sample SAMN08582032, study PRJNA380276) | Marine sediment metagenome, whole genome shotgun sequencing project. | isolation source: ocean sediment barecode stripped | collected 2017 | reverse complement strand
GATCTGACGGAGTCTCCCGGTCGATCTGCTTCAGAAACTTGATCCACTCCTGATGCCTGTGGCGAGGCATGCACGATGCAATGACCTTTCCTTGGGCCATGTCGATCGCAGCAAACAGCGTCGTGGTGCCGTTGCGCTTGTAGTCATGGGTCATCGTTCCGCAACGCCCGGGGACGATCGGCAGGCCGGGTTGCGTCCGATCGAGCGCCTGGATCTGGCTCTTCTCGTCGGCACTGATAACCAGAGCCCTTTCGGGAGGATTGAGATAGAGCCCCACGACATCGATCAGCTTGCTTTCAAAGTCCGGGTCGCGGCTCAACTTGAAAGTGCGAATTCGATGGGGCTTGAGGCCGTTGGCCTTCCAGACGCGATGAACCATCGATTGCGTGACGCCCAACTCCTCTGCGAGCGAGCGTGTGCTCCAGTGGGTCGCGTTGCTCGGTGTCTCCTGCGTCGTCTTGCGAATAATCTCGCTTTCAATTCGCTCTCGCGGTTGCCGTGGACGGCCTCCGCGCGGGAGGTCCTTCTCGATCCCTGCGATGCCCAGTTCGGAAAACCGATTGCGCCAACGCCCTACGGTGTGGACCTTCACGCCGAGTTGGGCGGCGATCTCCTGATTCGACTTCCCATCCGCCGCCCGCAGAATCATCTTGGCGCGCTGCGCCTGCCGGACGGCGACTTTTCGCCCTCTGGACCATTGCTGTAGGGTCGCCCGTTGACTCTTCGTGAGGCGGATCTCGGCTGCGACGCGCATGGTTCCCCTCCGACCGACGGCCGAGAGAGTAACATGGCGAATCCTATAATGCCCTGTAGTTTTGAATCATATCACTAGAACTTCCGTCGCTCGGGCACGACCCTGCTCATCACCAACGGGAGAGATCCAATGCAGACTTCATTTGGCAACGATTCGAACTCGGCCACGGCGACCAACCGGCGTCCGCTGTGGAAGGCGCTGCTCGTGTTGGGCGTATGCGCACTGCTCGCGCCCGTCTGGGGAGCAGCATCGGCCAGTGCCCGAACGGTCAGCACCGTCCGCACGGCGTCCGCCCTGCGAGGGGTCGATCTGCCCGGCCAGGACTACCGCAACTTCTCGGCTCGGCGCTACCGGAAATGCAGCAGCACCTGCGAGAACGAGGCGCAGTGCAAGGCTTGGACGTTCGTGGCGCCCGGCACCCCGGGAGCGCACGGCACGTGCTGGCTCAAGCACGCGGTGCCCCCGCAGCAGCCCAACGCCCGCACCACCTCCGGCATCAAGAGCCAGACCGGCTCGGAGTCGCTGGTGCTGACGCCGGGGCCCGGCACCACGGGGCGCCTGCCGCGGGGCGAGCGCACGAGCGTGACCACCCGCGATCACAGGCGCTCCAGGGCCCCGGCCGAGAGTACCGAACTGGCTTGTGACAACGGAAGAACCTACAAGCTGTCCACGGGAAACGAGGGTGGTATCTGCACGGTGATCAAGGAGTGCAGCTTTTACGTGAAAGAAAATGAATGCGGGGGGTGGGTTAAGTCTGCCGTCTGCGATGATAACGGGCGGGAGCCGAACTCAGCCGAGGCGACTTGCGGTCTTGGCTGCACGGGCTCATCGGGCTCCGGCACTTGCGAATCGACTCCGTCCGGCTGATGCGAGATTTCTTGCCGCGGGAAAGCGCCGTCTACGTCTCGATCAGCTCGCGTTGTCTTCCGGCCGAACGGCGGCGCTCGAGGGGGCGAATGGCAGGAAGCCTGCCGCCACGCCTCCGAAGACGGGAAGCAGGACCGCGACCAGATTCAGCCCCAGAGGCCCTTGGCCAACGACACCTCCGTTGGCGAGGAGCGCCAGTCCGCCGCAGAGCATCGAGGCCCCCGCGACGAGGCGCCAGAGCGGAATCGATCGTGCGCCTCCCCGCGAGATGATGCGCTCGACCTGCGTGAACACGAGCAGGAAGGGGAAGGTCGCGAGCGAGAAGAGGAGCACCCACGCCGGTCGCAAGCTCCACCAGAGGCCCGTTCCCGGTGCGACTTCGAAGACCCCGGGAAGCAGCCAGAAGCCCAGGCCGATCACGAGCATCATCACGGTGCTGTGCCAGAGGAAGATCGTCATGATCATCCCGTTGATCAGTACCGTTGCGGTCCAGACGCGCTCTCGCGCGAGCCAACGCCGGATCGGCGCCTCCAACGAGAGCAGCAAGCCGATCTGGGCCAGCCCCAGCGCGAGAAGCGGCAGCTTGGGCGGCGTCGTGTTGCTGAGCTCCTGGCTCGGAACCCCGACCAGGCTCGTGGGATAGGGGCCTACCTGGGTCAGCAGGACCAACGCGGCCCCACCGAAGAGAAACAGGGGCAGGGCCCGGCGCGGCCCACTCAGCATGCCCTGCTGCCAGGCATAGCCCAGCTGGTGCACCGCGCTCCAGACGAAGAGGTAGTTGAACCAGCCGAGCAGCTTCAGGTCGCCGGCGAAGAAGAGCAGATCGTTGGCGGCAGCGAGCCCGGCGGGCAGGCAGAAGCTCCAGATGCCCATGCGGTGCCAGGCGGCGCGCGTGATCGGAACCAACATCACGATCAGCAGATAGATCGCGAGGAACCAGACGGGAACGAGCGCAACCTGGGAACCGATCCGGATCATGCCTTCGGGAATCCCGAGCCAGAATCCGAGCGCCCCGAGCCCGGCCCACAGGACGATGAGCGGCATCACGGGTCCGAGCAGCCTTCGCAAGCGCGATTCGAGCCAGAGCGCATAGGGCTGGCCGCGCTCCCGGGCAGCGTCCCAGGAGGTTCCGTTCGAGAAGCCGCCCACGAAGAAGAAGACCGGCATCACCTGGAAGACCCAGGTCAGCCAGCGCGACCAGGGCAGCACATCGAGCAGGTGGGCGAGCCGTGCAGCGCCCTCGGAGAGATAGGGCGAGGCCATGATCCAATGACCGAGCACGACGGCCAGGATCGACACCGCACGGAGCAGATCGACGTAGCGATTGCGCGCTTCGGGAGTCTCGGCAGCCAGGCGAGTGGCCTGCGCCCACATCCCGTTCTCTTTCATCGCCGCGATTGCATCACAGTTCTACCCTGCGGGCCAGCTTCGCCGAGCGGAGACGCAGCGGGATATTCGGGAAGTGCGCCGCCCTCTCGCTGAGCGCTACGCAATTTTCTGCACAGCACGATCGAGCGCAGCTTCCGATGGAGACACGCGACACACCGCGGAGTCCAGCTCTCGACACCTTTCCGTGCGCTCTCACCGGCATGGCCCTTGCTACTTCGATCACTTGGATTGGGCCGGCAAGCGATTCACCGCAAGCCGGAGGGTACGGATATGCCCGCTTCTCGAACACACCCGGCCTCCGGGATCGCGCTCACCGCAATGTTCCTGGCCCACTTCGGCCTGGCTGCACCAGCGACCGCGTTCGAGCCCGGCGGGGTCTTCTGGGCGCCCGGGAGCTGCGGCTCGCCGTGTGGGGTCTTCGAGATCACCGGGGGCGGAAGCTTCAACGCCGGTGCGTTGATCGGTGCCGCGTCGAGTTCACCCGGGCAGATCGCGTGGAGCGCCGATCTCCAGACGCTCTACCTGACGGAGTACGGCACCGCCCGGGTCCTCCGGATCTCGAACGCCGGTGCCGTCGATCCCTTCGCCACCGGAATATCGGGTCCGACGGGGCTCGCTCTTCTCGCGGACGGCAGGCTCCTCGTGGTCTCGTACGGGGACGAGGTCGTGATCGACATCAGCGCCGGCGGCGACTTCACGGGTGCCCCCTCCTTCGCCAGCGGATTCGCTGCCCCGCGCAACCTCCTGCAGCTCGAGAACGGCTCGCTCCTGCTGGCCGACCAGACTCTGAACAGGGTCTTCGACATCTCGGGAGGCGGCGACTTCACCGGAGCCGAGGCGTTCGCGTACGGCTTCAGCAGCGGCCCCTACGACCTCGTGCAGGACGAGTCGGGTCGAATCTTCGCATCGACCAAGGGCCCGATCTTCGAAATTACGAGCGGCGTCGACGTCTCCCAGACGACCTCCTTCGCCAGCGGAATCCGCTTCATGGGACTCACGATCGACGGCGACGGCCGGTTGCTTGCCAGCGAGCTCAACACCGGCAGGGTATTCGACGTCAGCGAGGGCGGCGACCACTTCGCCTCTGCCGACCCCTTCGCAGAGGGGCTGCCCGGCTACGGAGACACCGCTCTCGACGCGCTACCGGGGGGAGAGCTGCCTCCGCCCCCCGTCGTCGTCCCCGCGCTCGGCCCGTTCGGCACCGCCCTGCTGATCGGCGTCCTCGCGGCAGGCGGCCTCTTCGCGACCCGCTCTCAGGGCCTGCGCGGCCGCAGCAGCGAGGACACCCGCCTGCATCAGGCGCACCGCTGAGCGTCCCAGGTCCGCCTACTCCCCCGGGAGCCGAAGCCGGTCCCGGCCGTCGTAGATGTGCTGGCGGCACTGACCCGATCTCTCGAGAAGCTCAGTGGCGACGGCGGGGGATTCCGCGACAGAAGCGTGTGGTTGGCGAACATCGGCTGGGGCGCTCCCATCGAGGAGATTCGGAGCGCCGAGCCGACCTATGCCGATTCGGTCGGGCTCGCCCTGAGGCGGGGGGTGTGCAGCTCTACCACCTGTCGAGCAGTGGGGCGCAGGCGCTTCTCGGTCGTTAGCTGGCGGGCCTGTTGGACGACGGCTCCGGTCTCAGCCGCTGCCGCGCAGTGCTGCCATCACTCGACCGAAGCCCTGGGCGGCGGTGAAGAGCCAGGCGGCGAGCCAGACTCGGAGCAGTCGGCGCTCGGAACCGGCGGGGCCGCGGCGGCGGAGCTCGGCCCGCAGGTTCGAGGGGCGGTCGGGCCGCAGGCAGAGGAGCGTACGCCAGGCCATTTCCCGGCCCGGCATGCCCTGGGCGCGCCACAGCAGCAGCTGGCCTTTGCCCACGCGCACCTGCTTGCGCCACAGCGCGAGACCGCGGCGGGTGGCCTTCTCGGCCAGCGCCTCGGGCGCGTAGACCAGCGCGTAGCCGGCGCCGGTGGCGCGGCCGGTGAAGCCGGCGTCTTCGCCGGAGCGCCGCTCGGCGTCGAAGGGCCCGAGCGCGTCGAAGACGGCGCGGCGCACGAAGAGGTTGCTCGTCATGGCGACGCCGCGCTCGACGCTGCGCTCGTGGTCGACGTGGCGGATCGCGTCGAAGAGCTCGTCGGCGCGCGGCGGGTCGGAGCAGCGGTAGCGCACCTGGCCCGCCGCCAGATCCGCCCCCTCGGCCTGGAGCATTGCCACGCCCTCGGCCACCCAGTCCTTGGCGGGCGTGCAGTCGCTGTCGGTGAAGGCGAGGATCTCGCCGCGCGCCCGGGCCAGGCCTTCGTTGCGGGCCGCGTAGGGGCTGCCCACGCCGCGCATGGCCACGAGCTGCACCGGATAGGCGCGCACCCGGCCGCGGGTCTCGTCCACCGAGCCGTCGTCGACCACTATCACCTCGAGGGCGTCGGCCGGCCAGCTCTGGGAGCAGAGCGCTTCGAGGCAGGCGGGGATCCGGTCGGCGGCGTCGCGCACGGGCACGATCACGCTGACCTTGGGGACCGGGGGCGGGGCGGCGGGGCGGCGGCTCGACATCTCGGATTCCTCCATCGGCGGTGGGGGGATCCGCATGAAGCTGCATCGAAGTGTAGCCGTTCTCCCACTCTCAAGTCGGTCACCGGGTCGGCCGATCCCACCCTCGGGATTCCGCAATGAGAATCGATATCTGCGTCATTACCTACCGCCGCCCGAAGGGTCTCCAGCGTCTCTTCGGCGGACTCGGGCGACTGGTGCTCCCCGAGCCGGAGCCCGACGTGCGGGTGGTGGTGGTGGACAACGATCCCGACGCGTCGGCCCGGGAGGTCTGCGAGGGCGCGGAAGACTGGCTGTCGCTCCCGGTCCGCTATGTGGTGGAGAAGCGGCGCGGCATTCCCCAGGCGCGCAACACGGCGCTGGCCGTGGCCCTCGATGGCTCCGACTTCGTCGTCTTCATCGACGACGATGCCGAGCCGGATCCGCACTGGCTGGTCGAGCTCTGCCGGATCCAGCGCAGCCGCGACGCCCACGCCGTGACGGGGCCGTGCGTCCCCGCCTTCGAGGAGTCTCCGCCCCGCTGGATCGAGCGCGGCCAATTCTTCGAGCGGCCGCGGCACACCACCGGCCTCGAGATCGACTACGCGCGGACGGGAAACGTACTGATCGCCACGGAGGCGCTCGCGCGCATGGAGCACCGCTTCGACGAGCGCATGGCGCTGACCGGCTCGAGCGACACCGAGTTCTTCCGGCGTTTCGCCGGCAGCGGCAACCGCATCGTCTGGGCGGACGGCGCCGTGGTCCGCGAGTGGGTGCAGCCCACCCGTGCGACCCTCGCGTGGATCCTGCGCCGGGGCTACCGCGTCGGCAACGCGGAGACCTTCATCGAACGAACGATCCGCCAGCCGCCCCGGCGGATGCGCCGGGTGCTGGCCCACGGGCTCTGGTGCTGCGCCAAGGGCGCGCTGCTCGCGATACTTGGGCTCGTGCGCGGCCGCGCCGGTGTGGTGGGCGGCCTGCGGCTCGCCGCCGCGGGGGCAGGGCGGCTCTCCGGGCTCGCGGGCCACCGCTACGAGGAGTACCGGACGATCCACGGCGCCTGAGGCCCCGGCCCGCCCGTTGGCGAAATCGTTTGGTTTCGGGGCGTTGTGCGCGTCTGCTGCCTCAAGCTGAGGCCCCTTCGCGCCGATCAGGAAGGCAGGAGTGCGCCTGCCATGCGCTGGATCGATCCCGCCGGGCTCCGGCGGCTGCGCATCCTCAGCGACTGCGTCCTGGTTTCGATCGGCTGGATCGTGGCCTGGGGGCTGCGGTACGCGCTGAACGAGGCGGCCGGGTATCCGGTCAACACCTTCGAGAACTACCTGCGCGCGCTGCCGCTGGTGGTGCTGCCCTGGGTCGCAACCGGCTGGCTCTTCGGGCTCTACCGGGTGCAGCGGATGAATACCGTCGTGGACGAGCTGCAGAGCCTGTTCCGCTGCGCAGCCCTGGGCGCCCTGGTGGTGGCGAGCATCGGCTTCTTCTCCCGCGAGCTCGGGATCAGCCGCTTCGTCGTCGTGGCCATGGCGTTCATCAACCTCGGCCTCCAGGGCGCGAGCCGCGTCGGCTTCCACCGCCTCGAGCGCGGGCTGCGCCGGTCCGGCGCCCACGACGTTCCCGCCGTGATCGTCGGCACGGGCATCGCCGCGATCCGGCTGCTGCAGAAGATCCAGGACCACCCGGAGATCGGCTATCGGGTGGCGGGCTTTCTCGACGACGACGTGGAGGCCGAGAAGGACGTGGCGGGCCACCCGGTGCTCGGCGGCGTCGAGGACCTGCCGAGGGTGGTCGAGGAGCTCGGCGTCCGCGAGGTCTTCGTGGCGCACCCGGGGCTCGGCCACACCCGCATGCTCTCGCTGGTGCTCGCCTGCGAGGACCTGGGAGTCACGTTCCGTGTCGTCACCGATCTCTTCGAGGTCCTGACGGCCGGCACGCCCCTCGACCTGGTCGACGACCTCCCGTTGGTGCGGCTCGGCCGCCAGCAGGTCCACGTGCTCTACGAGCCGCTGAAGCGCGCGTTCGACTTCACCGCCGCGCTGCTCACGCTGGTGGCGTCGGCGCCGCTGCTGCTCTTCTGCGCCTGGCGCGTGAGGCGCGGCAGCCCCGGGCCGGCCTTCATCCGCCAGGACCGGACCGGCCGGAACGGCCGCGGCTTCCGCATGCTGAAGCTGCGCACCATGCGCCAGGACGTGGATCTCTACGCGGTGGCGCCCAAAGACGGCGCCGATCCGCGCATCACGGAGGCGGGACGTTGGCTGCGCGCCAGCAGCCTCGACGAGCTGCCCCAGCTCGTGAACGTGCTGAAGGGCGAGATGAGTCTCGTGGGCCCGCGGCCCGAGATGCCCTTCATCGCGGAGAGCTACGACGAGTGGCAGCGGCGCCGGCTCGGCGTGCTGCCCGGCATCACCGGGCTGTGGCAGATCCTCGGCCGCAAGGACCTGCCCATGCACGAGAACCTGCAGTACGACTTCTACTACATCCGCAATCGCTCCCTCTCGCTCGACGCCTCGATCCTCGTGCGGACCGCCGGCGCCGTGCTGAGCCGGCGGGGGGCGTTCTGACCGTGTCCTGCGAGATCTCGATCTGCGTCGCGACGTGTCGCCGGCGGGAGGGTCTGACGCGGCTGCTCGAGAGCCTGACGCGGCTGGAGGATCCGGGCGTGCGCTGGGAGGTCGTGGTCGTGGACAACGATCCCGACGGCTCCGCCGTCCCCGTGCTGGCCCGCTACGGCAAGCGCCTGCCGCTGCGTGCGCTGGCCGAGCCGCGCCGCAACATCGCGCACGCCCGCAACCGCGCGATCGACGCCGCCGTGGGCGACTGGCTGGCGTTCGTGGACGACGACGAGGAGCCGCAGCCCGGCTGGCTGGTGGCGTACTGGAACCGCGCTGGCGCGGGCGAGACGGACGGCTGGTTCGGACCCGTGCTGCCGGTGCTCGAGCGCAACATCACGCCCTGGCTGGGCCCGCGCTTCTACCACCGGCCGCGCCACGCTACGGGCGAGAGCATCGGCGCCACCGAGGTGCGCACCTCGAACGCACTGGTGCGCGCAAACCTCTTCCGCGACCAGCGCTTCGATGCGCGCCTGGGCTTGCGCGGGGGCTCCGACACCGAGCTGTTCTCGCGGATGCTGCGCGCGGGCGCGCGCTTCGCCTGGTGCGATGAGGCCATCGTGCACGAGTACATCCCGCCGGCGCGCCACTGCCTGCGCTGGCTCTCGCAACGGGCCTTCCGCGGAGGCTTCGTGCACACCTTGCTCGAGGTGCGGCGTCACGGCCGCCGGGTCGGCCTGCGGGTCGCCGCGCGGGCGTTCGGGGCGCTCCTGCTCTTCGGCCTGGCGCTCCCCGTCGCGGCCCTGGCGGGTCGCGCCAGCGCCGCGCGGGTCTGGCTGCGCGGCTGCACCCAGGCCGGGCACCTCTGGGCGCTGGTGGGTGGCGACTACGCCGAGTACGGAGCCGCGCGCGGATGAGGGTCGGAGTCTTCCACAATCGCTACGCCCAGCGCGGCGGCGAGGACGCGGCGGTCGACCTCGAGGTGGAGCAGCTGCGCAAGGCGGGCTGCGAGGTGCACCTCTTCACGGTCGAGAGCGGCGAAGTGACGGGGACGTGGGAGCGCGCCCGAGCCCTGTGGCGCGCGCCCTTCGACCCGGAGATGGCGGAGCGCACGGCAGGCTTCCTCGCGCGTCACCCGGTGGACCTGATCCACGTCCACAACAGCTGGCCGCTGCTCACGCCGGCGGTGCACCTGACGGGCATGGCGCTCGGCCTGCCGGTGGTGCAGACCCTGCACAACTACCGGCTTGCCTGCGCCCGGGCGGACTTCCTGCGCGAAGGCCGCACGTGTCGGGCGTGTGTCACCGACGGACCCTGGCAGGCGGCCCGCTACGGCTGCTGGAAGGATTCGCGTCTGGCCAGCGCCGCCTGGGCCCGGGCGATCACCCGCCAGCGCAGGCAGGGCGCCTGGACCACCCTGGTCGACAGCTTCATCGCGCCGAGCGCCTTCGCGAAGCGCCGCCTGGTCGAGACGGCCGGGCTGCCGGCCGACCGCATCGAGGTCCTGCCGAACCCGGTGGCCGACCCGGGGGAGCCCGCGCCGCCGGGCCAGGGCGGAATCTACGTCGGCCGCCTCGCGGCTGAGAAGGGTGTGGGGCTGCTGCTCGACGCCTGGCGCGAGCTAGGGGATGCGCCGCTCACGATCGTGGGCGACGGACCCGAGTCCGAGGCGCTGCGCGCCCGCGCCGAGGGGCTGCCGAACGTGCGCTTTACCGGAGTGCTTGCGCCCGACGGTGTGCGGGCGGAGCTCTCCCGCGCGGCCTTCGCCGTGGCACCCTCGCTCTGCGACGAGACCTTCGGCCTGGCCGCCGCCGAGGCCCTGGCGCTGGGCCGCCCGGTGGTGGTGCCCGAGGACACGGCCCTTGCCGAGCTCGCCCACGAGGGGCGAACCGGCCTTTGCTTCCGCCGCGGTGACAGCGCGAGCCTTGCCGCGGCCTGTCGACAGCTCCTCCACGATCCCGATCGCACGGCCGAGCTCGGCCGCGAGGCGCGCATCGCCTACGAGGAGCACTACGCGCCCGAGCCGCGCAGCGAGCGCTTGCTGGCGCTCTACCGCTCGTTCTTCGTCTGATCGCCGCCCGCGCGCTGGCGCTCGTGAACGAAGCGACCCGTGCGCAGGAAGGCGATCGTCTGCTCGGCGACCGGCTCCACCTGCATGATGAACGTGTGGGTGTAGGGCACGGTGACGAAGTCCTGCATGCCCTCGAGCTTCGTGCTCTCGACGGAGACCGTGCCGTCGCTCTCGCCCTCGATCATGCCGCCCAGCGGGTTGACCCCCTCCGTCCCGGCGATCACTCCCAGCTCGAAGTCCGCCGGCGGGAGCCGGTTCGGGAAGCTGTCGGGCGAGGTGCCGAGCTCGATGGCGGTGGGTCCGGCGCCCCAGCGGAGCAGCTCCGATTCCCCCAGCCAGTCCGCGATCTCGCTGCCCTTGTTCGGCGGGGCGATCATCACCACCCGCCCCAGGTTCTCGGGACGGCTCTCCATCAAGTAGGCGCGGGTCAGGATTCCGCCGAGCGAGTGGGTGACGAAGTGGAGCCGCAGCGCCTCGGCGCAGCACTCCTCGATCTTCCCGCGCACGTCGACGACCAGCTCCTCCGGCGTCTGGTCCATCGAGTCGTAGTGGAGATTCTCCACCTGGAACCCAGCCTTCTCGAGCCGCAGCTCGAGCGGAAGCATCGACCAGTCGGTGCGCCCCCAGCCGTGCAGCAATACCACCACCTCCGGCGGCACCGGGTCGTCCGCGCCGGCGGAACAGCCGACGGCCAACATCACGCCGAGTGCAAGCCCGCGAATCGTCACGCTGGGGAGGCTAGCGGACCGCCGCGCGGAACCCCTCCGCCATCGCCTCGCCGGTGAAGCCGGCGATGTGGTCGCGGGCGCGCTCTCCCATTCGGATTCGGCGGCCGCAGGTGAGGGCTTCGAGCAGGGCGTCGCGGAGGGAGTTCTCGTCGTGGGAGTCGGTGAGCCAGCCGGTCTCGCCGGGGAGGATCAGGGCCTCGGCGCAGCCGGCGCGCTCCGAGCAGAGGACGGGGAGGCTGCAGGCCATGGCCTCGTTGACGACGATGCCCCAGGGCTCGCCCAGGGTGGGGAAGACCAGCAGGTCGGACGTGGTGTAGAGCTCGGCGAGCTGCTCGGGATCGGCGCGCGGGACGTGGACGATCTCTCCATTGGCGTGCGTTGCGGTGGCGACGTCGATGCGGTTGGCCTCGGGGCCTTCGCCGACGAAGAGCAGGGTCCAGTCGCGGCGCAGCGGGGGCGGCAGGCGGTCCCAGGCGTCGAGCACCTCCTTGATGCCCTTCCACTGCAGGAGTCGGCCCACCACCAGTGCGATGCGCGGGCGACAGCCGAGGGCCGCCTGCAGCTCCAGGCGGACGCTGTCCGGGTCGAGGCGCGCCAGCGCCTTGGCGTAGGTGTCGATGTCGTGGCAGTGGGGGGCGATGAAGAGGCGCGCTTCGGGGACGCCCCAGGCGCGGTAGGCGCGGCGCCCCTCGGCGCCCGGCACGACGACCGAGCGCGCGCGGGAGAGCAGGGCGGGGCCGATCAGGCGCCGCACGACGCCGCCCCGAGCCAGGACGTCGCGGGTGGGCACGGCCCAGATCGTGAGCGGCACCTGGAAGAGCAGGCAGTAGAGCCACGCCAGGAACGTGCGCATGCCGAGCTCGGCGCTGATCACCGCCTCGGGGCGGAAGCTTCGCAGCGCGCGGAAGAACTGGATCGGCGACGGGAAGTGGAGCGTGCGTCCGCCGCGAACGCACGAGCGCCCGGGCACCGTCTCCACCTCGAGGCCCTCGGCGTCGATGTCCCAGTGCCGGTCGAACTCGCTCTGGGCGTTGACGAAGATGCGAAGCCGCCAGCCCGGCGTCTGGGCGAGCGCGCGGAAGGCCGGCATGCGGTACGGGGCGAGGATGTTGGTGAGGAGTGCGATGCGCATGGCTACTGGTAGAAGGGCAGCGGGGCCTCTCCCGGCGGCTCGGCCAGGGCGAGCACCAGCATTCCTCCCGGCACGTCCTCGACGAAGCGCACGTCGTGATGGCCGCTCTCGAGCTCCACGACACCGCCTGCCGGCACCAACTGTTCGGCGACGGCGAGCGGCTGGGCGCCGGCGAAGGGGATCCAGCGATAGCGTCCGGATACGATCAGCTCGATCTCGGCCGATTCCCCCCGGGCTCCTTCAATCTGCCGTCCGGCGACGAAGACCGACGCGTGATACGGCTGGTAGTGCTCCGCCCAGAAGCGGCGGATCTCGACCGGAAACTGGTTCAGGCGGAAGCTCTGGACCATGAAGGCGACGGCGCGCTGGCGAAAGCGCCCCTCGAGCCGGCGCGTCATGATCTCGCGGTTCTCGCCGGCGAAATTGCGGTAGATGTGCTGCGAGTAGTAGGTCTGGAACGGGATCTCCTCCTCCTGGCAGAAGAGGGCGCTCTCCGGCTGGAAGCCTGCGACCTCGCGCGAGAAGTTGCGGTGCACGAAGGAGAGGCTCTCGCGCTGGACGCCCTGGGCGTCGCGCAGCAGGAGCCCCATCGAGACGACGCCGGGTACCAGCAGCAGCGCCCAGACGCCGGCCACGGCGACTCCGCGGAGGCCCTCGGGCACCTCGGCTTCGAGCCGTCCGCGGGTCAGCGCGAATGCCATGGCGGGGAAGGCGCCGAGCGTCATCCAGAAGTAGGAGAAGGCCGCCGCGTGGAAGAGCACGATCCCGGCACCCATCAGCAGCACCGCCCAGGCCAGCACCAGCGAGTACGCCGCCTCGCGGCGGCGCAGCGCCGAGACGCTGGCCCCGAACAGGGCGACGAGCAGCAGCCCGTGGGGAGCCAGGCTCCACAGCAGCTCCTGGTACTGGCTCCACCCGATGGTGTTGCGATAGAAGTCGAAGGTCGAGAGGTTGGTGCGCACCATCTCACCCGCCAGCGGCCGGGCGACGGTGGATTGCGCCGGCACCTCGAAGGCGGCGTCGGCCCAGAGCCGGAAG
>PVMS01022678.1_pt1 | contig 13031 bp, 11 predicted proteins | sample 1853461 | NCBI WGS metagenome assembly PVMS01 (sample SAMN08582032, study PRJNA380276) | Marine sediment metagenome, whole genome shotgun sequencing project. | isolation source: ocean sediment barecode stripped | collected 2017 | reverse complement strand
TTTGAAGATTTTCAGGCGGATTTTATCGCCCTGGCGGACAAAGCCCTGCAATATCCAACCATGGGGTTCATGCACCGGGACATGCAGTCGCGAAATATCATGATCAAAGGCCCTGATATTTATTTTATTGATTTCCAGGGCGGACGTATGGGTCCGATTCAATATGATCTGGCCTCCCTGTTGATCGACCCTTATGTTGAATTGCCGCACTCCGTCCAGTCTCAATTGCTGGACTACAGCATTGAGAAGCTGTCCGGGGTAGTCGAACTGGAACCGAAAAAATTTCGTTCCTGCTACCACTATTGCACTATAACCCGCAATCTTCAGATCCTCGGCGCCTTCGCACATCTGAGCAGGGTCGAAGGCAAAAAACATTTTGAAAGATACATACCGGCGGCGGTGAGATCCTTGAGGTCCAATCTCGGCGCTGATGGTCAAGGGGAATTTCCCGCGCTAAGTGCGATAACCCGGAAGATTTGCAAACACATGAAAATAGGTTAGGGGCTTCGCGCCTAAGCGCTAACTTGATTTTTTGTGCAGGAGAAACTGAAAAAATTGAACATCGAACATCGAACGTCCAACATCGAATGTTGAATGAAAAAAATGGAGACAAAAGATGAATCCAATCAAGGTCATGGTCAATGGGCTGCCGGGCAATGTATCCCAAATAGTGGCCGAACAAATCCTGAAAGACGAACGTTTTAAACTGGTACCTCACTCGTTGACCGGCCCGGAAATCCGGGAGTCCGAATACTCCCTTGACGCCTTCACTCTGAAGTTGATTCAGCCGGATAAAAGGATGTCGCGAATCGAAGAGGTCATAAAATCCCAGGGAAGGTTTCTGAGTGTGGATTACACCCACCCCTCAGCGGTCAATTCCAACGCCGAATTTTACTGTGGTTGCGGATTGCCATTTGTGATGGGCACCACCGGCGGTGATCGTAAAAAGCTTGAGGAAACTGTGATTTCATCATCCATCGCAGCGGTTATCGCACCCAACATGGCCAAGCAAATTGTCGGTTTTCAGGCTATGATGGCATATGCGGCCGCCACCTTTCCGGATTTATTTAAAGGGTATTCCCTCGATATCCGGGAAAGCCATCAAAAGGGTAAAGCCGACACCAGCGGCACGGCTAAAGCCATGGTCGGATATTTCAACGAATTGGGCGTTTCCTTTTCGGAAGATCAAATCCATAAAATGAGGGACCCCGAGGCTCAAAAAACCCAATGGGGCATTCCTGAACAGCATCTGGCCGGCCACGGCTGGCACAGCTACACCCTGGTTTCGGAAGATCAGACAGTCCGGTTTGAATTCACCCATAACGTCAACGGCCGTATGGTTTATACCCGCGGCACGCTGGATGCTCTTTTATTTCTGTCAGCAAAAGTGAAAGCAGGCGTCAAAGGTAAGATGTTTACCATGATCGATGTTTTAAAAGGCGTTGGGAATGACGAAGGACGAATGACGAAGGCGGAAGTCGGAATGCGGAAGGGGGAATTTGGAAGGCGGAAAGGGCAAAGCACATCGGATTTTAGCAGAGTTAAAAGGTAGGTGTCAGGCTAAGAATATGGGTGGATGGCACATAAGAGAAATCTCAATATACAAATTACAAATCCCAAATAAATTACAAAAAGCAAATTATAAATATTTGGTTATTGAGATTTGTGATTTGCCGTCTAAAAACATCAAAATGTTAAAAATATATGCTTAGCCTGACGACTATGGCTTATTCGTAGGTTGGGTTGGGCATCCAGATATCTTTTGTTGGGCTTCGTTCCTGAGCCCAACCTACGTGCCAGCCATTTTTTGTTGCTGTCAGCGAAACCCAACAAAATATCCGAAGATAGGACCGTCCCCGAATATTGAAAATTGAATATTTTAGAACCGCTGTGCGCTGTCTTTTTTAAATCGACAGAATTCCTTCATTCTTCAATCTTCAATCGTCATTCGTCTGACAACCTCATAGGCTTTTTCCAATGCCTGATCCAGCTTTTGCGGCTGGTTCCCGCCGGCCTGGGCCATGTCCGGCCGGCCCCCGCCCCTGCCGCCGACCACAGCGGCAACCTGGGTGACAATATTGCCGGCATGATATCGATCGGTGAGATCTTTGGTGACGACGGCAATCAGCATGACCTTGGCGCCGGCGGTGCTTCCCAGGACCACAATACCGGACTTGATCTTGTCTTTGAACTGATCGGCCAGATTCCTCAAGGCGCCCGGCGTTTCCACCGATACTCTTTGGGCCATCATTTTAATGCCGTTTATGGACTTAACAGCTTCCCCGGCTGCCTTTGTTTCTTCCGAGGCCAGCTTTGTTTTCAGATGATCCACCTCTTTTTCAAAGGCTTTAATATCCAACATCATTTTTTGGATCCTCCGGGGAACGGCTTCCATTTTCTCCTTCAACAGATGGGCTGTATCCTCTAATATCCTCGAGCTCTTCTGGGTGTATGCCAAAGCGTTTTCTCCGGTTACAGCCTCAATTCGCCTGACCCCTGAGGATACGCTGGATTCACTGACGATTCTGAAAAGACCGATATTGCCGGTCCGGCCGGTGTGAGTTCCGCCGCAAAGCTCTTTGCTGAAATCTGCCAGGGAAACAACCCGCACGCGATCGCCGTATTTTTCCTCAAATAAGGCCGTTGCACCGGATTTAAAGGCGTCATCCGCATCCATTTCCTGAGTGTCCGTTGCGACGTTTTCACGGATACGCTGGTTGACAAGGCCTTCGATGGTATCTACGGTATCGCTGTCCACCAGGGAGAAATGCGTGAAATCAAAGCGCAGCCTGTCCGGTGCCACCAGGGAGCCGGCCTGTTTGACATGCTCACCGAGAACCTGACGCAACACGGCGTGAAGGATATGGGTGGCGGTATGATTCAAGGCCGTGGCCTGACGTCCGGCACCGTCCACCTGCAGGCTGACCGCCGCCCCTTTTTGGATCCGTCCGGAAATCACTTTACCTTTGTGTATGATAAGTCCGGTGGGATCTTTAATTGTGTCCAACACGGCCATTTCAAAATCGGATCCGGTTATCGTACCGGCATCACCGATCTGCCCGCCGGATTCTGCGTAAAACGGGGTGACTTGCGTGACGACTTCAATCTGTTGGCCCTGTTCGGTCTCGGTGATTTCATGACCGTCTGCCACCATAACCAGTATTTTTGAGTCAGCGGTCTGGGTCCGGTATCCCACGAACTCGGGTTTGACCCCCCGGGCTGAAAGGTTTTTATAGGCATCGCTGATCTCGTCAAAGGTGGCCACAGACCGGGATCGGGTCCGCTGCCGCTCCATGGCCTGATCAAACCCGGCCAGGTCAAGGCTCATATTTTCATCCCGGATGACATCCTGCACGATATCCACCGGAAATCCGTAAGTATCGTATAATTTAAAGATAACATCGCCGGGTACGCGGTTGCGTCCGTCGGCTTTAATCTCTGCCAGGGAATCATTTAAGAGCTTTAAGCCGGTATCCAGGGTTTCCAAAAACCTGATTTCTTCATTTTTAATAACCTTGGTGATAAACGCAGATGCCTCGGAAAGTTCGGGATAGGCCGGCTTCATGATGTCAAACACCACCTCGGCTGTCTGGTATAGAAACGGTCGTTTGAGCCCGATATTGCGCCCGTAACGAATCGCTCGGCGCATGATTCTGCGCAGCACATATCCCCGTCCTTCGTTTGAGGGCAGAATGCCGTCACCGATCAGAAAAGCGGCCGCCCGGCTGTGATCGGCAATCACTTTCAAAGCCACATCGGTCTCATGGGACTCACCCAAATTTCTTTCAGCCAGATTTTCAGCTTTTTCTATGATCGGTCGGATGAGATCCGTGTCGTAATTGGTCGGTACATTCTGAAGGATCGTCACCATGCGTTCAAGCCCTAAACCGGTATCGATGCTCGGTTTGGGCAGCGGGGTCATTGCCCCGGAAGCATCACGGTTAAACTGCATAAATACCAGGTTCCATATTTCCAGATACCGATCGCAGTCGCAGCCGGCGGTGCACTCCGGCCGTCCGCAGCCGTATTGCTCACCGCGATCAATGAGAATCTCCGAACACGGTCCACACGGTCCCGTATCACCCATGGACCAGAAGTTATCTTCCTCACCCAATCTTACGATGCGGTTTTCGGGCAGGCCAATCATTTTATGCCAGAGGTCATAGGCGTCATCATCATCGAGGTAAACCGATGCCCACAGCTTGTCAGCCGGCAATCCGTACCCATTGGTCAAAAGGTCCCAGGCGTACTCAACGGCGCCTTTCTTGAAATAATCGCCGAAGGAAAAGTTACCGAGCATCTCAAAGAATGTATGGTGCCGGGCGGTATAGCCGACATTTTCCAGGTCATTGTGCTTGCCGCCGGCCCGAACGCACTTTTGGGAGGTGGTTGCCCGGACATAGCTTCTTTTTTCCTCGCCGAGGAACACTCGTTTGAATTGTACCATTCCGGCATTGATAAAAAGCAACGTAGGATCTTCCTGGGGTACCAGTGAGGCGCTTCGGACAATTTGGTGATCATGTTTTTTATAATATTCAAGAAATTGTCTGCGTATATCGTTTCCTGTCATCTAAATCTCCGTTAGGATCGTTTGGAACGTTAGGATCGTTAGGATCGTTAGGTTCGTTTAGATCGTTAAGATCGTAATAGAAGCTCAAAGGTGAAAGCTGAAAGCTCAAAGGGAAAGACCGAAACGATCCAAACGAGCTCAACAAACCTTGCTTTTTTATAAACTTTGAGCCCTCCAGAAAACGGCGCATCTCCGACTTTCTCCCCTTTTCCGCATTCCCCATTCCGCCTTCCGCATTCAAATTCTGCCTCCCACCTTCATTTTTTCCCGCTTTCGCCTTTGAGCTTTTATTTGCTTATTTGCTTTCGGCCGAAGGCCCTGTCTGTGCCCGTCCGTGTGGGTCTGTGGCCATTTATTGAATTTGATGGTTGAAAATCGTTATTATCGTTTCGGTCTTTCCCTTTGAGCTTTCAGGCAACGGCTTATTTGGCTACACCCTCAATCTGTGAAGCGTCTCCCTTAATCTTTCTAACCGTCTCACCTTCTAATCTTCTCAGCTTCAATCCTTTTCAGCTTTGAGCCTTGAGCTTCTTCTCCTTTCCGCCTTCCCCATTCCGCCTTCCGCTTTCACCTTCTTCTTCTTTTTTTTTCACGAATCCCAGGGCCTCCCTGGATTTTTGATAGATGTCGTTGTAGATATCTTGGTTATCAGCAAGAAACCGTTTGACATTTTCACGTCCCTGGCCGATTCGTTCCCCCTGATAGGAATACCAGGACCCGCTTTTATCGACGATGCCGGCGTTCACCCCCACGTCAATCAGGTCCCCCGTTTTAGAAATACCTTCACCGTAGGTAATGTCAAATTCCGCTTCGGTAAACGGCGGGGCCATCTTATTTTTGACCACGCGTACCCGGGTGCGGTTACCGACGACTTCCTGCCCATTCTTGATGGCGCCGATTCGGCGAATGTCGAGTCTTACCGAAGCGTAAAATTTCAGTGCATTGCCGCCGGTGGTGGTTTCCGGGTTACCGAAGACCACGCCGATTTTCATGCGGATCTGATTAATGAAAATAACGGTTGTCATGGTTTTGTGGATGGTACCGGTTAATTTTCTCAGTGCCTGGGACATGAGCCTGGCCTGCAGGCCCATATGGGAGTCCCCCATCTCACCTTCGATTTCAGCTCGTGGCACCAGGGCCGCCACCGAGTCAATCACAAGGATGTCAATGGCACCGCTTCTAACCAGCATATCGGCGATTTCAAGGGCCTGTTCACCGGTATCCGGCTGGGCGACCAGCAATTCATCACAATCGAGGCCCAGTTTTTTGGCATAGCCGATGTCCAGGGCATGTTCGGCATCGATAAAGGCCGCGATACCATCATTTTTCTGAGCTTCTGCCACCACGTGCAGGGCCAGGGTTGTTTTACCGGAAGCTTCGGGTCCAAAAATTTCTACAACCCGGCCGCGGGGTAATCCTCCGATACCCAGCGCTTTGTCCAGGGACAGGGAACTGGTGGAAATTATCGGTACTTCCATAATTGGTCTGCTTCCCAGTTTCATGATGGCGCCTTTGCCGAACTGGCGTTCAACCTGGGCCATAGCGCTGACCACGGCTTTTTCTTTATCTGCTGAAATAGGCATAAATTCTTCCTCCTGTTTGGAATAACGAACGACGAACCTTGGAATGACGAATGACGATTGTCGAATGACAAATGAAGGATGTCGCTTCGCTAAGTCAACTATCAATCAACGAACTCTGTAATTGAGAATAAACAGCACCTGTCGGTTTCAAATCGCTTTTAAACAATATGATCCGCCTTGCAGTGAATTCTTTACTATATCCATTGGCATATTGCCGCATGATCTGGTGGATCGTATTCGGGTTGACGGTCTGCCTGAAACGCCCCAGGGTCAGATGCCCTTTAAACGGTCTTTTTTCTTTTTTAAAACCCAGGGCCGCCAGGTTGTCCTCCAGCACGCGCTGCATAGCAAAAAGCAACTGGATTTGTCCTCCAAGTCCGAGCCAGATGACACGGGGCCGTTTGATTCCCGGAAAAACACCGACCCCTCCGGCAACCAGGTTAAGGGGAGCAAAATCATCAACGGCATCCGTCATTGCCGCGCCAATTTTATCAGTGTCGACAGGGTTGATATTTCCCAGAAATTTTAAGGTCAGATGAATGTTTTCCGGTCGCACCCACTTTGCCCGGAGCCTCATCGATTTTAAATCTTCCTGCACTTTCTCCAGCAACGAAATAACCGATGGCGGCAGTTCTAATGCGATGAAGGTGCGTATGGTCGGCGGCATGCTAGATAATTGAATATTGTCGATTGAAGATTGATGATTTAAGGCATACTATCCATTTTAATTAAATTTAGGATTCGCCATCTCCTTACAAAATACGCTAGTTTCCCTGGCAAAAAATGACAAAAATATACGATAATCTAGCGATTTTCTGATTTACGCATATAGTTTTAAATTCTGCAATTATAATCAGAACGACCGAGCGAAGCGAGTTCCGTAAATCTTCAATCTTCAATCTTCATTCTTCAATATTAAATCCATCATCTCGGCAGTGTAAACTGCGGCTCTCCAAGGGTGAATTTCCCCTGGGCAATCTTATTTTTTAAAATTTCAGCGATCCTTCTGGCCCTGACCAGACTGGACATGGGAACTGTCGGAATCTCTTCTCCATTGAGCTTGATGGAGCCGCTTTTGAGTTCGGCATAACTCACCTGGCCGTGACTCTTGGAAATGCCTTTGGGATAATCGTTGCCGTAGTCGATGATTTGGGTGAAGATGTCTTCATCGGATATTGCCGTGTAGCCCGCTATCTCTTCATTCAAGATGGGAATGGGGATCCCCAGGCCCACCGCCAGTGAACAGCCGTACCCCTGGATACTCACCCCGACCAGCCACTGTGAACTCATCTTTTTCATATCCCCCATGACCCAGAGGGTCCCGGCCGGCGAGACGGGGACTCCCTTTCGGGTCCTTTCGACCGAGGATTTGTGCTGGGTACCGTGCCAGGTAACATAACCCTCTGCGCCGCCCAAAAAGATCCGCGTGCCAAGACCGATGGTCTTATAAAAGGGATCATTGAACAGGGGACTCAGTTGCCCGGCCGAGCAGTAATTGGCATTGCCGCCCCTGGGCTTCAATGTTCCCATATAAGTGTAAATTGTCTTATTGGTGAGATTAACGGCACAGTTGTAATTTTGATATCCATTTCTGGGGTTGCAAAGCGTTGCCTGGGGCAATGTACTCAAGGATATTTCTTTTTCCACCAGGCGGTTTGGATAACAGTCGGTGCCGTATGCAGTGGCTTTGAGATGGACCTTTTTTCCGGCGACCAGGTCCTGAATGACATGACCGCCCCCATAGTTGAATTCCCCGGGATAGACTTTATTCAGCGGGTCATCCTCACAGGTTTCCGTTGCCCCGAGATAACAGTCGACAGCCGCCACGCCGGCATAAGCCGGAACTTTATTCAACCACACCCTGGAAGCCTTGATGGTGGGGACCGAATGGCCGAAATTGATGAACGCACCCGACGAACACATGGGGGCAAAGGTCCCGGTGGTCACCACATCCACCTGGTGCGCAGCTTCGACAGGCCCTTCGTTTTTAACGATATCGATAATCTCTTCCGCCGTGACGACAACGACGTCACCGGATTTTATTTTTTGATTGATCTCCTGAATGGTTTTGCCGACTTTGTATTTTTTCATACCGCATCACTCCCGCTCTAAGCCGGATCTGGCCTGCTCTATTTTTGATAACACGTTATGTTGAATCCAATTTGTATCCCACCACTCGACAGGATTGACAAAGGTATCATGAATCAGCATGCTGAAGTGAAGGTGATCACCGCCCGCCAGTCCGGTGGCACCGGTTCGGCCCAAAATAGCGCCCTTTGATAATTGATCCCCGACCTTGATGGCGATGTGACTCAGATGGGCATACATGCTGAACAGGCCAAAGCCATGATCCACGATTACCGTTTTTCCATAAATTCCTAGAGTCTCAGCAAAAATTACAATTCCGGCATTGGCAGCCGGTATGGGGCTGCGGGCGACGGATGCCAGATCAATCCCCATGTGTACCTGTCGATCGATCTCCCGTCCCATGTACATATATGTCCGGTGATCCGCAAATCTTGCCCGGGTGGCGGATTTCGGCAGTCTTAGAAAATTACCCTGCCAGTGCATTTTAGGTTCGGTATTGCGGCACACCCCGGCGATTTTCTGATAATTGGCCTCACGAAGGTCCCGGTTGATAATAAGAAACTTGTCCACCAGAGACAAATTTGTATCCCGGGGGATCTGTGAAGAAAAATTCGGCATTTTCCGCTTCAAGAAACCATCCGTTATGTTGAGTCGGTCCTTCCTGAAAATTTTGCGCCGTAAATGGTAGTTCAGGCCGCTTTTGGCACGGTTTCCGGCTAAATCGGCGACTTTTACAAATATGGCGGTATCCGTACCCTGTTGGTATCCCAGTGCAATAAAAGCAAGGTAGACATTGCGGTCCTTAAAAAATCCCGGGTGGCCCGGATAGAAACTGTCTCCAACCTGGACACCGCTTTGCGAGCAGGTTTCAGAAGTGCGAAAAATTACCAGCCCTGCTCCGCCCTGGTTGATATTGTGTGCCCGGCTTAAAACTTCGATTTCGGGCGGACGGGTATCGATCACCACGTTTTTTTCAGTATAGGTTTTGTTCCCTTTCCACCAATCTCGCCATGAATAATCCGATACAACCGTCCGCAGAATCGCTTCCCCGTCGGTAAATCCCAGTACCGCCGGCTCTATCCGAATTTTAACCGACGTCTCATGGACTGTTCCGCCTTTTAACAGACCGGCGGAAGGAAACTTCTCATCGTACAAAACAGTTTCCTGGCCGTCCTTTAAAAGGCCGACCCAGAGCCTTCTCAGACCACTTTTGGCGTCGGACACTGCCAGGGTGAATTCCTGAGCCCGACCCAGATGGGGCGAAAGTAAATTTCTGTTTATAGCCGGTTTTTCTTTCTCCAGACGGTCCCACAAAAACCATCCGCCGGGCAGCACGATCATCAAGCATATGATAGTGATTAACCAAAATTTGCTATGTTTTTTGTCAGATCTCAATTGATTGTTTTAACTCCTTTCCAAAACTATAATCCTTTTAAATAACAGTTAGCCTACTGATAATCAAGGCTTGTTTTCGATTCTTGACTTTCGGCGCGTTGCACGGTAAATACGGGATTCAGATATCGTTGATTGGTTGATTAGTTGATTGGTTAAGTGGTTGTAAGTATAGATTTATGCCATAAATAATCAATCGTCAATATTCAATTTTATTCTAGCATCGAAAACCTGGTCCTCTGGGCCAGGTCAGAGACAATGGGCTCTGCCTTGAAAATAATACAAAGTGTGGAGTGAACTAAAGTTATAAGTGATCTAAAGTTGTTGTATCGCTACGCTCTGTCGTTTATAAAATGAGATAGAATTCCTTAACTTTAGGCACTTTAGCTCACTTTAGTTCATTTTAGGCACTTATATGTAATAAAACAACACTCCCTTTCAGGGAGAAACCAGTGCCGGGCCCTCTGGACCCGGGTATCTACTCCGGCTCGCCCGGGTGAGGCATCGGATATGTCAAATCTAATAAAAACAGGTGATATCGTCATCGGCCGCGGGTCGCCCCTGGTGCTTATTTCCGGCCCCTGCGTCATCGAGAATTATGAGACGACCCGGCAGATTGCAGGCATTCTCAAGGAGATCACGTCCAAGCTGGAGATGCCTTTAATATTTAAAGCTTCCTATGATAAAGCCAATCGCACTTCAGCTACTGCCTTCAGGGGCCCGGGATTAAACGACGGGCTCAGGGTCCTCAAGGATATTAAAGAAGAATTCGGCATCCCGATCCTTTCAGATGTACATCGCATCAGCGAGATCTCTGGGGCGGCCCGGATACTTGATATTATCCAGATCCCGGCTTTTTTGTGCCGGCAGACCGATGTCATTATTGAAGTGGCAAAAACCGGCAAACCGGTGAACATCAAAAAAGGACAGTTCCTGGCGCCCTGGGATATTACCAATGTAGTGGAAAAAATCACCTCTGCCGGAAACCGCCGGATTTTGATAACCGAGCGTGGGACGATGTTTGGTTATAATAACCTGGTGGTGGATTTTCGCGCTTTTATGATTATGCGCAAAATCGGTTATCCGGTAATTTTTGATGCCACCCACAGTGTTCAGCTGCCCGGCGGAGCCGGTGCAAGCTCCGGAGGGCAGCGGGAATATGCGCCTATGCTGGCCAGAGCTGCGGCGGCAGCGGGGGTAGACGGCATTTTCATGGAAGTTCACAGTAATCCGGACGAAGCGCTCTGCGACGGTCCCAATTCCTTAAAACTCGATAGCATTTATGAGTTGCTCTCCCAGCTTAAATCGATCCACGCACTAGCCAAAGGCTGCTGACGCTTGGGGATTCAGACCTCGTCATTCAGCTTGGGGAAATGGCTGTGACTTGGGCTTGCATGAAAATTGGAGATTGGTCTAATTCAGGGATTGAGGGATTGAGGGATTCAGGAATTGAAGGAATTTTATCTATCTTAATTTATTGATTTTATCTTTTAATGCCTCAATTTGGCGCTAATAGGTATAAATAATGAAAAATCCCGTATTGTCGGAAAAGTTAAAATGCATCCAACTGCTGCTGCTGGATGTGGACGGGGTGCTCACCGATGGCGCCATTATTTACAATGATAACGGCAGTGAAACGAAAATTTTCAATGTGAAAGACGGTCTCGGTTTGAAGCTGGCAATGGAGGCCGGTATCAAGGTCGGCATTGTGACCGGCAGAAAATCCACGGCCCTTGATCACCGCTGTCGTGACCTTGGTATACGATTGTTATTTGAGGGTATTCAGGATAAAGCGAAGATACTTGAAAAAATCGTCGAACAAACCGGGGTTGCCCCCGAACACACAGCCTACATAGGCGATGATCTGCCTGATCTGCCACTGATGCGACGCGTTGGGTTGTCAATTGCCGTGGCCGATGCCCATATGATTGTCCTCAAAAAAGCGGATTGGACGACCTCGGCGGCTGGGGGATGTGGAGCGGTTAGAGAAGTGTGCGAAGCGCTGCTGATAGCCCGTGGAGTTTGGGATAAAATTACGGCAGAATCATAGTGAAGCGATGCTGGATGCTGGAAAAAGATGACGAAGCATCTCTTATCTCTATCGCTTGCCCCATTTTTATAGGCAATAGGGAAGAGGGATCTTATGCCCTCAATTTTTAAATTGTTAAGTTTTCTTTATTTCATCGAGCATCCAGTATCTGTTTGTTTTATGCACCACAATCTATTGAAACTTGACTCATTTGTTAAGTTTTTGGCCTAATAAACAGTTAATTATGGTCCGGTTTCGGCAAAAGAAAGTCAAAAAATTAAGCATATTTTTATTGGCGGTCATCCTGTTGACAGTCGGTATGATTGTGAGTGTTTTCATCGGCTACCGGCAGGTTTCCAATGCACCTGAACTGCTGTTTACCTCCATCAAAGAAGGAGCCAATCTGTCACTGGGTAAGATCCGGCAAACCAGCACCCGCGACGGCAAAAAAGAATGGAGTCTGGAGGCCGATTCCGCTAATTACATGGAAGCCGAAAAAAAAGTCGAATTAAAAAACCTGTCGGTTATCTATTTTCTTGAAGACAATCGTGAAGTTTACCTGAAAGCCGATCAGGGAATATTGCAAACCGATACAAATGACATTGAATTCTCAGGTAATGTTGTGATAAGAAATGAAGAGTATCGGATGAAGACCGAACATCTGAACTACGAACACGACCGGCGTATCATTATTTGCGACGAATCGATCCGGATTTTGGGACATGGCGGCGAACTCACGGCGGAATCCGCCGAATATGATTTAAACGCCGACAAAGTTGTTCTAAAGGGAAATGTTGTCGCCACAGTCTCGCGGGATTTTGCGGCAATCCCGGGTAGGGGAGTGCGCTGATAGCCCATGCCCAATATAACTGTAAAAAGGCAAAGAAATCCCAAATCTCAAGCACCAAATTACAAATAAATCTCAAATCTCAAATTTCAATATTCAATGATCAAAACATTCATCAGAGTTGTATCGCATCGCTTCACAAACCCTGGTCTGCCGGTAATGATGCCGTTGGGCACAACTGTCGATGGACTATTTGTTTGGAATTTTAAATTTGGGTCATTGGGATTTGTTTGAGATTTGGTTTTTGGTGCTTGGAATTTTCATGATTTTCATTAAGCAGGCAACTTTCGTAAAATCAAATAGCTACTGCTTAAGTGACGGGGCCCTGTTCGGCGTGTGAATATGGTTGCAATTCTTAAGCGTTTAAACTAAAATAAAAATAATTTGTCATTTCTGGCACTCAAATTGCATTATTGGGCCTACTTTAATTTTAGGATATTGGGAAAAACACATAAAAAACAACACCAACGGATAAAATGGCACTTGAACTACGACAACAACTCAAACTGACCCAGCAGCTCA
>PVMS01141241.1_pt1 | contig 13035 bp, 9 predicted proteins | sample 1853461 | NCBI WGS metagenome assembly PVMS01 (sample SAMN08582032, study PRJNA380276) | Marine sediment metagenome, whole genome shotgun sequencing project. | isolation source: ocean sediment barecode stripped | collected 2017 | reverse complement strand
TCAATTGAGATAAGCGATCTGCCTTGAAAGCATAGATTCGACTATCTCCCACATTGAAGTAAGTCGCTTCATTTCCTTCAACTACGATTGCTGCCAATGTTGATCCCATGCCATAAAGATCAGGTAATTTACGCATGTGATCAACCAATCCTTGGCTAAGCCCTTGCAACTTGGTAGCGATTTCGCTCGACTCAAGCGTGGAAAAGTGTATTTTCTTCAGGCGATTTACCAGATATTGGCTCGCAAAATCTCCCCCTCTATGTCCGCCAATTCCGTCCGCAACTGCGAAAATACTTTGACGGCTTAATGTTGCAATTGCGTTATTTTCTACAAACTCTTCGCCAGTCCCCAACCAATTTACACAGAGAATCGAGTCTTGATTACTTAGGCGTACTTTTCCAATGTGCGAAAGTGCATGCCACTCAAGCAATAATTGCGTTTTCTTTCTATGTTCCTGCAATGGACCAATCACTCTCTAAAATTTTTCTTCAATGCCTTGAATTGACTTTTAACTTTTGCGGGTATCAATACTTTTATCCCCCACTCTTCCCTGAATGTCTTATTCCTATCACCCAGGAATGATAGCCAGTTGAAACTAGAAATAACCACAAATTCTGAGTCCTTAATGAGCACCTTTGCATGGGTATTTCCTAACCTTTTTAGGTGAAAATTCGCGTACTTCAGTTCAAGCCTTACCAGTCTCTCGAGAGCTTCTTTGTCGCGGGAATACATACCTCTATCTTCACCAAGCCCATACCCAATGTACACATCGACTTCTTTAATTAATAAGCGCTCGATTTGCGAAATAAAGTCCCGATTAACCACTTTTGCCCTTATCCAGGGTGAAATAATCATCAATAAGTTAAAGAATAACAAAACTGATGACCCTTTCAAATTAATTCAAGAAATTTTATCATCCCATCTTCAAAATCAAAAAGATATACCAATTATTCCTTCAAAATCAGTAATATTTTTGGTTGGAGTCAATGGTACCGGAAAAACTACTACAACTGCTAAACTTGCTAATCTATTGAGAAATCAAAATTTTAATATTTCTTTGGTCGGAGCCGATACATATCGCGCAGCGGCTGCTGAGCAATTAGAGGAGTGGGCACGAAGATTGAAAATGAATATCGTATCTAATGCTCAATCAGGTGATCCGAGTGCTGTATTGTTTGATGGACTAAAATCCGCAAAAAAGAATGAATCAGATATTGTAATTGTAGATACAGCTGGAAGATTACATACATATAAAAATTTGATGACAGAACTTGAAAAAATGGTTCGATTAGTTAATCGACATTTTCCTGAGTTTAACATAATTTCACTTCTAACTATTGACGCAAGTCTTGGACAAAATTCACTTATTCAAGCTCGCGAATTTACCCGATTATTTAAAATAGATGGAGTGATATTGACCAAAATGGATGGTACTGCAAGAGGAGGAATTGCATTCCCACTGTACGAGGAATTAAAAATTCCTGTTATGTATGTTGGTGTCGGTGAAAAATTAGAGGATTTAATACCCTTTGATGCAAATGAATATATCAAGTCGATAGTTGGTGTTGATGACTAAAAATATATATTTACTAAGTCTTGGTTGTGCAAAGAATTTAGTCGATTCTGAAATATTAATTGGCGGACTTAAACAGTCTAATTTCTTAATCACAGAAATACCTGAAGACGCTGACACGATTATTATAAATACTTGTGGATTTTTAGATCAAGCTCGAGAAGAATCAATTGATTCAATTATTGAAGCTGCGGAATTGAAAAAGACAGGAAAACTTCAACAATTGATAGTTATGGGGTGCCTTTCCGAACGTTATCCCGGAAAATTAAAGAAAGAATTACCGGAAGTTGATCAATTTTTTGGCGTTAATGATCATAGGCAAATTGTATCATTTTTAACCGGGAAACCATTTATGAAGGATGATCCCCTCTATTGGCGGTCATTGCTTACAACTGGCCATTATGCCTATTTAAAAATTGCCGAAGGTTGTGATAACGGGTGTTCTTTTTGCAGTATTCCATTGATGAGAGGTAAGCAAATATCTCGACCAATTGATGCAATAATTAAGGAAGCTGAAAGACTTGTTGATAATGGTGTTAAAGAATTATTAGTCATTGCTCAAGATACAACTTCATATGGATGGGATTTGCCCGACAAAACTCATCTTGGTAAATTATTGCAAGAATTGGACAAAATCGGTGATCCATTAAAATGGATACGACTTCATTATGCTCATCCGGCACATTTATCACAAAATATTATTGATTCATTAGCCGACATGAATAAGTCATGTAAATATCTTGATATGCCAATCCAACATGCTTCCGATAAGATATTAACATCGATGCGACGCGGACTAGGTAAAGATGGAATCCGCAACCGAATTGTAAGATTGCGTGACGCAATACCTGATATCAGGTTGCGGACAACTGTAATTGTAGGCTACCCCGGCGAAACTGAGAATGATTTTAACCAATTGTGTAATTTTATCGAAGAAATCAGATTTGACCGACTTGGTATTTTTACTTATTCTGAAGAAGAAGGAACATTAGCCGAAAATCTAAAGGATAATGTTCCACGTCAATTGAAAGATGATAGAAAATTCCATCTGCAAGAATTACAAAATGCAATAATGTTAGAAAAGAATGAAGCATTAATTAATTCGACCATGGAAGTTGTTATCGATGGAATAGATGGCGAAAACTATATTGGTCGTACTGAATTCGACTCCCCTGAAGTGGATAATATAGTTAGAGTTAAAGGGAAAACAGAAATTGGTAACTTTGAAAAAGTATTAATTACTGATGCAAACGAATTTAAATTAATTTCCAAAGTTGTGTAGCAATAGATTAATATCATAAATTTATATGTTTCATTAAAATAATAATTATATGAGTAATCGTCCACCATTTAAATATTCGCTAACTTTTGATGATATTCTTCTTGTACCGCAGAAATCATCTGTACTCCCTCGCGATGTTGATCTTTCTACGAGATTAACAAAATCAATATCCTTAAATATACCAATTTTAAGCGCAGCCATGGATACTGTAACGGAATCAGCGATGGCAATCGCGTTAGCGCGCGCAGGTGGGATGGGAGTAATTCATAAAAATTTAAGTATCGCTCGTCAAGTAGAAATGGTTGATATCGTCAAACGATCAGAAAGTGGAATGATTATGAATCCAATAACTTTGGATATGGATAAATCAATTGGCGAAGCAAAAGCTCTAATGGCGAAATATAAGATTAGCGGACTTCCTGTGATCCATGGAAAAAAACTAAAAGGTATTCTTACCAATAGAGATATCAGATTTGAAAAAGATCTTTCGTTATCAATTACAGAAAGGATGACATCAGACAAATTGAAAACTGTACCGATTGGCACGACTTTGGAAAAAGCCAAAGAAATTTTACAAAAACACCGAATCGAAAAACTATTAGTAGTAGATGATAAAGGCGAGTTAGTTGGACTCATAACGGTAAAGGATATTCAGAAGAAGGAAGAATTTCCTAATTCATGTAAAGACAAAAGTGGAAGATTGCGCGTTGCAGCAGCGGTAGGAGTTGGAAAAGATGCAATTGAACGCGCAGAAGCTTTGAATCAAGCTGAAGTAGATGTAATAGTAATTGACACTGCGCATGGTCACTCAAAGGGCGTACTGAAAACGGTAAAAATTATTAAATCTAAGATTAGAAATACTGCGTTAATTGCAGGGAATGTCGCAACAGCCGAGGGTACTAAAGCATTAATTGATAGTGGTGTAGATTCAGTAAAAATAGGTATTGGAGCTGGTGCAAGTTGTACAACTAGGATAATCGCAGGGGTTGGCGTTCCGCAACTTTCAGCTATAATGGACGGAGTTGATGAAGCCCGAAAACATGACATACCGGTAATTGCCGATGGTGGTATTCGATATAGTGGTGACATCGCAAAAGCGATAGCAGTCGGCGCTGATGTAGTAATGCTTGGCAGCATGTTAGCAGGAATGGAAGAAAGTCCCGGCGAAACTATTTTATATGAAGGTAGGCAATACAAAGCCTATCGCGGAATGGGTTCGTTAGGCGCAATGAGTCATGGCAGTGGCGATAGATATTTTCAAGAAGGAACCGAAGCCACCAAATTAGTGCCGGAAGGAATTGAAGGAATGGTTCCATTTAGGGGTGCTGTCAGTAATGCGATTCACCAATTATTAGGGGGAGTTAGGTCGTCAATGGGATATTGTGGAGTAAAAACTATTAAGGAATTTGGTAAAAATTCAAAATTTATTCAAATCTCAGCTGCCGGAATTAAAGAAAGCCATCCTCACGAAGTACGTATAGTTAAAGAATCGCCTAATTATCAAGTATCTGATAATTAGTACATTTACCATCCTTTAAAGATTCATTGAATATATATAAATATATTGCTAAAGATAAGTTACTGAATCGTGAAATTGACAGATTAACATATTCTAGAGATGCGAGTATTTACCGTATGTTACCTGAGTTAGTTGTTCGTCCTGAGGACGAACAAGATATTAAAAAAATATTTGAATTTGCACGTGATTCTGATAAATCAATTACTTTCCGTGCTAGTGGAACATCGCTTTCTGGACAAACAGTAACCGATGGAATGATTGCAGAAATAGCATATGATTGGCAAAATATTGAAATAAAAAACAATGGTAAATCTATATTATTAGAGCCGGGTGTTATTGGTGAACATGCTAATCAGAAATTAAAGAAATTTCAACGAAGAATTGGTCCTGACCCGGCTTCAATGAAAGCTGCTAGGATAGGTGGAATTGTTGCCAATAATGCATCCGGGATGACTACAGGGAAACCATGTAATTCATACAATACTTTAAAAAATATCAGGTTTATTCTGTCGAACGGAAATGTTTATGATACATCGAATAAACAAGATTATGATCAGTTTATTATAAAAGAGAAGGAGCTTTCAGACGGACTGATTACGATCAAAAAAGATATTTCTGAAAATGAATTATTACGCAATAAAATTATAGATAAATATCGTATTAAAAATACGATTGGCTATTCGCTAAACTCTTTTTTAGACTATGACCATCCTTTGGATATTTTTGCTCATTTACTTGTTGGCTCTGAAGGTACCTTGGCATTTATGTCTAATATAGAACTAGAAACCGTCTCTGATCATCCTTTTAAATCAACGGGATTAATTCTATTCCCATCAATAAAAACTGCTTGCAACGCAATAAATGCGATTAAATGTATCGGCGTTACAGCTCTTGAATTAATGGATTATGCTTGTTTAAAAACTGCAAAATATTTAGATGATGCACCATATGATATAAATTCTTTACCAAAAGGTTCCTCTGCATTACTATGTGAATTTCAGGAGGATAATGAAAAAGTATTTGATGAATTAGAGAAAAAATTAATTTCAGTTATCCAAAATTTCGAAGGATCATTGATAGGTAGTTTTGAAAAAGAAGAGAGTAACAGATTAAAACTTTGGGAAATACGTAAAAATTTATTCACTACAGTTGGTTCGTTAAGAAAGCCTGGAACAAGCGTAATAACCGAAGATATTTGTTTTGATATCGAAGATTTAGGAGATGTTATTACTGAGTTACATCTTATTTTTACAAAGTGGAAATTTGAAGATGCAGTAATATTTGGCCATGCTAAAGACGGTAATTTACATTTCAATTTATCGATTGATCTCGAGTCTGAAGATGGTGTGAATGACTACCGTAAAATGTTGGATGAGGTTGTTGAGATGACTGTTAAAAAATTTAATGGATCTCTAAAGGCAGAACATGGTACAGGACGTAATATGGCACCCTTTGTGGAGAGCGAATGGGGAACCGAGCTGTACAATATCATGTGGAAAATTAAAAATATAGCCGATCCCAAAAATATTTTAAATCCAGGAGTTATTTTAAATAAAAACAATTCTATTCACATTGAAAATTTGAAGTCGATGCCTACTATTAATGATAAAATCGATTTATGTGTGGAGTGTGGATTTTGCGAACCGGTTTGTCCATCAAGAGGATTTACATTTACTCCACGTCAACGAATTGGTGTGAGTAGAGAAATTGAAATGATGAGATTAAATAATTCTTCAATATCTAAAAATCTAAATAATAATTACGTTTTTAGTACGGATCTAACTTGTGCTGTAGATGGAATGTGCGAAACTGGTTGTCCGGTTAATATTAATACAGGTGAATTCGTTAAAGATTTGCGTAGTAAAAATAATGGCAAATTTGGAATGTTGATTGCTGCTTGGATATCAAAGAATTTTCGTTTTACAACCAAGTTAATCAAATTTGCTCTAAAAATATTAAGTCTTAAAACAGAGTTATTTGGCTCCAAATTGGTGAATATTACATCTAATTGGTTTAACCAACTTTCAAAGCATCGAATACCTGCATGGAATTCTAAGATCACCGAATCAAGTAAATTTGCTGAGAAAATGGAATATGGTACTGGAGAATCATTTATTTATTATCCGTCATGTATTAGTCGCACTATTAGCGCAGATTCGAAAAATCAATCGATAATTGAAGTTATGGGACAAATTGCTGAATTGGCAAAAGTAAAATTAATTATTCCCGATAAAATCGCTAATACTTGTTGCAGTACTCCTTTTAGTTCTAAAGGATATCATAATACTGGAATTGATATGTTCGAAAGAACAATAAATTTGCTATATGAAGCATCCGAAGAAGGAAAACTATCAATTGTAGTTGATACATCTCCTTGCACATATAAATTTTTAAATCCGAGTTATGATATTTCAAAAGAAATTGATACAAAGTTGAAAAAGCTTAAGTTCGTTGATATAATACCATTCTTAGATTTTATAACTAAAAAATGTAATCATATACCAATTAATAGAAAAATTGTATTGCATCCTACTTGTTCTACGCAAAAAATGGAACATATTGACATTATGGAATCACTGGCAAAAAGATGCGCAAAAATAGTTACGATTCCTGAAAATAATAATTGCTGTGGTTTTGCAGGTGATAGAGGCATGATTGTACCACAATTAACAAAGTATGCTATAAAATTTAATAAAGAACAACTATCGCCGAAGCAGCTAAAAATAGACGGATATTCATCAAGCCGAATGTGTGAAATAGGAATGTCAGATAGCGAACAAATGTATACCTCAATCGCACTTCTCGTGCGCGATTATTTGATTTCAAAATAATATAATTCTTGTATAAAACTATCCTAAGAATTAATATTAGATGCATCATAATAAGGAAGTGTAGGAGCATAGGTGAGACTATCGATTGAATACTGCAACGCGTGAAACTATTTACCTAGAGCTGCCAGGTTGGCAAGTGATTTATTAGAGAAATATGGAAATGCAATTTCTGAGTTAAAACTTATCCCTTCGGGGGGTGGTGTTTATGAGATTGAAAAAGATGGGAAATTAGTTTTTTCAAAAAAACAGTTAGATAGATTTCCCGATTTGGAGGAAATAGTTCAATTGATAGATTAGTTTTTAACGGGGAAAATTCGTTTTGTTAGTAGGGGGCTACAATGAGACAACTTTACAATAGTGATAATCAATTTGGTTTGTTAGATCCAGAGAAAATCTATTTTGTCGAAAAATTTGGTTATCTGATGAAATAAATAAATGGTGGGTACGGTCGCCGTATTCAAGATGCTTTATATGATAGGATTAAAAGCGCTGTAAATGACTTTAAAACCGTTCTGCCTGATATTGTTCATAATCTTGAAATAAATCGCTTAAAATCGATATCTGATCGTAGTATAATTGGAGAGGAAACTAATACCGGAAATTTTATTGCTAAACCAAAAGAATCTATCAAGTCTGTAGAAGCTCCAAAAACGATTAATGAGAAAATTAATAGTATCCAGAAAACCATTTCAGCTAAAATTAAAGCTGCACCTCAAATAAAATCTGAAAAATTACTAGGAAGACAAACGCAGCCTAATGTTTTTGGAAAATCTTTAATAAAACAAACAGTAACTGAAGAAAGATAGAACAGTTAACAGGTGATGTTCGCCTATCAAAACAATCAGGTATTGTTGAAAATAAAGTATCATCTATATTGAAACTATCGATCGCAATAATTAAGGAGGAGCAACGGTTAAAGCGAATTAAAGCTATGAAGCAAAAAATGGACTCGGTCAATAAAAAATCGACTACAAATCTTATTCTAAAGTCCGTGAGCGAGAAATCGACTACTAAGCCGAAACACATACCAGTGCAACAGTTAACCGAGTGGGAAAAAAAACGGCAGAAATTTGAAAGTGGTATCATTAGTGAAAAAATTAGTAGATATTCCTAACAATAAAATTATTTACCATATATAGCATAGCTCATACATATTTTATTAGTTATAATATATGTAAAATCGAAAGATTTTCTAGAATAGCTAACTAATAATATTGGATTAATATTACTTTCATTTATTTTAATATATAATTAATAATTCGTAATTTATAGCATAGGGGCCGTAGCTCAGTTGGGAGAGTGCAGCGTTCGCAATGCTGAGGTCGTGGGTTCGATCCCCATCGGCTCCACAAAATAAATACTAAATACTAATTGGTCGTGCTAGATGGGGAGGTAGCGGTGCCCTGTAACCTGCAATCCGCTATAGCAGGATTGAAAACCAAAGAGCGGCATTATCGAAGTCGATTTGAAATGAAAAGTGGTATTGAAACTTCAATTCTTCGCAATGATTCATTTTTGAAACCCGTCAGGTCCGGAAGGAAGCAGCGGTAAAAGATTTGATTCATGTGCCGGTGGACTACTGAAGCGGAGCTAACTATTTTTTTAATATAGATTTACCGATTTGTCAATTAAGGTGCACGACCAAAATCTTATATTATGATGTTATTCCTGCCTTAAATCGCTTAACCTTATCATAAAATAGTTATAAATTATAGCCTTTGATTTTTCACAAAATTGCGAAAAATAATTAATAATTATGTCTTATTTAGTATTATCATTAAAATATCGGCCGCAAACCTTTGATGAGGTGGTGGGACAGGAGCATATTACTCACACTCTAACTAATGCATTCAAAAAAGACAGAGTATCACAGGCTTATTTATTTACAGGACCGCGTGGTGTAGGCAAAACTACAACAGCGCGATTAGTCGCAAAAGCGGTAAATTGTATGGAAAGTCCCGGTGAACCCTGCAACAACTGTTCAAATTGTATTGAAATCACCGATGGCAGAAATATGGATGTACTTGAAATAGATGGGGCATCTAACCGCGGGATCGAAGAAATTCGTAGCTTGCGGGAAGCAATTCAATACGCTCCAATAAATTCAAAATTCAAAATATTTATTATTGATGAAGTTCATATGCTCACTACACCGGCGTTCAATGCATTGTTGCGAACATTGGAAGAACCGCCTAAACATGGTAAATTTATTTTAGCGACTACTGACATATATAAAGTACCCGCCACAATAATTTCACGTTGCCAACGTTTTGATTTTAATAGCATTACGGTAAATTCTATTAGCGAACAAATCAAAAATGTATTGGGCAAGGAAAAGATTGAAATTGATAATGACTCTTTAAGAATTATCGCCCAAAAAGCCGATGGTAGTCTGCGTGACGCTCTTAGTATTTTAGATCAAGTAATTGCATATTCAGGCAATAAAATTACAATTGAGAGCGTAAGTAAAGTACTTAGACTAATACCAACTGATATCTATTTTAAAATTTTAGAATCATTACGTACAAAAAATGGTAAGGTACTCATTGATTTATTAGCTGAAGTAAAATCAAAAGGAATGCCGGTTCAGGAATTTATTTCAGGATTAAATCGTCATATTAGAAATATGCTGATAGCCACAATTGAAAAGGGATTGGATGTTTTTGAATTAAATATTGATTTAAAGAAGCAATATGAAGAAGCTGTTAAATTATGGAATATTAGAGATATACTAAGAATATCTAAAGTAATTACAGATATAGAACCACAAGTAAAGCGAGCTACTCAACCCCATATTTTAATTGAATTATCTTTGCTTAAATTGCTCGAACTAGACTCCGTTGTGACAATTGAATCGTTATTAGGAACATTCCAAAATCCTGTAAAATTTTCCGGAAAAGAAAACACCTTACCGTTGTCTAGTGTTTCTAATAAAGATTCCAAAGATATTTTAAAGAATGATAGTTCTCAAATTGAAAGTCCAAAATCTAAAAATACAAAAATTGAAATAAATACAATTTCCGAACCAAAACCTAATCCAATATCTAATAAAAATATTAATTTAGATGCAATTAATGAAAAATGGGATGAGTTTATCGAACAATTGTCATCGGAAAGACCATCAATTGGGAATGTACTATCACATTGTGAGGTTAGTCAGTTTGCAGGAAATCGTCTTGAAATAAAATTAGTTAATGGAAACAATTTTAACTTGAGAACATTAGAAAAAAACAAAAATGTTATAGAAAACTATTTAGAAAAAGTCTATGGATTTCCATTGAAAACAGCATTATTGATGACAAAATCCGATGAATCACAAAAAGTTAAAAAAGACCTTAAAAAAGAAAACGAAAAAACAAATAATACAACAGCAAAAATAATCGAATTATTCGATGGTGAAATTTTAAATTAGGAGCAAAAATGTTTAATAAAGGGAATATGACGCAACTGCTAAAACAAGCACGCGACGTACAAAAGAAAATTGAAGAAGTGCAAAATGAGTTGGATGAACTTACGATTGAAGGAGATTCCGGCGGTGGGATGGTAAAAGTTGTCGTTAATGGTAAACAGCAACTATTAGAATTAACTATTGATCAAGATGCAATTATAGAAGATAAAGAATTATTGGAAGATCTAATTATTTCAGCGGTTAATAATGCACTAGCAAAATCGTTGGAAGAATCACAAAACAGAATGAATACTGTAACGGGAAATATGTTAGGCGGAATGAATATACCGGGATTGGGTTAATTAATGGGTTCATTCCCAAACAGTGTTCAACGATTAATTGACCGGTTTGCAAGATTTCCCGGAATCGGCAAAAAAACTGCGCAGCGCATGGCGTTTAACGTGATGAAATCTAATGCAACCGAAGCAGCTGAACTTGCCGAATCAATAATGAACGTTAAGGCAAATATTCGTTTTTGCACGATTTGTGGTGGAATTACCGAAGATGATCCGTGTAAAATATGTACTGATCCCAAAAGAAGTCAAGATATGATATGTGTTGTCGAAGATCCACAGGATGTATTTGTTTTTGAGAGATCGAGCTCTTATAGGGGTGTTTATCATGTACTTGGGGGGATGCTCTCGCCTTTAGATGGAATAGGTCCGGATGACCTAAATCTTAATAAATTAATTGATAGGGTTACAGACAATACTGAGATAATCTTAGCTACAAATCCAAGCGTAGAAGGTGATACAACAGCTTTATACATCAATAAACTTTTTAGCGAAAAAGATGTCAAAATTACAAGGTTAGCAAGAGGAATACCGGTTGGCAGTACAATCGAATATACTGATGAGGCAACCTTGACCAGAGCTTTAGAAGGAAGGACTAGTTTATGAAAATAAATATTCCCAATGTACTAACAATATTCAGAATATTACTCACTCCATTATTTATCATTTGTCTATTTTCTAATTATCCGTATGCAAGATTATGGGCATTAATCATATTTATAGTGGCAAGTGTAACAGATGCTTTTGATGGGCACTACGCGAGAAAATATAATCAAGTCACACGACAAGGGAAATTCCTTGATCCACTAGCCGACAAAATATTAGTTAGTTCAGCATTTATCTCATTTGCAATAATGGATTTGGTGCCATATTGGATGGTAGGTTTAATTGTTTTCCGTGATTTATTTGTAACGGGTTTACGCATGGCGATGGAATCAAAGGGGATAACAATGATTACTAGTAAGATTGCCAAGGCAAAAACCACGACACAAATATCAGTTATCATATTCATTTTATTGTTTTTAGGTATACAAATATTTAGCTACGATTGGTTAAAAGTGATCATTAATTTTATTGCGGAAAATAGGATTATATATTATTTCACCTTAACAGCCACATTCTTTACCGTCTGGACGGGAATATCCTATTTGTATATGAATCGATCTACAATCAAAAACTTTTTATCCTAATCGCATACTAATTCATTAATAATATGAAAAATATATTAGCCCAATGGTTATCCACAGTTTTCAAAATTGGGTACTTACCTATTGCGCCCGGAACATGGGGCAGTTTGGTGGCTTTATTAATATGGTATGTAATAATTGGATACATATCAACTGTTACTTTAATTGGATTAATTGTAATAATATTTGTACTTGGAGTGTATACATCAAGTATCACTGAAAGAAATATAGCAACAAAAGACCCTTCCGTTATTGTAGTAGATGAATGGGTAGGTCAATGGATTGCATTATTGTTTTTACCAAAATCGTTACTTTGGGGACTTATCGCTTTTTTTATTTTTAGATTATTTGATATTTGGAAACCATATCCAATTAAAATCTTAGACAACCTGAAAGGTGGATGGGGTATAATGCTCGATGATGTACTTGCCGGTATTTATGCAGTACTGGTTATTATTGTATTAAGAGCTTGGTTTATATGAAGACAGCCGTTTTAACAATAGGTGATGAAATTCTATCAGGTTTTACATTAAATACTAATGCAGCGTGGATAGGTCAACAATTATTAAAAATTGGATCAGAGGTTAATACACAGTTTACTACAAGCGATGATAGACTAGAAATCATCAAATATTTAAATTATTTAACTAAAGAAAGATATACACATATTATTGTAACGGGCGGGCTTGGGCCAACACATGATGATGTAACACCGTCAGCATTTTATGAATTCTTTGGCGCAGAACCTATTTTTGATGAAACATATTGGAATGAACTAAAAAAAAGGTTCGCTAAACGTAATATTAAAATACCGGAAAAGAATAAAAATCAAGCAGTCCGACCAAATAATGGTAATGTTATTAATAATCCGGTCGGATCAGCGAGGGGATTGTATTTTGAAC
>PVMS01003916.1_pt1 | contig 13038 bp, 11 predicted proteins | sample 1853461 | NCBI WGS metagenome assembly PVMS01 (sample SAMN08582032, study PRJNA380276) | Marine sediment metagenome, whole genome shotgun sequencing project. | isolation source: ocean sediment barecode stripped | collected 2017 | reverse complement strand
CGCCCGAGTGCAATACGGTAAACAACACCAACTCATACTCGAAATAGACACTGTAGGTGTCGTATTTCCAGCTTGAAATCGGTGGATTACCTATCGCTGATTGCTTTTTGACCGGCGCGCCAAAATTTGCCTCGACATCCGCTTTGCTAAGCCCGTTGGTCGGCAACTGCATACGCCCGGATTGACGAACCTCTTCAATCAACAGCACATCTGCACTGACAACCTGAAAGGTAAAAGCCAGTATGAAAGCCAGAACAATCCTTGTCATCGTCTTTCTCCACTGTTTTTTGTGTTAATGGATAACCAGAATACCATACATTCGCCACTTTTGGCTTTAGCACACTTCATGCCGGGCTTGATGGGGGAATTCTGTTTTGTAGGAGGAGAAGAGCAAGAGCGGCCCACAGATTACACAGATTATCCTGGGTTGAGTGGATTTATTGTGGGTTTTCACAATTCGTGCAGACCATTGGTTTCCAGGAAGAAAAAGCGGTTCTAACTCGCTCTTGCCCTTCATCTGTGAAATCTGTGTAATCTGTGGGCCGCTCTTTCTCTCGATCTGAATGCGTAAAATGGATTCCAGTTCAAACCCGGAATGATGGGTTTTTTCAGGCGTTCTGCTCAAGTAATCGTAAATAGGATTGGTATCGCCATTCGCGAATATCACCGTCAGCGACGGCCTGCTTGATCGCGCAATCGGGCTCGGTATTGTGTACGCAGTTGTTGAAGCGGCAACTACCGAAAAAAGGATTGAATTCGATGAAGCCGTCTGCGAGTTCGTTGTTGCTTAACTTCCAGATGCCGTATTCCCAGACGCCAGGGGAGTCGATCAGGAAACCGCCGCCGGTAAATTCGTACATCATGGTTGAGGTGGTGGTGTGGGTGCCTTTGCCGGTTGAGGTTGATAGCTCTCTGGTCAGAATTTCCAGATCGGGTAACAACTGGTTGATCAGGGATGACTTGCCGACACCGGATTGTCCTACCAGGATGCTGGTGCGATCTCTTAGAACCGATTGCAGGCCTGTGATGCCCGGCGCGGTTTTGCATGAGGTGCGAATGACCGTGTATCCCAGTTCTTCATATTCCGGCATATGAGCCAGTACCGTTGCGCCGGCAGCAGTTTCATCTGCGGCCAATTCAAGATCAGTTTTGTTGTACACGATGACAGGTTCGATTCCAAGGCTGTGTACAGCCAGAAGGTATCGCTCCATCAGGTCACGTGAAGGCAAGGGTGCGGTTGCTACTACAATCAGCACCTGGTCAAGATTGGCAGCGATAACATGCTGGCGTTGGCGCTCATCGGCGCGTACAAACTGGTTTTTGCGTGGCAATATGGATTCAACCACCAATGAGGCATCATCCGCGCGTGCAACCAAAACCCGGTCACCACAGAATGGGCGCCCAACCTTGCGTCGGAATTTGCAACGCTTGCGCACACCATCCGGCAATAGTACGACTCCCTGGGCACCGTAGGACACCAGTACCAGTGCCTCGGTTTGAATGTCACCGGCCATTTATATGGATTTGAATCTGCGCATTCCTATATTGTACCTGTGAATAGTGTTTTGACCATGGCGAAAAAGTGCTGTCGCCGGTATAGTTCCCAAAATGATTGGGTGATACATAGAAAAATATCTTTATGAGCACTGACAAAACAAAACGACTGATCTGGATCGATCTGGAAATGACCGGGCTCGATACTGTTAATGACTCCATCCTGGAGATCGCCACCATTGTCACCGATGGCGAACTGAATGTGCTCGCCGAAGGCCCGGTGTGTGCGATACAGCAGGGTGAGGATGTTTTAAAGGCGATGGACGATTGGAACCGCAGTCACCATACGGATTCCGGGCTTTGGCAGCGGGTCGTGCACAGCCAGTACAATATGGCTGAAGCGGAAGCAGCAAATGTCGATTTCCTGAAGGGGTGGGTAGAGAAGGGCAGTTCACCGATGTGTGGCAACAGTATTTGCCAGGACCGCAGGTTTTTACATCGATTAATGCCTGAACTGGAAAGCTGGTTTCATTATCGCAACCTGGATGTAAGTACACTCAAGCTTCTTGCCAATCACTGGCTGCCTGAGGATTTGCGGGTTTATCCAAAAGAAAACCGCCACGAGGCGCTGTCGGATATTCGTGAGTCGATTGGTGAACTGCGTTATTACCGGCAGTTTATGGGCAAATTCAGTGGCAATGAGTAACTAGTAACTAGCCCGCCAGGCTTTGCTTGTGTTTAGCCAGTTTTAACCAGGTTTCCACCACGGTGTCCGGGTTCAGGGACATGCTCTCTATTCCCTGATCCATTAGCCATTCTGCAAGGTCGGGGTGATCCGATGGCCCCTGGCCACAAATCCCAATGTATTTGCCGCGCTTTTTGGCTGCTTTGATGGCCATGGATAACATGGCTTTGACGGCCTCATCACGCTCATCGAACAGGTGTGCAATATCCGCTGAGTCCCGATCCAGACCGAGGGTTAATTGGGTCAGGTCATTGGAACCGATCGAAAAGCCGTCGAAAATATCCAGAAACTGATCTGCCAATAATGCATTGGATGGCAATTCACACATCATGATGATTTTCAGGTCATGCTTGCCTTGTTGCAGGCCAAAGTCCTTCATTACCTCGATCACGCCGCGGGCTTCTGCGGTAGTGCGCACAAACGGGATCATGGCCCATACATTTTCCAGACCCATGTCCTCACGTACTTTGCGCAGGGCGCGGCACTCGAGTTCGAAGCAGTCGCGGAATTCTGCCGATACATAGCGACTGGCACCGCGAAAGCCCAGCATCGGGTTTTCCTCGTGTGGTTCATAGTCACGACCGCCGATAAGGTTGGCGTATTCGTTTGATTTGAAGTCCGACAGACGCACGATGACGGGTTCCGGAGCAAAGGCGGCGGCAATGGTGGCTATGCCTTCAGTCAAGCGCTCGACGTAGTATTCAACCGGTCCTGCGTAACCGGCGATACGCTTGTCGATTTGTTTGCGGACGTCATCAGGTTGGGATTTGTAATTCAGTAATGCCTTGGGGTGGACACCGATCATCCGGTTGATAATAAATTCCAGCCTGGCAAGGCCAACACCGGCATTGGGAATACGGGAAAAATCGAAAGCACGGTCGGGGTTGCCGACATTCATCATGATTTTAAGGGGTGCTTCCGGCATCGCCTGCAGGTCATCACGTTGGATGTGAAAATCCAGCTTGCCTGAATAGACGAAACCGGTTTCGCCTTCGGCGCAGGAGACGGTCACATCCACACCATTGGGCACTTTACTGGTTGCATCGCCACAGCCAACCACCGCTGGGATTCCAAGTTCGCGGGCAATAATCGCAGCGTGGCATGTGCGGCCACCGCGATTGGTGACGATTGCCGCGGCGCGTTTCATCACCGGTTCCCAGTCCGGGTCGGTCATATCGGTCACCAGTACGTCACCGGCTTGTACTTCGAACATATTGTCGATTGAATCGATGATGCGGGTAGTGCCAGAGCCGATTTTTTGGCCGATACTGCGGCCTTCGCAAAGTATTTCCCCACGCGTTGATAATTGGTAGCGCTCGATGGCCTGGCCGCGGGCCCGGCTTTTTACTGTCTCGGGTCTGGCCTGGACGATATACAAACGCTGGTTTTTACCATCCTTAGCCCATTCGATGTCCATTGGCCGGCCATAGTGCTGTTCAATAATCAGGGCTTGTCTGGAGAGGTTTTCCACCTCCTCATCCGTGAGGCTGAAGCGCTGGCGATCCTGCGGTTCGACATCAATGGTCTCAACACCCGCGCCGGATTCCGCATAGACCATCTTGATTGCCTTGCTGCCCAGGGTACGCCGCAAAATCGCCGGTTTGTTATTGCGCAAATTGGGTTTGTAGGCATAAAACTCGTCCGGGTTGACCGCGCCCTGGACCACGGTTTCACCCAGACCCCAGGAGGAGGTGATGAAAACGGCGTCTTCGAAGCCGGATTCAGTATCCAGGGTAAACATGACGCCACTGGAAGCCAGGTCCGAGCGAATCATGATCTGAATACCGGCGGACAGGGAAACTGCGACGTGATCAAAACCCTGGTGCACGCGGTACGCAATTGCGCGGTCGTTGTAAAGAGAGGCGAACACCTCGTGGATTTTGGCTTTGACATCTTCAAGGCCACGGACATTGAGGAAGGTTTCCTGCTGACCGGCGAACGAAGCATCGGGTAAATCCTCTGCGGTGGCCGATGAGCGCACGGCGACTGACGGGTCAGAGCCGGCATCAGCTTCAAGTTGTTGCCAGGCTGCGGTCACCGCTTTATCCAGTTCCGGGGTGAATTTTGTGTCCATCACCGATTGACGAATTTCTTTGCCCGCAACGGCTAAAGCCTGCACGTCTTCAACATCAAGAGCATTGAGTTTGGCATCGATGCGGTCTTTCAAACCGGACTGGTTGAGGAACTGCTGGTAGGCAAACGCGGTGGTTGCGAAACCGCCCGGCACCGATACACCGAGACTGTCGAGCTGGCTGATCATCTCACCCAGTGAAGCGTTCTTGCCACCGACTGTTTCCAGGTCGTCCATTCCCGATTCGTGCAGCCAGGCGATGTATTGGTTCACTCAGTTTATCCTCATCAGAATTCGGTGTAGAAGACGGGCATTTTACAAGCGCGCGGAATCACTTACTATTCATAAACGGCTTTTTCCATGTAAATCGGGACACGCATTATGTCGCGCACGGTATTTTTTGTTTCTGACGGCACCGCCATCACCTCCGAGACCCTGGGTCATGCATTGCTGGCGCAGTTTCCGCAGGTTGAGTTTGAGCAGGTGTGGATACCATTTGTTGACGACAGGGATGCGGCAGTCGAAGCCGTTGAACAGATCAATGCGGCCAGCAAAAAAGACAAGGCCTCACCGATTGTTGTCAACACGATTATCGACAAAAAAATATCAGCGGTGATCCATGGCAGCGACGGCATTGTATTGGATTTGTTCTCCGCATTTTTGCATACGCTGGAAAAGGCTCTTGGGTCCAAACCGCAACTGATGGCGGGCAGGGCGCACAGCCTGGAAGATTTTGACCGCTATGAAGACCGTATGGAGGCCACTAACTATGCGCTCAGTCATGACGATGGTGAGAGCATTGAGTTTGGTAAGGCTGATCTGATCCTGGTGGGTGTTTCACGCTCGGGAAAAACGCCCACGTGCTTGTATATGGCCTTACATTACGGCGTAAAGGCTGCCAATTATCCTCTCACCGAAGATGATCTTGAAGAACTGCGCCTGCCACCATTTTTACGGCGGCACAAGCATAAGATTGTTGGTCTGATGATAGATCCCGAACGGCTTGCGCAAATCCGTGAAACCAGAAGCCCCAATAGCCGTTATGCTTCGCTCAAACAGTGCCATAAGGAGGTTGACCTGGCAGAAAGCCTGTTGCGTTCAGAAGGAATAACGGTGTTTCAGACAACCCACGCATCCATCGAGGAGATATCCAGCCGGGTACTCTCGGAGCTGGGTGTGCAACGAGAAATGTTTTGAGTGTTGAACCCCAGAATCCATTTTTGCTAATGTCGCGCCTTATAATCCTCAACCCAGGCCATAACATGCGCACGTAACTGGATCAAAGGAATGGTGCCATTCTCAAGTATCCGGTCATGAAATTCCCGGATATCAAAATCATCACCCATCGCATCTTCCGCCATTTTACGCAAAGCAAAAATCTCCAGGCCGCCTGAATCATACGCAGTCAGCTGTCCCGGCAGGATGGCAATACGATCGACCATCTGGTCGCCAAAGGTATCCGGAAAGCGGCCGGACTCCAGCATGTACTCAATGGCCTCTTCGCGGGTCCAGCCAAACAGGTGGATGCCCGGGTCGACAACCATGCCGCGTGCCGGCCACGCACGGCGCGTAATTGGCCCGGTGACGGTGGCATACAGACCCATTTCTTCAGCCAGCGCCTCTGCGTAACGCGCCCAGCCTTCCCCAGGACCGGAGAACCAGATAATTTGGGTAATGGGATGCAGGCCTTCGACCGATTGCGCCATCGCAACCTGCAGGTGGTGGCCCGGCCATGCTTCATGAAAAGCGACCGATTCGGCGCCGCCACGTGATTGTTCTTCAGGTTCAAATAGCGGGATTCTGTATTCGCCCGGTTTGTCAGCGCTCGCCGGCCGGTAGTGCGCAGACCTGCCGGTTCCTTCCTCGTGTTCCTCAAAAGGCACGACAACAACGGGTTGTGCCGGCATTTTGCCTACCCAATTTGGCATTTCCGATTCCGCCTTTTGCACCACGTCGCGGGAAAACTGCAGCAGTTCTTCCTTGCTGGTAAAGCGGTCATCGGGATCGGCCTTGGCCCGGTCTATGATAGCTTTGAAGTCATCAAGGCCATAGGCGGCTTTGCCCAGTTCGATTACCGATGCCTTGTTGGCTGCAACGGTTGTCTGGCCAAGTTCATAGACGTCCTTTCCCGAGCGGTCAAGTGTCGTATAGTACTGCAGTGACGCCTCATAGCAGGCCAGACCATCGGGGTTAGCGGTTACGGTGAGTTCGGAACGTGCGCTTTCCATGTAGGTACCGGCGAGAAAATCACGATAGCGTATCAATGCCGGATTGATCTGATCCGCAACGATGCTTCGTGTTGCAGCCACGAAGGCTTCATCTTCGTCACGGCTCGCAGGGGAATAAAACGGTGATTTCTCGATGTCCAGCGCCAAAACACCATCGACCTGATCAATGACCCGCTGCACAACCGTCCTGGGAGCTGAATAGCCGAGTTCAAGACCGGTTTTCAGGTTTTCAATTTCCTGGTCAACGTAGCCGGCAAACTTTGACCAGCGGGTAATGGACTGTTGTCTGAATTCGGCAGTGCCAACCGGCTGCTGCTGCGCAACCTGGGCATAGCCGGAATGCCAGCCACCCATTTGATTGACGTTCCATAATTCGGTGCGGCAAACACGCAACGCGACTGCGGAACGGAGCGTTTGCATTAAATAGGCATGCGTGATCCACTCTGTTTTTCCAATGAAATCGTTGGCATCAATAGCTTCAAGGTTAGCCAGCATTGCATCGATTTCATCTGCTACCACCTGCCGGGCCGCAGGACTGTTATCTTCCATGCCATCATGACGCGGCAGATCAACGCCTGAAAAGTAAGCAATTTTCGGTGTGTGTTCCAGGGTGCGTGCGTAATAGCGGGCTGCGATGAGGTTAACAGCTGCCTTGCTTTCAACTTCTGAATTGCTTGAAACTGACTGATCTGCAGGGGTTTCAACGCCGGGAGATGCTGCTTGTTCGCAGCCGTATAAACCCAGGGTGCAGCTGGCAAATATCACTGAGTACCAGACGAGTCGTTTGAGTTTCATCGTTATTCCATGTAGGTGTCTTGCTCAAGTGTACAGTAGCAAATTGAAAGATGTGTTCTATACTCCTTTCAAACGCCGGATTACTTCCAGGCGCTGAAAACCTACGGAGAAAAACAATGAATGCTGAACCAACACACCATGGAAGTTGCTTTTGCGGCGATGTTCAATTTACGGTTACCGGTGCGCCTGAGGCCATGGGCTATTGTCATTGTGAATCATGCCGGCACTGGTCCGGTGGCCCGGTAAACGCGTTTTCATTATGGAAACCGGAAGCAGTAGCTGTTACCCGGGGAGCAGACAATATTGGCACTTACCACAAGACAGACTCAAGCTACCGTAAGTGGTGCAAAACCTGTGGCGGTCACTTCTTCACCGAACACCCGGGTATGGGCCTGACCGATGTCTATGCCGCAGCCATCCCTGATTTTGATCATCAGGCCGCCGTGCATGTTAACTACCAGGAGACCACGCTACGGATAAGAGACGGTTTGCCAAAACTGAAAGATTTTCCAGCCGAAATGGGTGGTTCCGGGGATGTGTTGCCCGAATAACAATTACCCGAATAACAATTAGTAAAGCAGAGAATAAAAACCCGTGAGGAGTATTTTCAGAGTTTTGGGATTGATTTGTATTATCTTGACGTACGGCTCCGGTCCAGCCGTTTCAGTTGCTGCTCAGTCGCTGGATGCCACTGAATCTGCAATCGTGGCATGGAGCGAGTCGCAAACCGAAGAGGTTGTTGGTTTGCTCGAAAAGCTGGTCAATATCAATAGTGGCACCCTCAATCAGCAGGGTGTGAAAGATGTCGGGGCGATATTGCGTGAGGAACTTGATGATCTGAATTTCCACACCCGCTGGGTAGATATGCCCGCAGAGATGCAGCGGGCAGGGCATCTGTTTGGCAAGCTGGATGGTCACCGTGGCAAGAGACTTTTGCTTATTGGTCACCTTGATACCGTTTTTGAACCGGATGATGCGTTTCAGGATTTTGTCCGTGATGGTTCCAAGGTAACCGGTCCCGGTGTGGAAGACATGAAATCCGGTAACGTGATTATTATTTATGCCCTTAAAGCCCTCAAACATGCCGGGGTGCTGGATGGCATGCAAATTGTTGTTGCCTATACAGGTGATGAAGAAACCACCGGTCGGCCACTGGATGTTGCCAGGGGGGATTTGATTGCAGCTGGAAAATGGGCTGATGTTGCCCTGGGTTTTGAGTCGGGGATTGTAAGAGGTGGTGAAGAATGGGTCACCATTTCGCGGCGTAGTTCGAGTCGCTGGTGTTTGGAAGTGGCCGGCAAACAAGCGCACTCGGCTGGTGTGTTCAACAGCAAGAATGGGGCAGGAGCGATATTTGAGACTGCCAGAATTTTAAATGGATTTTATGATGAGGTCAGGGGTGAGAAATACCTGACCTTTAATGCCGGCACCATCATAGGTGGAACCGAGGTCGAGGCAGACTGCGGGTCGCACTTTGGCAGTGCTTCCGGAAAAACAAATATTATTGCCAATCGCGCCATCGTTCGTGGTGATATGCGCACCATCTCATATGAGCAACTACAGCGAGCCAGGGATGCAATGCGGGCAGTAGTTGCGCGAAACCTGCCTGTTACCACAGCAAGCATTACATTTGAAGATAGCTATCCGGCCATGGCGCCCACCGAAGGCAATCAGGAACTGGGCGAGATGCTATCAAGCATTAACCAGGATCTTGGACGCCGGGCCATGCCGGTTCTGGACGCTTCCAGGCGCGGAGCTGCAGACATTTCCTTTGTTGCACCGTACACCAGTGGTCTGGCGGGAATGGGTGCCTATGGCAAAGCCGGTCACACGCCGAATGAATCACTGGACCTGACTTCAATTCCGATTGCCATTCAACGTGCTGCGATCTTGATGTACCGGCTTAGCCGCTAGGTTTCGGCTCATCTGCTACTATCAAGGCATAAAACGAAAACCAAATGTGGAGATCATCATGAAACGATTTGTATTCAATGCGGCGTTTGCTGCTCTTGTTATCGTGGTAACGGCATCTGTAAACATCGCTCTTGCAGGGTCCGATGGTGAAAATAATCAACAAAAAGCAGTGCTGGTCACCGGTGCCAGTTCCGGTATTGGCCTGAAAATCACCGAGGTTCTGGCTGCCAATGGCTACTTTGTTTACGCGGGAGCGCGTAAACAAAAAGACCTGGACGCCTTGAACGCGATGGAGAATGTGCAATCGATTCGGCTCGATGTGACCAAACAGGATGAAATTGGTGCCGCAGTTGTCACGGTAACCAACGGTGGCAGGGGATTGTATGCACTGGTCAATAATGCCGGTGTCTATATTGGTGGACCATTAATCGCGGTTGATGTGGCAGAATTCAAATGGCTGATGGATGTGAATGTGAATGGCCCATATCGTCTCACCCAGGCGTTTGCACCGATGATCATTGAGCAGAAGGGCCGGATCACCACCATTGGTTCAATCGCCGGCACTCTGACCGGCAAGTTCTCCGGCCAGTACAGCATGAGTAAACACGCAATTGAGGCTTACACCGATGCCCTTGCTGTTGAAATGGAGCGTTTTGATGTGAAGGTGAGTGTTATACAACCGGGCAATTATAAATCCAAAATTGCTTTGTCTGCGGGCGCGCGAATGACGGGCAGGGATTATGTGAAAGAAGGCTCTGCCTATGCAGAAGAAGTCAAGGGTATGCAGGAGCGCATGACCGATCGCGGACAGTACAAGGAACCTGATGAAGTAGCAGATGCCGCCATGCACGCACTGTTTGATCCCAACCCCAAGCTCCGTTACCTGGTGGTGCCTAACCAGAAAGAGGCTGGCTGGACCATTGGCAAACAAATGGAAGAACTGGTGCAGATGAACGACGACCATGCCTGGTCCTATAGCCGGGATCAATTGGTCGAGATGCTGGATGCAATCATGAATCCCAAAGCGGAGTAAGCGGGTTCTTTTGCTCATAGTTGGCAGTTGTAATGTTCCAACGAGCTTTCATCGCCCTGACTCGCTTGATTGCGAACACGTTTTTCCGTCGAATTGATGTCGTGGGTCTTGAAAATGTTCCAGCAGAGGGACCGCTGATATTCGCAGGTAACCATCCCAATGCCCTGATGGATGGCTTTTTACTGAACGCCCGCTGTGGTCGCTGGCCATTGCATTTTCTAGCCAGTGATCAACTCTGGAAGTACAAACTTCTGGGCAAATTTCTGGATGCCACCGGTGCCGTACCGGTTTACCGGCGTGATGATCATGACGGCAAAGTCGACAACCAGGCTGCTTTCGAACGCTTGTATGAAGTGCTTGAAAAGGGCGATTGCATGGGGATATTTCCGGAGGGCGTTTCCCATGTCGAATCCCAATTGATCCAGTTGAAAACCGGTACGGCACGCATTGCATTATCGGTAACGGCCCGTGGCAAGGCTGCGGTCAGGATTATCCCCTGTGGGCTGAACTATATTCATCGTCACCGCTTTCGCAGCCAGGTTCTGATTGAGTTTGGTGAGCCGATCGTGATCACTGAGCAGTGGGTAAACGACTACCGGCAGGATGAGCAGGAAACAGTAAGAAACTTAACTACTCTGTTGGCAGAGTCCATGGTCGCTGTGACTCTGAATGCGCCTGATTGGCGCACACTGCGTTTTATCCAGACGGCGCGACGTTTGTACAAACCGGCTACGGCCGAGTTGAGCCCCAGCCAATATATCGATCTCAGCCGGCGTTTTGTCGAGGGTTACCTGCTGACGGAAAACGATCCTGAGATGAAGAAGTTTCGTGACGCCATTGAAGATTACCAGTCCCGTCTCGACCTGCTCGGGCTGAAGGATTATCAGCTAAGAAAACGTGTAAACACTCGTCGGGCATTGCGGAAATTACTGATTCGCAGTTTTAGAATGCTTTTTTTGCTGCCATTGGCGATACCCGGCGCGCTTTTGCATCTGCCGGTTGGCTGGGTGGCGGCAACGGTTGGCGAGCATTTCAGTTATGAGCAGGATGACATCGCGACTCTTAAGGTGTTTGCGACGATTGCCTTATTGCCGATTCTGTATCTGATTACAGCTATTGTGGTGGGTATAAATTTTGGGTTTTGGTGGGCTGTTGCGACGATCCTGCTACTGCCACTCAGTTTCTTTTCGTCGGTACGCATTATCGAAGCGGAGGCTGGCTTGTTTGTTTCGATGGTGTCATTGCTGAGGTTGACCCGTTTGGGCAGTGAAGTGGGTGCCTTGCGTGAGAGCAGGGCGGAACTGGTTGAAAAGATACGCGAGATGGTTGAGGAGCGCGTGGAACCGGGGTCGGAGCGGCTTTTCAATGAACAGGATTTTGGTTAGACAACAGGAGGTATATGGTGGACTCGCAAAAACTAAATGACTGGCTTCAGGTTGCCGGAATGTTCGGCATTATCGGGACACTGGTTTTTGTGGGTGTGCAGATGAAGCAGACGCAGATGATCGCATTGTCAGCCAATTATCAGTACCAGCTGGGGTTTCTGTCTGAAGATCATTGGCAAGGAAGTCTCGAGGAGATGAAGTGTCAATTCGAGTTACCGTTCTACAGGACACTTCTCCTGGGATGGCGGTTTCGCGAGGAATTTTCAAAATTAATTGAGCAAGCCAAAAGAGAGGCCATCAACAATCCCAGTGGATGCAGAACCTTCGCTCCAGATCACCCGATATATAACTGAGTTTCTATTTTTATGTGCCAGGGAGTGTCCGCTACTGACCGTTTTTGGCAAGTCACCTGGCCGAAATTCGTGTCTGACGAGTATCTGCATTTAGGCTAGAACCGGAACATCGCGTTTTGTCATTGCGTATAGCCGAAAACAGCCAGGAGCCAACCTTCACAAGTTAATAAAATTTTACTCTGACCCCAAATATTCTGGTCACGCGCTCTAAACAATCAGGATATAGAAGGGGCATAATTTTAGGGCTCAAACAAGGAGGAAGTAATGAAACTCAAATCAGTGTTTGTTCTAATTCCCGTTATCATTTTTCTGGCAGGCTGCGAATCGGTGTTGACCACCCAGCCTATGGGCGAGACGGTGGTGCAACTGAGTCCCGAGCAATGGCAAGGAACCTGGCTGCACCATGACGGTATATTTACCATAACTGTCCTGGACAAGGACAATGGTATATTGCAGGCATCGTGGATCGAACAGCGGAAAGATGGCCCTCACATGGAGGTAGTCAAGGGCACTGTCCGTGCAACTGGCGACATGACATTCTTTGTTGCAAAGGATGAAAACCAGAAGGAACTATTTCTATGGGCCAGAGTTAAAAAGAGAGACAACTACCTGATCATGTGGTCTCCGAACGTCGAGCAATTCAAGATTCTGATAAAAAATGGGAAATTGCCCGGCGAGGTGACCGAAGACAGTGTTGTGCTGGGTGAACTCAAGCCTGAAGCCATCGAGATGATCGATGACCCTTCAGCCAATCTCCTGGAATGGAAAGAACCGGATATTTTCATCCGGATTAGAAACTGAATCTGGACCAGCATTCACTTAGCATGATTTGGGAACCGGCCGCTAGCCCTTTGGTTTCTCGCCTTGCACCTAATTATGATTGGAGAGAGGAGACAGGAATGAAAAAAAACTCGACCTATTTGTTGATCCTTCTTGTCATTGGGAGCATCACAGGCTGCACACATCGCTACACCGTTGTAGAACTCCCAACCAAATCACTTACTGACTATAGCGTTCTGG
>PVMS01021122.1_pt1 | contig 13041 bp, 13 predicted proteins | sample 1853461 | NCBI WGS metagenome assembly PVMS01 (sample SAMN08582032, study PRJNA380276) | Marine sediment metagenome, whole genome shotgun sequencing project. | isolation source: ocean sediment barecode stripped | collected 2017 | reverse complement strand
TTGTAAATTGAAATTAAAGGAAACAATTCTAGAGGGTAATCGTCCTATCATGGAAAATCGTCTTGAATTCACCGCCAAGCCTAAAGAAGTGAAAGAGATTTTGTCTGCTGGTACTAAAAAAGCGCAGGCGATAGCCACAGCCACGTTGAATGAAGCCAAGGCGGCGATGAAGATATTATAGGATTGTCTAAAAGATTAGGATATTACCTATATATCATTGTAATAAAACGAAAATTTTGAAGCGCAAATAAAACTTTTTATCTGGATAGCTAATTAAATGGATTACAAAGAAACACTGAATTTGCCGATTACGGATTTCCCAATGAAAGCCAGTCTCACCAAACGTGAGCCGGAAATTCTTGCCCAATGGGAATCGGCAGGGATGTATGACAAGCTGCGAGAGACCTTCAATGGAAAACCCAAATATATTTTCCACGATGGTCCTCCCTACGCCAATGGACACATCCATATCGGGCATGCGCTCAACAAAATTCTCAAGGATTTTATCGTTCGCTTCAAGACGATGCAGGGCTACGACGCCACCTTTATTCCTGGATGGGATTGCCATGGGCTCCCGATTGAGCTTCAGGTGACCAAAGCAGAACGTAAAAAGAAAAACCAGCCGAGCAAGTCAGAAATCCGCAAACTCTGTCGGGTTTACGCCGCTGAATTTGTCGATATTCAAAGAGAGGAGTTCATTCGCCTTGGAATTTCTGCGGATTGGAAAAATCCTTACCTGACGATGGATTTTTCCTATGAGGCGGCAATCGTACGCGAGTTCGGTAAGTTTGTGAAAAGCGGTCAGGTTTATAAAGGCAAAAAACCAGTCCACTGGTGTACTTCCTGTAGAACCGCGCTGGCTGAGGCGGAAGTGGAACACGCGGACCATGAATCTCCCAGTATCTATGTGAAGTTTTCTGTTAATGAAGGTTTGCCGCAGAGTTTACAGGTGCCGGAGGGTAAAAAAGCCTCTGTTGTGATTTGGACCACCACTCCCTGGACTTTGCCTGCGAACCTGGCGATCTCCGTGCATCCCGAGTTTGAGTATGTAGCACTGCAGGTTGGTGATGATGTGTTGATCGTTGCCGCCGAGCGTCTCGCCACACTGGTAATGGAATGGGGTATGGACGAGCATAAAGTGCTGGGAACTTGCAAGGGTAAGGATTTGGACCAAGTCGTATGTCAGCATCCTTTTATTGACCGCGAATCCAAAATGATTCTGGGTGAACATGTCACGCTGGAGCAGGGAACCGGGTGTGTCCATACTGCCCCTGGCCACGGGCAGGACGACTATGTCGTTGGATTGAAATATGGGCTGGAGCCGTATAACCCTGTCAATGATGCTGGAGTATTCGTTGATGAGGTAGAGTTTTTTGCTGGCCAGTTTGTGACCAAGGCAAATCCTGAAATCATAGAAAAACTTCGCCAGGATGGAGCGTTGATAAAAGACGAAAAGATTAAACATTCTTACCCGCATTGTTGGCGCTGTCATAAACCGGTAATTTTTCGCGCTACCAACCAGTGGTTTATTTCCATGGATAATGATGGCCTGCGCAAAAAGGCACTGGAAGCTATTGAGCGTGTGCAATGGGTGCCGCATTGGGGGAGAGAACGCATCTATAACATGATCGAAAACCGACCCGACTGGTGTGTGTCGCGCCAGCGAGCCTGGGGTGTTCCTATCACTATCATCAGTTGCGATGCCTGCGAAAGTATTTTTGATTCCGATAAAGTGTTGGATCATATCGCCGCGCTGGTGGAGCAACATGGTGCGGACTGCTGGTTCGACAAACCGGTATCTGAACTTTTGCCTGAGGGTACTGTCTGTGCTTGTGGCGGAACCGAGTTCACTAAAGAAGAAGATATTCTGGACGTCTGGTTCGATTCTGGAGTGAGCCATGCGGCGGTATTGGAGTCCAATCCTAGCCAGGGTTGGCCAGCGGATCTTTATCTGGAAGGCAGTGACCAGCATCGCGGATGGTTTCACAGTTCCTTATTGGAATCCATCGGGACGCGTGGTTTGGAACCTTATAAAACGGTTCTCACTCATGGTTATGTGGTCGACGGCAAGGGTAAGAAAATGTCCAAGTCTGCGGGCAATGTTTTGGCACCGCAAAAAGTAATTGATCAATACGGTGCGGATATTTTGCGGCTATGGGTCGCCTCGGAAAATTATCGTGAGGATATCCGAGTGTCTCAGGAAATTTTAAAACGCCTGACCGAAGCCTACCGCAAGATGCGCAATACCTTCCGCTTCCTGCTGGGTAACCTGAACGATTTTGATATCAAAAAAGATCGAGTGCCAACAGAAGAACTGCTAGAGATTGATCGTTATATCCTCTACCGTTTTCGCCTGCTCAACGAACGCATTGTATCAGCGTTTGAAAAATTTGAATTCCACACGTTCTATCATTCGTTTTATAATTTTTGCGTGGTGGATCTAAGTTCGTTTTATCTGGATATCATTAAGGATCGCCTTTATACCTACCCGCAAAACTCGCGTGGTCGCCGGTCGGCGCAGACAGCGCTTCATATTCTGCTGAACGACATGGTTAAAATGATAGCTCCTGTGCTGAGCTTTACTGCAGAGGAAATCTGGTCCTATTGTCAAGTGGATGGAGACAAACCGTCCAGTGTTCACTTGTCCTCCTTTTCCCAAACGGAAGAATTTGATTTCGATAAGGCATTGGTGCAAAAATGGAAGACTCTTGTCGAATTGAAAAGTGAAGTGAGCAAAGCCCTTGAAATCAGTCGGCGGGCGAAACACATTGGCCATTCTCTGGATGCGAAGGTGAACCTGGTATTGCCGGAAAACATCCGAGCAGATCTGCAAAATGATTTTGCCGAGCTGAACTTCATCTTCATCGTTTCCGAGGTCAATGTGGTGGCCGATCTGGATGGCGTGGACGCGGTTTACTCCAGCGAGGTATTGCCAGGGGTGCAAGCGGGCATTCAATCTATGCCAGGAATAAAATGTGAGCGCTGCTGGAATTATTTTGTAACTTCGAATGGTGAAGCGGAACACACGGATGTATGTTCTCGATGCACCGAGCACCTGCAATCTGCAAAGGCTTGATTCTCTTGAGAAATAAATACCTCCATCTATTTTTTGTGGCTAATGCCCTGATCATTCTGGATCAATATTCCAAGGTGATGGTCGTCAATCATATTCACCTATATGATTCCATCGTCGTCATCGACAATTTCTTCAGCCTCACGCATATCCGCAACCCAGGGGTGGCATTTGGTCTGTTTGCCGACCTGAATCTGGAATACAAAGCATTGTTATTTATTGCCATTTCTTCAGTCGCGATTGTTGCCATTTTGGTGATTTTTCATCAGACTCCGGTGGAAAAATCAAAAGCTCATTACAGTCTGATCCTGATCTTCAGTGGAGCGGTTGGCAATCTTATCGATCGAATCTATTACAAAGAAGTCATCGATTTTCTTGATTTTTTCGTTGGCAACTATCATTGGCCCGCCTTTAATGTTGCAGATGCCTGCATCACCATAGGGGTAGGGATGATGATTCTTGATTTGTTCACTCAACATAAAAATACGGACGTAACTACATCGCAAAAAGATCTGCCAGACTCCTGATCGGCCAGCGATGAACAGAAGGTCTCCTGCATATGCATCCCGTTCTCATTGAATTTGGATTTATCAAAATTTTTACCTATGGTTTGCTGGTGGCGAGTGGATTTTTTTTCGCCATCATGCTATCAGCACATTTGGGTAAAAAGCAGGGGATGGATCCGCAAAAGATCATCGACCTGAGTTTCTACATCCTGATTGCTTCGCTGGTCGGTGCGCGTTTGCTTTACATCATCGTTGAATTCGATTATTTCAGCGCTAATCCCCTCGAGGTTTTCAAGTTCTGGAATGGTGGCCTGGTGTTTTATGGCGGCCTGATCCTCGGTGTGGTCGTAACCATTGTCTACCTGAAAAAGCACCAGATGCCATTGTGGACGGTGGCTGATATTCTAGCACCTTCGCTGGCCCTGGGCCAAGCCATCGGACGATGGGGATGTTTTTTCGCCGGATGCTGTTACGGCAGAGAAACCGATGTGCCGTGGGCGATCACTTTCACCAATGAGAGTTCGCTGGCGCCTTTAGGAGTTGCCCTGCATCCCACACAAATTTATTTATCGTTAAACGCCTTGGTGATTTTTGGGATTCTTATGTGGTTGAGCAAGCGGAAATCCTTTGATGGCCAGATCATATGGGCTTATGGAATTCTATATTCGATAGGCCGGTTCATCATCGAATTCTATCGCGACGATGACAGGGGAGTCGTAGGCATGTTTTCCACATCGCAAATTATTGGCATAATAGTTTTCGCTGTCTCGATTATTATGTTATTTTTACTTCGTCGCAGTAACACGGAACAATCCCTGCAAAAGTAGAGGGTCTATGGAAAACTCATCCGTAACTTTTAATACCGTTATGATCCGGCGAGGAACCCGGGTGGCAAGAGGCATCCCAGCCAGGAGACTGGGGTCGTATATTCTGGATAAAAAAATTCTCTGCACCGATGAAGTTTCCGGGGATGGTCGCAAATGGATTCGTGCGGATCAATTGCGTCACCTGGTACCATATTTTTCAGTAAAAACTCCCATCAAGGAAAAACAGGCATCGGCTTCCATTTTTCCTCAAGTAGAATCAGCCCTCCCCGAATACTCCACTGCAGAAATGCAAGAAGTTCCTCTCAATCCTCCGGGCGTAAAAAATGAACTGGCCAGGTTGGCTCGCATGCTGGAAGATATTAATAAATAATCCCTCATTTCTTTAACGCCACCAAATTGTGCTCCATGAACTCAACAGGCTCAATGGTTTGCGGATATACCGTGCTGACAAACCGATCTGCCGCGTTTGAATTTTGATGCAATAACATGGCCGCATCGCTTTCAAAAATAATAGTGTTGTGAAAAATCCGTGGATTCAAAATTTCCTGTTGCGCTAAATATAATAGGGTTCCAGGTTCGTGTTTTTCCGTGTATTCCACTAACTCCTTTATCGCTTGTTTGCATACGTCAATGGCTTGTGGGCGAACGTGAAAACGTGCTGTCAAATATATTGCCATCACAACCTCTCTCAATTTGTATAATGGTCAGAGGGGCTTCTAAAAATTTATATTTTCCGCGTTTGCTCTCGCTTCACCCTTAAAACTCAAAGGTGGCTCATAGCAAATGTAAACTTCTAGAATTGCCCTGGATCTAAAGCTCAGCAACCAACGAGGTCACCATGAGTGTATTGTCCGGTAAAAACATCCTGATTGTCATCCCCAAAAGTCAGTTTGACGAAGAAGAATTATTTCCAGTCCGGGATTATTTTAAAACGGCCGACGCGCGTGTGCTGATTTTATCCAAATCCGGCCAGGAATGCAGAGGAATGCAGAAAACCACATTTCAACCCGATGGCATGATCGTCGATTGGGATAAACAGGCGGGGATATTCGGGAAATACGATTCCGTGTTGGTTATGGGGGGCAGGGGAGCTTCAAAGTCATTGTGGGATGATCCCATCCTGCCGCAGATATTGACCGACCATCTCCGTGCGGAAAAAGTGATCGGAGCCGTGGGGACCGCTATTGTGGTGCTTGCCCGAGGGTCGCTATTAAATGGTGAATTCGCCGCCTCAGCAGATGATAAAGTTCAGGCGGAATTGCAGGCATGCGGTCTTGTTGCCGAGGATGATGAGGTCATCAAGTCGGGAAATATCGTGACGGCAACAGGTGCACAATCAATTGGGGAATTTGTTGATAGCGTAAAACAATTATTGTTGGGATATTAAAGAAAAAGGGATGCCCCTTGAATAAAGAGACACCCCTTTTGATATCTCCTGACAAAATTACCGGTTTATAAAATTGCCAGGGAGAAAAATTAGCGTCCCCCGAAAGACTACCACTGTTTAACACGTATCACCTTGCAAAATTACGTTAAAATCACTCTTTAAAAGCTGTTTTTAGATTCGTTACAAATTCCTCAAATATTAATCTAACTTAAACAAAAAAAGCCTTCAGGAAATTAAATTTCCAAAGGCCCGCCTCGCGTTTTATTGCGTTTTTAAATATATATTCTGAGTATTGCATAATCTCGCTCGAACTTGTGTTGGAGTTCTGGTAGTTGAAAGAGCATATTTGCTCCGCTCAACCTGAGTTACCACTAAACAGGTTTATATATATTTGTAGAACAACTATTTATCTTTAATACGGGCTGCACCGAATATCTTAAATTCCTATAACGTGTAGAAGGATACCTGATTGTGTCTTGAGTAGCAATAGTTCGATTTAGTAATATTTTTTAAGAAAATTTCTAATTAGCGATAAATGCCAATAATATCAACAAGAGTCAATAGGGGGAGAGTATTTTTAAAGTAATGGGGGGTGGGGATCAATACAATTTTTCTTCGTTTGGCGGGCGAGTTTTCCAGCGGCGGTGTTCCCACAACCAGGATTCCGGCTGTCGTTCTATAGCGGATTCGATGTAGCGTTCGCATGAGCGGGTCCAGGTCGCAATGTCCTCGGTTTTGTTTTGGCCTTTTTCCAGGATCAGTTCAGGACCGTATTCGATTCGATAAGTTCCCTTCCCGGTGGCATAGGAAAAGAGCGGCAGAATGGGCGTTTCCAGTTTTCTGCTGAGTTGAGCGAGGGCTCTCGCAGTGGCCGCTTTTTTGCCGAAAAATTCCACAAACACTCCTCCCAGGGCGGTATTTTGATCCATCATAACAGCGACGCATTCTTTATTTTTCAAGGCGCGGACTATTTTGAGGGCGGGTTCGTCGCGATAAAATATTCCATTGCCTGAGACGGTACGGAACTCTTTTACTTTTTGGTCTATGTGTGGATTGTCCAATCGGCGAACGATGGAATTAAGTTTGCCGATTCCCTGATAACCGTGGTGCAGTCCCATCCATTCCCAATTGCTAAAATGGGCGGTCAGGAAAAATACGCCTTTATTTTTTTCAAGGCACCGCCATAATTCATCCAGACCTTTAGGTTCCTCTTCGAGCAATTCCTGTACCCGTTCGCGGGTGTTGTGGCGAAGCCAGATAGATTGCAAGGTGGAGACGCCAATTTGACGGTAAGAATTTTGGAGGATGGATTTTTTTTCGCTGGATGTTTTGCGATCGCCAAAGGCAATGTCCAGATTGATTAGACCTATCCGGCGTCTTCTTGTTGAAAGTTTATAGACCAGTTCGCCGATGGCATTTCCCATGCGAAAAACCTGTTGAGCACTCAGGTAACGGATGGCGAGTGTAAATATTTCCAGCACTATATTTTCCAGCCCATACCGTATTTTACTGGATAAATTGTTACGTTTTGCCATATTTGTATTTTGTATTATGCGTTTTATTATAAGAGGGGCCTCTAAAAATCACTATTTTCTATCCCGGCAATTCGCGGACCTTTATTTATCAGGGCCGCCCATTCCAAAACTAAAAAACACAGGCACCTAAAAGTTTATTTTTCTGCTATAGCGTTGGCGACAGCGTAATCTCGCGCATGAGAAATGGAAATATGAATCGCACATAACTTGTGATGATCATAAAGCTCTTTGGTTTTTTTCGTCAGATTTAGCACAGGTTGGCCGCTTTCCATTTGCAGGACTTCGATATCTTTCCAGGCGACTCCTCCACTGATTCCTGTTCCCAGACATTTTGACACAGCTTCTTTGACGGCGAATCGGCCAGCGAAATGTCGCGCTGGATCAGCTTGTGAGCGGCAATAGTTAATTTCAGCGCGGGTGAAAATTTTTTCTTCGAATTGTGAGGCATATTTTTCCAACGATTTTCTGATGCGGTCAATCTCGATGATGTCTAGTCCGGTTCCAAAAATCATGTCTCTCTCCAAACAGCTAGCGGAAAACGATGGGTTTTCCAATCATAGCGATAGTTTCAGTGGGACTTCTAATAATTGCCCACAGCGTAAGAGGTAAAGTAATGGGAGATCGGAAACTGGAGGCCGGTTAAATCCAAGCCTTATGCCCAATTAAACCATAAACCCATTGTTAGCTTGAGTTCTCGGCATCACCCAAAAATATTTCTTGCTCCATTTGCCTGCGGAGGCTACTCCGCTTTATACCGGCAAAATGCATTGCATTGCAATGGCGGCTTCAATTCTATCACGCGAAATGGCTCCTTCCCTTATCAGGATCGGGGGTGACAATGTCGTATCCAGAACAGTCGAGGGTTTGCCTCCAGGGGCGGGTCCGCTGTCCAGAATCAGGGCGACCTGATCCTTCAATTCATCGGCGATTTGCGCCACGTTTTCAGGTTCCGGGTGGCCGGATAAATTTGCGCTGGGAGCTGTGATGGGGTAGCCGATAGTTGATATCAATTTGCAGGTATCCGCATTCCCTGGGTGGCGAATGCCAATTTTCCCCGTTCCCGCGGTCAGTTCGCCAGGCAGGTTTTTGTGTGCCTTAAAGAGCAATGTCAATGGCCCAGGCCAGAAAGCGGCCATACAGATTTTAGCTATGGAGGATATTGGCCCATCGGTCAGTAATGTGACATCCTCTTTTTCGGCAATCAATACGAGCAGAGCTTTGTTGGCGGTGCGAAGTTTTGCCTGAAATATTTTCTGGATGGCTTTGGCGCTGAATGGGTCTGCCCCCAGACCGTAAAAAGTATCGGTGGGGAAAATGATCAATCCCGCGTCCTTCAGGATAAATTTCGCCTGTTTGGAAATTTCCTGAAACTGCTGGAGTTGCGTTGAATCAAGCCTTCGTATTTCTCGCATGGGCGGCCTGAACTTTCTTGCTTTTGATTTCGACTTCCTTAGCCTGATACTGTTTATAATGCAGTAATTTTGAATGTAGTTCAGCGTCTTCCAATGCAAGGATCTGCACGGCGAGAATTCCTGCATTTCGGGCTCCGGCTTTGCCAATGCTCATTGTCGCAACAGGCACACCGCCAGGCATTTGTGCCGTCGATAATAATGCATCCATTCCTTTCAGGCAGGAAGAATCGATTGGTACACCAATGACCGGCCTGGTGCTTTCTGCGGCAATTACCCCAGCAAGATGAGCGGCTGATCCAGCCCCTGCGATGAAGATTTTGACACCGTTTTTTTTCAGACTTCTTTATATAGTTTCGAGTTCGCGCAGGGGACCGGTGGGCCGAGGCGACCAGCATTTCGTGCTCGACTTCAAATTCTTTGAGTATTTCGCTGGCTTCTTCCATGACGCCAAAATCGGAATCACTGCCCATCACGATGCCTACAAGTGGTTTAGCCAAAAGACGAACCCTCCTGATAAGGTTTTTTGGGGAACCTCTAATAAATTAATATTTTTACTCCCGGCAATTCGCTGGCCTTTATTTCATAAGGGCCGCTCATGGCCAAAACCAAGAATTTAGAATTGCCATTTGGTAATAAGCCGGATCACACTCTAATGCGATTTGGAGTGGAACCTTTTTATATCAAGTTTCTTCAGTAGGATCAAGGAGGGAAAATGGTTTCGGGGGCCAGGACAGGGTTTACTTTTCGCAAAGGATGCGAAAGCCTAAAAAGGAAGTGCAATAGATCGGCATGAAAGTGAGAGGATGGTGCGGCCACAGGTGTTTCAGATGGGTGATGAAACTGCTGCCGAGCACAATTTTATGTTCAATGGCGGGATTGGCTTTGGATCTTTTGCGTTGGCGTGAATCCTGGGCCCACTCATAGACATTGCCAAATAAATCCTGTGCGTTACCCGTGTTACTGGTTTCCGGGAATGCGCCATTAGGGGGTGGTGTCGCCGATTCCGGTTTCATCGATATTGCAAAGCTTGACTGTGGAGTTTTTCTCCCTCAGAAAATCTTCGCTATGACCCTGTCCGAAATTGGAGGCGAGATACATCCACGCATTGATTGTAAATTAACTAGTAAGTTTATCTATTTTTCTAATTAAATAAAATGCCATAAAATCAATGGGTTAAGTTATTGTTTCTAGAAATCAAGTAATATGCTCTTGTTTCATTTTTGCGGCATGTTTTATTTCCGGGATCAGCATGATTGAGGCGACTACCATCATGGCGCTGGAGATGAATCCTACGCTGAGAGTGCCTATCAGTCCTGCCGCCCAATAGCCTATAAAGGGGCCGATAGTCCCACGTACGCCGGTGAGGAAAACGTGTACCGACATGTAGGCCGCGACTTTATCTTTTGGTGCGTATAGAGTGACCCAAAGATTCCAGGCAATGCTTCCACCAGCGAAAGCGATACCAATGAACGCTGAACCCAAACCAATTATGACCGGGTCTTTGGAAATGAAAAACATACCAACGCCGATGGCAAACATCAGGTTGAGCATAATGCGCAGGACAACAAAATTCATCTTGTCGAACAGGCGAGCCCAGAAGGGAATGAACAGAACTCGCATGGAGTCGGGAATGACAGTGATCAAAAGAGCTACCATCATTGCCGAACCCTCAATACCATATTCAGAAGAGGTCAGGTAATCCACCCTCAAGGGGATGGTCCATAAATTTGCAAAGCCCATGATGAACCATGTCAACAGGACATAGCCAAACGACCGGTCTGTAAACATATATTTCAGGTTGCCGAAAGGGTGGCTATGGTGCCCGTCCTCGATTATTTTGGATGGCATGGAGTAAATCGCCAGCGCCTTTAGCAGGCCGCAACAGCCGATAAATGTAAACAGCCAGGTAAAGCGAGTGATGTCGTCTTCGAGGAAATAGGCGCCGAGGATGCCAAAGACTGCGGCGGTGCCTACAGTCAGGATCAACGACTTGGAAAATAATTTTGCCCGGCGTTCTCGGGGATAGTTGTCGCTGTATATCGAGGTTAAAAATGGCAAAAGTGCGCTTCTGCAAATGTAAGCGGTGACGCTGAGCATAGCGAACATGAATAGCGATTGCGTCCACGCCGCCAGGATTAAGGTGATACCGGTAATTACGGAAGGCAGTGCCCCCCAGGTAGCCTTTTTGTAATGCGTGCGGGATGCGTAGTGCACTAGAAAAAGCGAACAGATCATGCCGATGAAAGGGGCCGCACCGATGAACGATTTGGTGGTTTCGTCCGCATTGTAATAACGGATAGCGATGAACAAAACGAAGGTTTGTGATCCGGTGGAAAGGATGCCTTCAAAGAATCCACGACACATGTCATACTTGAATGTTTTATCTATAAGTGATTGAAAACTTGACATATTTTTAATTTTATAAAGTCGGTTTCTGCCCGCTGTGGGGCCACAGGACGAACCACTAAGTGCGAGGTAAAACCGTAACGGTTGTGATGTTAAAAAATGTTATTTGGGAGAAAACAGGGTCAGTTTAATTTGCCGCGGCACCGGGCAATATAGCCCCGGTTGATACTTGCATAGGGCTGGATTGCCATCGCCATCTGAAAGCTTTTGATGGCCTCATCATAGCGTGCCAGTTTGTACAGGCACATGCCCATTCCGTTCCAGGCACCAAAATGGTGGGGGTTTTTTTCTAAGGTCATCTTACACGCAGTCACCGATTGCTTAAATTTGCCCTGTAAATATAGGACCGTGGCCAATTTGTTGTGGCCTTCCGGGAAGTCGGGAAATTGATTTATTAAATCAGAAAATACTGATTCTGCTTCCTCGTATTGATTTTCACCCATCAGGTGGTTTCCTTCCATCAATTGGGATTCAGCAATTTCTCCAGCCTGGCGATACCATAAAGCCCATAACTCACTCGTCGCCCTTTTACGGACATCGGGATTGGTGTCTTTAAGATCGTCTAAGTATTCCTGAATATTATCCATTGCTCAAGACTATAGCAATTAACCAGATGCGTCCATATTATTTGCTGGAAGCGGAAACAAACACTGAAGACCGGAGGCGGAAAGCCGGAAATCAAATGCTTGAACAGGGCAATGGGTGGCTCCCCCTTCTTCGAAGGGGGCTGGGGGGTTTTTACCTTCAGGGGTTTTACAATAACCTAATTTGAACTATTATTGTGGACGTGGCCCGGTTACTTTTTAAACGGTAATCTGATGGCACCTCCAAAGATTTGTTATTGGCCATGAGTAGGCCTTATGAAGTAAGGCCAGCGAATTGCCGGGAGTACAAATATTGAACTATTAGAGGTCCCCTTGAAATGTTTCCAAAAAATTCTGGAGTTCGTCAGGCAGAAATTATTTCGATTGGCAACGAAGTGGTCAGTGGACTGATCATCGACAGCAACTCCGCCCATATCAGTCAAAGCCTCATGAGCGTAGGCATCGCAGTCAGCCGCATCGTCGCCATTGGTGATGAGGATGGCACGATTGAAGACGCGGTAAAGCAAGCTTTCACGCGGGTAGATTTGGTGGTGGTGACAGGAGGCCTGGGATCGACGCATGATGATATTACTAAAAAGGTCCTGGCCAGAGTATTTCAATCCGGATTTCGCCACGATGAAAAAGTCCATCGAATGTTGCAGGCCATGTTTAAAATCAGGGGCAGAGAGGTGCCGGAGATGCTGATGGAGCAATGCCAGGTGCCGGAGAAAGCCGAAATTCTTTACAACAAAAAAGGCACCGCGCCAGGGTTTCACTTTTCTACTGACGGCAAACATTTGTATTCTCTTCCGGGAGTGCCGCTGGAGATGAAATATCTCTTGGATAAATTTGTACTGCCGCAATTAGCACCGCTGGCAGGCAAAAAGGTGGCGCATCGGGTGATCAAATTGACTGGGATCATGGAGTCTGGCCTGTGGGGGAAAATTGGTTCCGTCGAGCCCTTGGAGAAACTTGTTTCGGTAGCATCACTGCCTTCGCATCTCGGAGTCAATATACGCTTGTCGGCGGTTGGGGAGGAGAACGACGAACTCCAGCAGAGGTTGGATCAGGCCGAGCAAATGATCCGGGATAAAGTCGAAGAATATATTTACGCCCGGGATGATGAGACGCTGGAGGAAAATGTGGGTCAACTCTTACGCACTACAGGCCTGAAACTGGCTGTGGCGGAATCGTGCACCGGCGGATTGATCGGTCATCGTTTGACACAGGTTGCAGGCAGTTCGGATTATTTTATGGAAGGGGCGGTGACCTATTCCAATGCCGCCAAAGAAAACAGACTGGGCGTGCCAC
>PVMS01049876.1_pt1 | contig 13042 bp, 10 predicted proteins | sample 1853461 | NCBI WGS metagenome assembly PVMS01 (sample SAMN08582032, study PRJNA380276) | Marine sediment metagenome, whole genome shotgun sequencing project. | isolation source: ocean sediment barecode stripped | collected 2017 | reverse complement strand
TTGTTTTGCAAAAATAAATATCGAAAGGATCTTTTTGGCCACGGCTGCGGAAAATCCGGATACCGGGGATTTCATCTTTTTGAATATACTCATTATCCGCGTTGATCAGCAACGGCTCGATATCGTATTTATTCAACCACGGTATGCAGGCCCCCTCCATACCGAGGGACGGATCCATGATTGATCTGATTTTTTCGGTTACCCCGCCGACGGCCAGAATAATGTCACCGGTCAGGGAGCCGGTCACTCCGTAGCGTTGATTCACCGGCTGCTTGATGAAATCCGATACCAGGGCAATATCCATGGCCACCGAGGCACTGTCGCCTTCCACTCCGCCGTGGGCCTGAATGTAGTCCACATACATTTCGTACCCGACGTAGGGTGCTCCGATCTTGTTCAGCACTTTTTTAATGGAAGCCCTGACATTCTGGGCGGCCGCCTTGGCAATGTCCCCAATCTTGCCGGGGGCCACCACCGTATCGGCCGTACCGACATTAATCTGACAATGAATCGGCAGCGGCTGGCCGTACATCTGCCCGCTTGATTTTGAGTGAATAACCGCCAGGCCGACTATATAACCGATGGAATCGGTCATTGAGCCGATATATTTTTTAAGGTTGTTTTTGTGTTCGCTGATTTCTTTGGAAAGTCCACCTTCCAGGCTTAAGTGTTCCTGCAAAGCCTGGTGGATATGGCGTGGTTCCACCAGCGGCGATCCCTCCAGAATAGCCTCAAACTCCGCTGCCTTTATGATTCCGTTAATCGGTCTCAATATGCTGCTTAATTTGCCGTCCGAAGACCGGCAGCGCAGCTCTTTGGCGATTTCCAACACGGTGCATTTGGTGAATTCCCGTATGGTGGGTTTAAAACCATCGGGAAGGCTTCGGCCGTAAATGTGCTCGCTTCTTTTCCTGACGCTCTCGTATCCTTCTTTTTCGATGACCTCACCCCAGGCCTCTTCGAATTCTTCTGCCAGATTGTTGATTTCCTGCTTGACATACTGGGCGATCTGTTTGACGTTTTCTTCACTCTCCGGCACTGCACTCTCCATCTGAATGATTTCCCCTTTGTCTTCTATTCTGCTGAGAAATGCGCCGTCCCCTTCTTCTTGCAGGTAGGCCATGGTATCATGGTTGCAGCAGGCCACAATGATATTGTTGGCTTTTAAGTGATTCTCCGATCGATCGGCCGCACCACTGCCAGTGCTTCGACCGCCTTCCAGAATGTACTCTTTGTTCTGCATGATCTCCAGCAAATCAGCCATGTAGCCGACTTTGACCAGTGTTTTCAATTCATCGATATAAATAATCGGTGATTTGGCATGCGCGCCTAAATAGGCCCTCACGTGGCAGGGTGTCTGGAGATTTCCCGATTGGTAGGGATCATGCCGAAATCCGCCTTTCATGTTTCTGGCGCTGGGTTCGGAAACCCTGGCCATCAAATCTTTGTCCTTGCGAGGGTCGTGGAGAATTTCCGGGACCATATCCTGTATATGTTTGACCTCGTTTTTGGTGCCGGCGTTGTTTTCACGCTGGATTTTTTCCTGGGCCCGGTGATTGTTTTCCTGCATATACATGAAAATTGACCCCATACCGGTGAGTCCGGCCGCAATGAAGGCCGGGGGAAAGTAGAAACCGCCGGCCGCTCCCAGACAGGTGCCAATGATCAGGGCAATTTTTACTTTCCGGGCTGATTGGATTTGATCAGAAAGGCTGAATTGGTCACAATTGTTGCGCGCGGTTTCGATGGCAGTGTTTAAATCCGATATGATTGAATCCATCTTGGCCGGGTGTTCATAGGCAAAACGGATGTGATTCCGGTCCTTGCCCGGATAGGCCACAATGGTTTCCGTTGGCCTTAGATAATCTCCGATGGACTTTTCCAGGACCTCTTTAAACATGTTGGCCAGCATGGATTTCCCGGTGCCCGGCCTTCCCACCATGAGAATGTGACCTTTGTTCTGGGCAATTTTTCTGATGGCCCTTTTGGCGCGATCCTGAAAGATAACGCAATCAATCGGATCATCGGCAAGCTTAATTTGCGAGGTGTCATCGAATTGGCCCAGACGCTGTTCCAGATTCGCAGGATACTCCAGCAGTTCTTTTATCCACAGATAGTCATTTTCGTTGTAATCACTAGGCATGGCTATAACCGTTGATGGAATCCAGCAGATAAAATCTGCCGGCTTCTGATATCATCGCCCTTTTTACAACCGCGGAATACACATGGGGCAAATTTTTGCGCAGCGGTTCCAGCGCTCTTAAATCATGCAGAACAGAAATGTCTGTATGCATCCTATCCTGCTGACAATCTGAAAGCAGAATATAACTGAGCGATATGCCGATCTGCAGGTGGTTTAATATCGGTTGGACGAGGTTTTTTTTATTCAACTCCAGGTTGAGGGTTTTAAATACATCCTGATAAATTTCCGGCAGCGCGGCCTTGGAATAATCAATTTCAAGCTTTTTATTAAAAAAACAGTTTGATCGGCGTTGCCAACCCTTCACGGCACAGGTTAAAAACGTGGCTTAAGCTGGGGTTTGATTTCAACGATTGCTCAAATAAATGCATATGCTTTACAAGATGACAGTCCTTTAAATAAAAATCGATTTTATTATTTTCGGTCAATACACAGGCTTTTTGATCGCCGCCAGCGTTGTAGGTGATAAGTTTGAATGTTTTGGCCGGGTCATAGGATAAAAAATCATACCCTCGCAGTTCAAATAAACCGTCGGCGATGTATGCCTTATTGAGAATTACAGCGACGCCTTTTGAAATGAAATCGCCCAAATATTTAATTTTTTCCTCGATGCTGCCCTGCAACTTTAAATAGGAGTAGTTGCCGCCGATATCTTCGCAGATTCCTGCGATTTGAAATATTTTGCTTGGATCCAGTTGAACTAATTTATTAGCAACCGAATCATAGGGTCGCAGCTGCTCTACAATCTGATTTAAATGGGACTCAAAATCAGAATCCTTCATGGGAGGGATCTGCAATTTATAGCGGGAGACGATCACTTCCGGTGATAACATGGGATTTTTTTTCAGTCGCTTCGAAGCGCCCGGCAGGATTTTGTAAAACGCTTTTCGTATTTGCTTAATAGGGCCCTGCTTGTAATGGACTTCACCGCCGACCAGCTTTTTTTTGATCTCGATGAAATTCGGATTCAGCAGATAACGCCCGATGTCCGAAATTTTATACTCTTTGCCGGGTCCGGTGACATCGCCTTCAACCATCCGGTCCAGGTCAATATCCAAAAACCGCCCTTGGGAAATAATCCATACTTTACTGTTATTACGAGACATATTATGTTCACCGGTGGTTGACACAATCCATTACCCTTGGTTTAAGCGTTTAGCGCCGTTTATCTGGCAACATGTTGTCAGGGACTGAAGGTGTCAGGTGTCAGAAAGAGCCGGTGCTCAACAACGTAACTTGCAAAACTAGCTTGGCAGTGTCCTGTAATCGGATTACAATCTTTTTAATAAAATGATTAACATTCTTATTTTTTAACAATTTAGGCCTTGGTACTTTAAGGTTCAGCTTTGGAGCACACCCCTGACACCTGAAACCAGTAATATTTGCTTATCGACACACTCGTTGCGCCAACCGACACCACTGCTTTAAAGCAAGGTCTTTGAAAAAGCCTATGTACTATATCGGTAATTTTTTAGCTAAGTTGAGGTATTTTTAGCCCGGATCGAGAGACTGAGATTTGAATTTGATAAATTCATGGATGACAGCATGCAATGCCCGATCTGCGAGACCGAAGACTATCAGGGCATTGGGGCTGATCTTTGCCGAAAATGCCTATCAGGTCCGTTTAAAACCGGATGTTCATACCACAATGAAAATGATAAATCATTACAGACTTTTTACTTTGACATATAAGTATCTGTTTTCTATACTTTCTATAGAACAGCCGGACCGATCTTTGATCCACCGTATCGGATCCGGTAATTATCTTTTCACGGTAAGAACCAATGAGGTTTATAATGAAATATAGGATCTGGTTAGCGATAATAATTTTATGCTTGATTGGTCACCCGGCATTGGCGATCACGCCGGAAGCTGCGCGTAAGGAACTGGCACAGGAAAACATCCCCTATACGGCGGAAGGGCTGGTGAGTCAGGTAGAAAAAGGGAACACGAAAGTGGTTGGCTGGTTTTTGGCCATCGGAATGGATGTTAATGTCATCAACGAATTCGGGGAAACCGGATTGATGCTGGCCGCCGAACAGGGGCATCTTGAAATGGTCCAACTGCTATTGGCCAACAAGGCCGATGTCAACGCCCAGGACCTCGCCAGGCGCGCGGCCCTGATGAATGCCGCTCAAAATGGTCATACGGTAATTGTCAAACTGCTCCTGGCCCGGGGGGCCGATGCCAACGCCGCCTCGCAGTGGAAGTCAACAGCCCTGCACGAAGCCTGTATGAACGGCCATTACGATGTGGTTCATATTCTGTTGAACGCCGGCGCGGATATAAAAATGATCAACAATGCCGGGCATACGGCCTTGGTCGAAGCCATCATCGAAGGGCAGGAATCCATTATCCGGCTATTAATTTCGCGGGGGGCCGATGTCAACGCCAGGGATTTGAGTGAGTTTTCAGCAGGTGAGACACCTTTGATCGTAGCCGCCATGAAAGGTAAAACCGATATTGCCGCCGTTCTGATTGCCTGGGGTGCCCGAGTAAACACAAAAACAAAAGATGGTCAAACGGCCTTAATTTACGCGGCCCGGGCTCCCGGAGATCGTAGTGACACCGTCAAATTATTAATTGAAAACGGTGCCGATGTGAATGCCGAAGATAACAAAGGAATGACGGCCTTAGCCTATGCCTTAAAAAAACGCGATGTTCTGCTCTTTAAAATCCTGATGGAATCCGGGGCCAAAGAATAATGCGTTGCCAGGAGTAATCCGCCTATCCATTTGTTTGCGGTCTGATCCTAATCCGGTTAAAGCGAATATATCAAATCCCAAAATATCTTTTCCAATAGAATATAGTTCTACTTTGTCACATTATCAGAGCCAAATAAATTATTCGAATTTCAAAAGAATTTTTTCAATTTTTTTGAGAAATGAGCTAAAATTATAAATGATCTATAATACGGAGGATTTAATTGTGAACCAACGTGAAAATAAAATGAGGGTAACAATTTTTACCGGAAATTACCGGATTACTGGAGTAATCGAGCTCTTCCAGGGGGCCCGATTAACGGATTACCTTGCCGAAGCCGGATCTTTTATAGCGGTTACCAATGCCGATGTATTGGATAGGGACAACCATAAAATTCTTACGTCCGCATTCCTGTCCGTTCATCTGGATAATATTGAAATCATTTTGCCGGCCGATCAATACAGCGCGGCTTGAACAGCAATCAGTGTTTTATTTTTCCTGGAATACAAAATAATTTGTCGCACAAACTAGGGGGATCATTCCATGCAGGCGGCATAAAACAAGTGTCGTTAAAAGCTTCATGATTTCAATATATTATATTAATTCAGGGATGTTAATTTGCCCGTTTACATGAGATTGTTGTAACAAACGCTTAGGAATCCTTATGGCCCAATTAGATAAAATCTTTAAAGCTGCAATAAATTTAAATGCTTCCGATGTTCACATCGTTCCCGGTGAACCCATTGTTATCAGACGACTGGCAAGAATGATAAAATCGAAGAGCGAGAAGCTATCCCCCAACAGCGCCCGCCGGATTATACTAGAAATACTTACTGAGGAGCAGAAAAAAAAGCTCATGCATGACAAACAGCTTGATTTTGCTTATGAAATATCGGAACTTGGCCGATTTCGCGGTAGCGCAATGATGCACAACAACGGATTGAGCGCTGTTTTCAGAGTAATTCCACCGGCAATTAAAACACTAGAAGAACTTGGCCTTCCGGATGTCGTCACCAAGGTCCTCGACAACCACCAGGGACTCATTCTGGTGACTGGCGCAACCGGGCAAGGAAAATCAACGACCCTCGCCGGTATGGTGGATTATATAAACACCAACAGAGCCCAGCATATCCTAACGATGGAAGATCCGATTGAATTTATACATCCAAAAAAACGTGGCGTCGTTAATCAGCGGCAACTGGGCAGAGATACCTTATCTTATGAAAATGCACTGCGGGCTGCGCTGCGGGAAGACCCGGATGTTATCGTTATCGGCGAATTGAGAAATCTTGATACGATAGCCATGGCGATTTCAGCAGCCGAAACCGGCCATCTCGTCATCGGAACCATGGCGACGTTCAGCGCGCCCAAAACGATTGACCGTATTATCGATGCGTATCCTCCAAGTGAACAAAATCAAATTCGAGCGATGCTTGGTGAATCTTTTCGGGCAGTCATCACCCAGCGTCTTATTCCCGGTGCAGACGGGAAAAGTATGGCGCTGGCAACGGAGATATTAATTGGAACGGTTCCGATGTCAAAGTTAATCCGGGATGGAAAGACATTTCAGATTCCGTCCATGATGCAAACCGGAAAAAGCGTGGGAATGCAGATCATGGACGAATGCATTCTTTCTCAGCTCCAGGAAGGAAAAATTACCGCTCAATCGGCACAAAAACATGCGAACAACCCCAAACTTTTTGAAAAGTTTGTAAAGGATGAGGTAGAAAAAGGAAATTCATAATATGACTATCATCGATACCTACTTCAAAGAGATGAAGGCAAATGGGGCCAGTGATCTACACATGGTCGTCGGCTTTCCTCCCTTAATTCGCCAGGGGGGGGATCTGGTCCCGCTGGAACAGCCGGTCCTTACTCCGGAATCCAACCTGAAAATTTTGTTTGAAATTCTATCGCCCGAACAACAGGCTTATCTGGAGAAGAATCGTGATTTTGATATGGCCTATGAATTAAATGATGTCGGCCGCTTCCGTTGTAATTTTTTATATCAGCATCACGGTATTGGAGCGGTATTTCGTATTATCCCTACCAAGATTTTAACGCTCGAGGAGTTAAAGCTGCCGGAAGCCATCAAAACAATTGCTGAATTCAACAAGGGTTTGATTCTGGTGACCGGTCCCACCGGAAGCGGCAAATCAACAACCCTGGCAGCAATTATCGATTATATCAATGAAAGACGCGACGCCCACATCATTACCATCGAAGATCCGCTTGAATTTGTCCATCACAACAAAAAAAGCATTTTTACCCAGCGGGAAGTCGGCAGCCATGCAACTAGCTTTGCAAAAGCGCTTGAGGTTGCCAGCCGTGAGGATCCGAATATCATCCTTGTCGGGGAAATGCGTGATTTGGAAACGATTTCAATGGCCCTAACCTGTGCCGAGCTCGGCATTTTGGTGTTCGGCACCCTTCATACGAACAGTGCATCCAAAACGATCGACCGCATTATCAACGCCTTCCCTGCCGATCAACAGGGTCAGACGCGGACGATGCTCTCGGAATCGTTGCGTGCGGTTATCGCCCAGCAACTTGTAAAAACCAAGGACGATAATGGAAGACGGGCAGCAATTGAAATTCTGATAGGTTCGCCCGCTCTCGCCAATATGATCCGGGAGGCAAAGTTTTCGCAGATCGACTCCCTTATCCAAACAGGTTCCACTTCCGGCATGCAGAGCATGGATCAGCATTTAAAGCAGCTTATAGAAAATGGCGAGATAACCCGTGAGGCCGCCTATGAAAAAGCCATCGACAAAAATTTGTTTGCTTGAATGCATGCTTCCGAATCGGACCGGGTGTAATTCAAGGCTGTTGGTTACCAAGCGGGCTAAGAATCCAGGTTTCCAATTACAAAGTATTACTACCCTCCGGCTTCAAATACCTGGGAATCTTCCAGCATGATTTCCATCCTTGCAAGATCCACTTCCGATATATGAAGGGCCTCGGCTTCAGGGGTGGCAACCAACACCACGGATGGGTCCGCATCCCGGCCGATGCCTAATTTGCCGCATACCTTATTTGCCAGACGCACCAGCACCAGCAGCAAATTATTCGGATCGAATTCCTCCTGGTGATGGTCACGTGCGATATTGCAGTATTTTGGGGGTAGATTCCAGTGTGTCATCAATGTATGACCATGATGGGTGTGCAAGGTATTCATGGCTTCAACCAGCAAAGCATTCGATGGTTGAACCTTTAATTCATTGGAGTGTTTGAGGTCATCAATAACGGTTAAAATAAACAACATTCCCACATCATGCAGCAATCCCGCAAAAAAGGCTTCATGCGCCAGGGCATGCAGTCCGCATTGTTTGGCAAGCCAGTTGGAGCCCATCGCACAACCAACCGAGTGGCGCCAGAGTTTACGCATAATGTCCTGCACCAAAGGATCTTTGGAACGAAAGTTATTCTCATGGGTAATGAGCATAACAATATTAGAAACTTCATTAATACCCAGTCGAACAATGGCATTGCGCACCGTAGACACTTGCTGAAGCCCCTTGTAAAAAGAGGAATTTGAGACACTGAGCACTTTGGCCGTCAGGGACTGATCACTGACAATCAGCTTTTCGATCAATTGTAGATCCGACTCGTCTTTGGCTATCTCCTGCTGAATGCGCAGGGCAGTTGCGTTAAACACCGGCAGCCGGGCATCGCTGGAGGTCAGATGCTTGTCGACGATCTCTATAAAAGACTTGTCCTGGTTCATATTTACCCTTCCAAAAGACGCTTCAATTCCGGCAGCGGTCGAGGTTTTTGTAATCGAGGCAGACTGCGAAGCACTTCATCAATGGAGGTGAGTCCTGCCGCTGCTTTAACCAGACCATCTTCGAGCAGGGTGACAAGACCGGTGGATTCAACGCTGATTTTGCGAATGTCCTGACTCGTCTTTTGCTCAATGATGGCACTGCGTACCAGTTCGTCGAGAATAAGCAACTCAAAAATACCGACGCGGCCCTTATAGCCTGTGTACTGGCAATGACCACATCCCTTTCCTTTGCGAAATTCCGCATCTTTTAGATCCTGGGGGGAATATCCAATTCGTTGAAGGTCGGCAGGCGTGGGTTTGTAAATCGTAGCGCAGTGGGGGCAAATTTTTCTTAAAAGCCTTTGGGCCGTCACACTCACCACTGTCGATGAGATCAAAAAGGCTTCAATGTTCATGTTTAATAACCGCACCAGGCCTCCGATACTATCCTCGGTGTGAAATGTCGTCAGCACCTTATGGCCTGTCAGGGCCGCCTGGACGGCAACTTCTGCTGAAAATGTGTCCCTGATTTCGCCGATCACGATGACGTCCGGGTCCTGGCGTACCATGTGCCGCAGGGTCTCCTCGAAGGTAAGATTGATTTTAGGATTGATGGAGCACTGAGCGATGCCATCAATAATATACTCAACCGGCTCCTCGGCTGTGATAATACTCGTTTGAGGGTCGTTGATGTGGTTGATACAGCTGTATACCGTTGTTGTCTTGCCCGAGCCTGTGGGGCCGGTAATTATGATAACACCGCTGGGAAGATACAGCGCATCTTGCTTAAAACGCGTTAAAATCCGCTGGGACAATCCGATATCATCAATATCAAGCATTACGCTTTTGCGATTTAAGAGCCGCATGACGATCTTCTCGCCGTGCACCGTGACGAAAAATGATACCCGCAGATCAATGTGACCGCCGGGATAATCAAAATTAAACCGCCCTCCCTGATGCCTGCGCTTTTCGGTGATGTCGACTTCACACAGCACCTTGATCCGGTTGGTGAGCGCCGGCAGGATTTCCACCGGGAAGTCCTGAAAGTGAATCAGTACCCCATCCTGACGGAATCTCACCCGCATCTGATCTTTTAACGGTTCGATGTGAATGTCACTGGCATCCCTTTCTGCAGCGGCACGCAGGAGTTCATCGGCCAGACGGATGATGGCGTTTTCGTCCGAAGCCGAAAGATCCTTTTTGAGGTTACCGCTTTTACACCTGCTGATGGCACTCCTGATCGCGCTTTTACGCGCAATGGCCGGTATATATTTATCGCCGAAAACTTGTTTGACTGCCTCAAGATCCTGGGCGTCCAGCGGATCAGCAAATGCAATCAGCACCCCGTCGGTCTGCTTTTGAATTGGAATGACATCATGGTTTTCATACCACTTGGCCGGCGCCCTGGAGAACAGCTTTTGGTCGATCTCGGTGAATTCGGGTTCGATCTGGGGAAACCCCATCTGCGACGACAATACCTCAATCAACACCTGCTCGTCGATGAGGCGGTGTTCCAGAAGGATTTCCCCCAGCTTGCGGCTATTTTTTTCATCGGCCTGTATGTTCAGGGCACGCTGGAGGTCATCGGGCTTGATATAACCCAGCTCGACCAGAATGTTGCCGATACACATGGGAAGGCGGCTGTCTTTAACCGCCTTTTTAATTTCATCATCGGCGATCAGTTTAAGTTCTTTTAAGACTTCCAGCAAAGACCGCGGCGTTTCAAGTTTGGTGCGGACCCGGGTGGCATATTCAACCTGTTGGGGAACCAACAGTTTCTCCTGCAGGAGAAGATCTACTATTGGATTCATGCCGCATTCATTCTCGGGCATTGGACCTTCGCCTGGAGACGGATTGATAGTATGCATACGCTCTAACCCCCTAATTGTTTTAATTCAATCACTGGTACCGGGAATAGTCGTCGATAGGAATTGTATCGACCATTTTGGTAAAAACTTTAGATCAATGGGAACGGTTGTCAAAAGAGGTGGGAGCGGCTCGGGAAATTTCTGTTAAGGCGTTAACTTTTCAATGTCATTCGGAAAAGAAAAATATTAATTTTCTCGCTGTCAGATCGCAAAATTTTCTTGAGCACCCGGAGGTCAAACATAGTTGCCAGTGCCTTATAAAAATCTTTGCTTAACTTTCTCATCTCCCCGGCCAAAATCACTTCTCCATCGGGTTTCAGGCTGTTTTTAAAAAGCATCATGAGGGGCTGAATATCTTCTTCGCTATATGAAACTTCGGAAGCCACGATATAGTCGAATCGTCCCGACAGGTGGGGATAATTCCAGTCCAGTTCCTGGATGTTGAGCTGAGGACATTCATTGATAAGCGCATTGGCGCGGGCAAACTGGAGGGCATCAGGGTTATATTCGGTCATGGTAATGCAATGGCCGAATGAGGCGGCCACGATGCTGACCAATCCGGTCCCGCCGCCGATTTCTAAAAAGTTCTTTTCTGCTGACACCGGCATCTCAGCCAGATAGCCCGCCAGGACCCAGGATGCCTGCCATATTTTGGCCCACAGCGGGAACTTATGCATGACATCATGGGTATTGATAAATTTGAACAGATATTTGGGCAACAATATTTTAAACTTGTGCCCATTGACCACCAACTCGGTGGTCTCGGTTTCATATTCTTTATAAAAAGATTCAAGGGAGAACATCTGGTTACCTCAGGCCGAATTTCATACAACATGTTGGTAATATCGCAATAACAAAGGTCAGTACAAACCTCTTTGTGGTTTCAGGTGTCAGGTGTCAGGTTTCAGCGCCGCCGCTGGCTGCCGAAGTGACCAGTTTGATCGAACAGGAAACTTCTTCGGAACTAAAAAAAGTATAAAGATGCTAACTTTAGCGATTTTAATTGTGGGAGCGACTTTCAGCCGCGATTTACTCGGTCAGGCAGATACCCATGATCGTGGCTAAAAGCCACTCCCACCCACCAGTAACTTTAATACTAACAATGACCCTGGATTTTATGAAGTTTCACATGAGGATTTCGCAAATAGTTTTCCTGAAACCTGAAACCTGACACCTGGAACCCATAATTTACGGCAAACAATTTTGAAAAACATAGGACAAGTCCGCCATCGGTCTCAGCGACTGCGGTTGAAAGGGCAGTGCCTCATGACACCCGATGATAAGAAGCCCGCCCGGTGACAGGCTGTTCAAAATGTCGGTCAGGGTTTTCTTTTGAGCCTCTTGGCGGTAATATGTCAAGACATTATTGCGCAAAAATATAATATCAAAACCCCTGCCGGGCGAATCCGTCGGCAGGTGATGAATTTCCCAGCGAATACGGCTTTTCAAGTGATCTTTTATCGCATATTGCCAGCTGCCCTTGCGGCTTTCAAAATAGATCTCACGCCAATCAGGGTCAGAAGCTATCTCAAAAATGTCTTTGGGCCCAATGTCTTTGTTGGTGCCTCGTTTCCCCGCGTTGCGGGATGGCCCGTCTGATCTTATCCTCTTTGTGGGTCTCAATTCCTCGAAATACTCCAGTATTCCTCCGGTTTGCGACTCACAAAAACTATTTGATCGGACGGGAAATCCCGCTCCGCGGGAAAACTCGGCCCCGCCGCGACCTTGAACCAAAATCCTATTTTTTTAGATTAGCTTCTAGGGATAACCGCATCACAGACTGGGTCATAATTCGTCATCCCGGCCAAGTCCCGCGTAGCGGGCGCGAGCCGGGATGACGGATTTGAGGTATTGCGACACAGTCTGATCCGCGGGCGTGACCTGCCCGCTAGTGTGACGTCACACTTATGTGACATGACACACTTCTTGCCGCTGTCACCAGTTGAGATAATTCCCCCTTTTTCTATCTTAATATCCCGGAATAATTAGAGTAAACAGGTTCTGACAGAATAAGATGCCTTCTGGCATGTCTTTTGCCTACTATCTACTACAATGTGGCAGTAGGGAATCCTCAAAACCTGCCGGGATCCAATATGCCAGGAACAGGTATGCAACAAGGTGACTCAAGGGACCAACCGCCGGAAAAGAAAAATCAGAAAAGGATGTTGTGTCCTTTTGTTCGATCTCCCGACAAGGATTGTTATTTCCTGGACATGAACAGTAACAAAATATCAATGGCGGTTTATTACTGCCAGAATCATTTTAAAGAATGTGAGATACACAAAAGGCTGACCCGCACGAAAAAAATTAAATCTAACGAAAGTAAAACTGTAATTGATTAAAACTCAATTTGTTCCGTGGGGGCGGATCAGGTGGTGGTTGTTCGTTGTGAACCAATAGAGGTTAGCGCTTAATCAAGCGGAGGCCGTAATGGAAAAAGTGGAAAAAGAAACCGATTTGAATCGGAGAAAATTTATGGAGATCGGGATTTATACGATTACCGGT
>PVMS01044006.1_pt1 | contig 13045 bp, 13 predicted proteins | sample 1853461 | NCBI WGS metagenome assembly PVMS01 (sample SAMN08582032, study PRJNA380276) | Marine sediment metagenome, whole genome shotgun sequencing project. | isolation source: ocean sediment barecode stripped | collected 2017 | reverse complement strand
TGGTGGCGGCCGTTTCCTCGTGCAAAGCCAGAAAACAGAGCTGTACCTGGCGACAGGTCTGTCCGCCAACAAGGAAAAGGAAACCGGAGATGATGATACCGACAGCAACCTGAGTGATGCGGGCGCTAACCTGGAACTGCTACTCAGCGCAGACTACACATTTTTTCGATTATATTCGCCGAAAAGCCGCATTAAGTTTACACCCACTTTGTGGCAAGGCATTACCGACTCTGATCGTTTAAGGGGCAACCTGAATCTGTCACTGCGACAGGAGTTTATCAGTGACCTGTTCTGGGACCTGAGCTTCTACTATGACTATGATAGCAAGCCGCTGCAGGGTGCGGCTGCTACAGAGGATTACGGTATTAATACATCACTGGGGTATGAGTTCTGAGGAGTTGGCTAAATTCCAGTTTGCTTAGCGCAATGCTGGCAGAACCTTTTTGGCAAGTAACTGCATTGAAGCAACGGGCTGCTCATACAATCGCAAGCTGACAGAGCTCAGACCTGCTTCTTTATATTTAACCAACTTTTCGACAAGGCCCTCCAGTGTATTTGGCGTTGCGGTCAACGTCAGCTTATCCACCAGAACATCTGCTAACGCATCTGACACCCCTTCGATAACATAGCTGCCTTCTGTAAAAGCCTTCACAAAGGCTGGCTGACTATTCATGATCAGTTCAATTTCATTCTGATCAAGAAATTCCTGCAACACCCACGGCCGAAACAGACCGCGTAATAACAGCCAGCGCTTTGCTTCATTGCGGGCCTGCTGCTCATCCGGGTATACATGCCAGGCAGTAAAGGAACTGAACCAAAGGTCATCGGGGTTTCGCCCCTGTTCCACTGCTGCCGATCTCGCAGTCGATATTGCCTGACTCGCAAGCGCACCCGGCAGGTCACTTAGCATTACGCCATCCGCCACCCTGCCCGCCATCCGCAACATTTGCGGCATATTGGCACCAACAAAAACTTTGGGTTGTGCTGATTCCAGCCACCCTAACCCGTAACTATGCGCTTGGTAGAGCTGCCCCTCATAATCGAAGCGCCGACCTGTTGATGCCATCCTGATTATTTCGACACATTCCTGCACGGCCCGCACCCGCCGCTTGGGCTTGATACCTAGTGAAGCCAGCGCTTCACCACCCCCGCCGATAACAATACGTGCTCGTCCGTTACTCAGTTCATTCAGAGTATGCAACGCGCCGGAGACCCTGACCGGATGCATATCCCAGGGATTAACAGCGATGGCCCCCATCGAAATACGACTGGTAGCCTGCGCGAGCAGGCTCATATTCGCAAACGCATCACGACCATCCAGCAAACTTGATACCCATACACCGGCAAAACCAAGTTCTTCGGCCAAAACCCCTGATTCTGCTAGCTCGCACGCATTGGTGCGAGCATCAAGTATTAAATCAATATTCATCCGTTGCCCCGCGCCTTAGTGACACAGCCCACTGAAAAAACCGCAAACTAACAATGAAATTCCTGACCATTTACAACGTACCTGGAAACGAGCAATATCATCCAATATTTAGCAATTGAGCTAACACTCGATGAGTCTATAACCCACCTTGAGAGAAATCATGTTCGACACTGAGCAAATAAATCACAAGAAGTTTTGGGATGAAGGCTACCTTATCCTTCGTTCTATTTTAGACTCTGACGAAATATCCCGCTATCGGGAACACGCGAGCAGCCACCCATTCGCTGCCATCCAGCCCGACCTTCTTTCAAATGAGTTGTATCGCAACCTGGTAGCAGATGAAAGGATCTGCTCAATCGCGGCAAAAATATTACAAGACATCCCAGTCTACTTTGGTGACAGTGCGGTGACGTACGGCACTAAGGCCGGTGGCTGGCACAAAGATAATGCCAGCAGATACAACCCGGACGGCGAAGACTGGAAGAGCAGCTACCCTATTATAAGATTTGGGATGTATTTGCAGGATCATGCCAATCACTCTGGTGGAACCTCAGTACGACACCGCTCCCATATGTCACCAACGAGATCGCATGGCAAACCCGTTTATCTGGATGCCGCTATTGGCGACGTAGCAGTATGGCATTTACGCACAACCCACCGTGCCAGCTGCTCTCTGTTTCGTGGCACAACGCGCCCGATTGGATGGTCTAAACTGGATCGGCATTTACCTGCATTCATGAAGCAACCAGCAGAAGCTGATCGCTATGCGATTTTCATTACTTATGGTTCTGCGGGGCCTGACCTGGAGAGATACATTAGCTATATGGCCACCCGCGATGGATTCGTTGCTCGCGCCGCAGCAAGCTCCTTCGACACAGACTGGGCAAGCTCAGTAGACTCTACGATGCTTGTTCTTCGTGATACCCGCCAGGAATTACTGCGATTGCCACCAGAAAAAGTAAGCAAATATCATCACGAAAGCTAATCATACTCACTCGGACACAGCATCAGCTGTTAAATGCACTCCGGTTCGCATGCCTAATTAACTGGAAACCATCATTCCAAAGCCACAATTGCGCGGCTCATTAGCAGCTCCATTTGACTCAAAACAATCCTGCATCAATGGGTCACGCAGCAAATTACTATCAATACGGCCGTCCGAAAAGACCTGTGACATGGCCACGCCAATTTTGATCGCTGTGCTGTTGCTTTTTATCCACGCATTCTAATGGATTGCTGCCGAATAAATAATTGGTGGTAAGGTTGCGCACATGGGCCAGACTGATTCAGACAAACGATTACTCTTCTATGTCGAACAGAATTATTCGTTCGATATCCTGCGCCCGTTACAAAGCGAGGCCAGGAAGCGGGGTTATGATGTCCGCTGGCTCATTATCGAGGATGCAGACCCAGCATTGCTCGGCACGGATGAACAGTGCTGCACCAACGTTAAAGAAGCCATTGCATTTGATCCTGTCGCGGTATTTGCGCCGGGCGACCGGATTCCCGGATTTATGCCGGGCCTGAAAGTACAGGTATTTCATGGGCTGAATGAAGATAAGCGCGGCGACGAATACCCTGAACGCGGACTCTTCGACCTGTATTGCACAGAAGGTCCTTCCCGCACAGGCATGCTGGCACCGTTAGCAAAGCAACGCGGGTACTTTAAGGTTGTGGAAACCGGCTGGCTGAAACTGGACACAATTCTCGCGCCTAGGCCGACCAGCCCCACATTTGATCGCCCGCAAATACTGCTGGCATCAACATTTACACCTCGCCTGTCGGGCGCAGATGCATTACTACACGCAATCAAACGCTTATCAGAAAACAATGAATGGCAATGGCTGATCACCCTGCATCCAAAAATGGATCAGTCGATCAAGGAGTGCTACAAAGCTCTTGAAAATGAAAACCTGAGCTACTTCGAGACTAATAAAGTAGTTCAACTTCTGCATCGGGCAGATGTCATGGTCAGCGACAACTCATCAGTTTTACAGGAATTTCTATTGCTAAAAAAACCGGTAGTTACCTACCGGAACAGGGACCCACAAGCATTTCTGATCGATATCAGAGAGCCCGATCAGCTGGAAAATGCAATTAGCCAGGCCCTGCAGTCAAACAAAGACCTCCGCCAGGCAATAGATAATTATGGCCCGTCTGTTACCCCGTGGCTGGATGGCGCATCTGCGGGACGCATAATGGATGCCATGGAGCAAATGCTTGGCGATAACTGGCAAAAGAGGAAGCCTCACAATTTGTGGCGAAACCTGAAAATGCGACGTCAGCTCGGCTACTACAGGTTTTGGTAAAAATGAAAAATATTTACAGCCTATCTGTAACTATCATTACTAAAAATGAAGCTGACCGAATAAGCCAGTGCCTGGAATCAGTTAAAGACCTCGCTGATGAAATTATTGTTTTTGACAGCGGCAGCACAGACGATACGCTGGACATCGTACGACGCTATACAGATAAAATATGGCAAACCGACTGGCCCGGCTATGGCAAACAAAAGCAGCTAGCACTGGAACAGGCAACGTGCGACTGGGTGCTAGCCATCGATGCAGATGAGGCACTGGATGAGAAGATGCAGCAATCAGTGCAGACACTGCTGCGAAAAGACCGTGGCAATGTGGTTGCAGTAAAAATGCCCTGGGCCGCAACTATCTACGGCAAGCGCGTGACCCATGGCCGAAGTGCACGAGCCCCGCTGCGCATGGCGTGGCGTAAGGGGGCAAGCTTCACAGATACCAAAGTGCATGAAGCACTGCTACACGCCCCCGGTGACACCATCACCCTCAAGGGCCGACTACTGCACTTCACACATCGCAATTATGGCCATGCTATGCACAAAGGCGCCGAATATGCCTGGCTGAGCAGCCAGAAATACTTTGATAACGGCCAGCGTTGTCACAGTCTGATGAGTGCCTTGATCCGGTCCATCTGGACTTTTATAAATATATATTTTTTCCGTCGTGGGTTCCTCGACGGTTCAGTGGGTCTGCTGGCCGCGTTTCTCTATGCACAATATAATTTTAATAAGTACGCGGGATTATGGACATTGACACGAATGGAAAAACTGCAGAATAAATTGCGGCCATCAGACTGAAGGCTACTAATAGTTGATGAGCACTTCTAATATCTATATATGAATATATTTATCGTTGGCGGCCGCGGATTGGCAAGCAACCAAATCCGCCCTGAATATGAACCTTATATAAGAATGGCCCAGATGGGCCACAATGTCACAGTCGTTGTGCCACCTGACTCGCCGTATAAGGACCGCCTGCTTCAAGCCGGAATTAAGGTGCTGGATTGCTACCCAACCAAAAAAATCTGCATCAACTCTATCCGAGCAATGCGCCGTGAGTTACGCCGTAAAGACTATGACATTATTTATGCGACCAATTCCAAGACCATTCCAAATGCGGCATTCGCTGCAATCGGCTTTCCGGCAAAAATGATCGCCTATCGCGGCACGACGGGAGGACTGTACCGCCATGACCCGACAGCCTATTTAACTATTCTTCACCCACGCGTAGATGGGGTCATCTGCGTTTCAGATGCAGTTCGCCAGGATGTACGCAATCAGGTTTGGAAAAATCATGCTCAGGCAGTAACTATCTACAAGGGCCATAATCCAGACTGGTACCAGATACAACCAGCCAACTTGCATGAATTTAAGGTCGACGAAGAAAGCTTCCTCCTGATTTGCGCCGCCAATGTCAGGCATAGCAAAGGCATAGACATCATGCTGGATGCAGCCAATTCTTTAGCCGAACTTAAAAACCTGCACCTGCTACTAATCGGCAAAGGCATGGATCAGGAACCGTACACAAGCATGATTGCCGGGAACACGATGCGTGAACGAATCCATGTATGCGGTTTCCGTCAGGATGCCCCCGAATTGATTGCGGCCAGCGATGTGCTGGTCCAACCATCACGCAGCGGCGAAGGTTTACCCCGGGCCATGATGGAGGCAATGTGTTACGGAACGCCCGTAATCATCACTGAGACTGGCGGCGGTAAAGAGGTCGTTGAAGACGGAAAATCAGGATTTGTTATTCCGGTAGAGAATTCTGAGGCCATTCGTGAACGAGTCACTACACTTTATAATAGCCCCGAGCTACTTGCCAAAATGTCTGTTGCAGCAAAACTTCAAATTAAACAAAACTTTAACTCAGACCAGACTGCTGAAAAAATGATCGCCTATTTCAAGAAGCTGATAAGCGCCTAGATCAGAGGCAAACATGTATTTCTATACATTATCTGTCACAGAATTTCCCTTACTGATGAACAACAGAAATATTAGATGAAGATTTGATATTTTTTTGAAGCCTCACCTGGTGAAATAGCCAGCAGAGTACAAATATTTTAGGTGCCATGCTATTGTGTTCGAATGTTAACGGTAGGCGAATCTATATACGCGCTAGCCACGCGCCTCTTCCCTATATGCCGTAGCATTACTGGAAATGGCGTCCGTGAAACTTTTGCCATTCTCGGCGAGCTATTACCAGAACTTACTCTCCATTCGGTACCCACAGGTACCAAGGCTTTTGACTGGACTGTTCCAAAAGAGTGGAATATTCATGATGCATATATTTTGGATGCCACTGGCCAGAAAATCGTAGACTTTAAACAATCTAACCTGCATGTACTAGGCTACTCAAGCCCGATAAATAAAACTATTTCACTCGAGGAATTACAGAAGCACCTATATTCATTACCCGAGCAGCCTGACGCTATCCCCTATATCACATCCTACTACAAGGAACGCTGGGGTTTCTGTCTTTCAGAAAACCAAAGGCAATCGCTGGAGCCTGGCGATTATAAGGTGGTAATCGATAGCGAACTTACGGACGGAGATCTGACCTACGGCGAACTTATACTTCCGGGACAATCGGAAAAAGAAATATTTTTGTCCACTTATATCTGCCACCCATCGATGGCCAACAATGAACTCTCTGGCCCTTGTGTAACCACCTATCTGGCCCAATGGCTTGCTTCAAAAGATCGGAAGTATACGTACCGAATTATTTTCATCCCCGAAACCATCGGCTCTATCACATATATCAGCCGGAACCTTGAGCAACTGCGCAACAACGTCATAGCAGGTTTTAATATCACGTGTGTCGGTGATGATCGAGTTTATTCCTACTTGCCATCCCGGCAGGAAAATAGTCTGGCTGATCAGGCATCATTGCACGCTCTTTCACATTTACAGCCAGGCTTCAAACGGTATACATTTTTGGATCGTGGCAGTGACGAGCGACAGTATTGCAGCCCTGGTGTTGATCTTCCGGTAGCCTCCATCATGCGCAGTAAATATGGGACTTACCCCGAGTACCACACGTCCCTCGACAACCTTGATTTTATTAGTGCCACAGGCCTGGCGGGAGCATACGAGGTAATTCGAACTGCCATTGAGTGCATCGAAGCCAACGAACGTTTTCGAATAAACGTGAATTGTGAGCCACAACTTGGTAAGCGCGGTCTTTATCCAACTGTCAGCACCAAGAAAAAGGCCGCAATCGTCAGCAACATGATGAACCTTATTGCTTATGCCGATGGTGAGCGCACCCTTTTGGAGATAGCAGAAAAAATTAGCATTCCTTTGTGGGAGTTACTCCCAATCGTCAACAACCTGAAGCAAGCAAATCTAATTGATGTACTGGACGAATTTCCAGCGACTGCCTGAACCCGTTGCTGGTAATGCCGCGAGAAAAAGGGAAAAGCTCCCGGCACAAATCATGCATTTCCTGCCCTAGGTCAGGCATATTCTTTACTCTGTCTGATATAAGATATTTTTGGCCCGACCTGACATGATGATGTCAGCAACAAAATCATACATTGCATCCGCCCCAACATGCCGTAAACCACAGCCCTCATGGGGCTTATATCCGCCATACAGACCGGCATCCCACATCATTTGCCCCGCAGGAGCAACATATGTCTTAACTCCCTTTTCAATATCACGCACGAACAGTCCGTAACTCCTTAATTCTTTTTTCCCTGCCGAATCGGTGTAATCACCTGAAAATTCTTTGTGAAATCGATAACTGACTTCATGCATTTCTTCCACATAATGATAAAAAGTCATACTGTTCTGGTCTTCAATATCCAGAACCGCTATCTTTCCATTAAGCTGGCGCAGGATTGCAAAAGGAGAATCACTTCCATAACCGCTAAAATTATCAACACCTTCAAACCGGCCTGCTTCTCGCCCAATTGCTACAAATGAGTAAATAGGATGACCAGTCCTTACAGCCCGGGGATGCAAGCGTCCCGCCTCTGTCAATGCACCCATCTGAGATGGTGTACTACGGATATCAAATGGTACGCCCTCAGTAAACTCAAAATTGAAAAGCGGTAATACCAAAGTGCCTGAAGGCCCTAACACCCGCAAGAACGACTCCAGGATTCCCTGAGGCGTAAGGATCGACTGCTTATTGCTATAGCGTCTAATTGTTCTCTTAATACTTGAGTGCAGCAACAGTACATCACCATCTTCCACACCCGCATCTTCCCACTCACTGGCTAATGCTTCGATCATTTAGCTATCCTACCAAGCAATCATTGATCTTTCCGAACAAAATTAAGTATTTAGGGGAAGCCCCACAAATAGTCTAACAGAGTCGCAAGCAAACTTGATTAAGGTCACAACCTGTTCTTCATTTACGGTACTGGCACTTTTTTGAAGCTTGCCAGGCTGATGCTTCTATTTGATACTTTGAAAAATTCACTCTATCAGCTAAATCAGACACTAATATTAGTGTATTGGAAAGCATGCTATTGTCTATTCCCCACCAAGAACATGACGATTGGGGGCCACTCGAATAGAGGCCAAATTAGTGAATATATATGTCTGCTCTACAGTTCGGCACCTGTTGTTCGCATTGTGCCGGGCCAATCATGAAAATCGACAACAACATCACATCCTGTTCTTTGCAGATTATCAACAAACATCTCTAGATGACTGGAACACTGGTGATCTGCCACCCAATATCCATATTTACGAATTATCCCGTAACGACTTCCGTAAAAAACTCAAGAATACAGAACTCGGATGGCTTAGCTACTTATTTGCCATGCGACAAATACCTGCGCCCAACTGGATCATCCAGCCAATCACCAGCACACTGGAAAAGTTTGCCCCAAAATTAGTGCAGGCTATGGGGGATGCAACTGAAATAAAATTATGGTTGTTCAATGAACGGAATAAAATGGCCCGTTTATTCCGGTTACTGACACCAAAATTCTCCAATATTGAAGAAGGTGAAGGCAACTACCACGAGTGGCTAATACCATGGTGGAAAGCGCCGCCACGGTTGCTGCGGGGCCTACCACTAAGCTACCGGGCATCTGGCGATGACCCGCGCTGCGAGGAAATCTGGGTACTTGACCCTGATCGCTTGCCACCATTTATCCGGAGTAAGGGAAGGCAAATAAATTTTCTGGACAGCACTGACACCCATCAATTAATTACAAATATTTTTGGCAACAATGGTCTGATTGCTAAAACAGATGATGCCGTAATTCTTGCCACCCAGCCACTGGACGTCCTGCGTGAGGTGACGCTTCAGGACAAGCAACAAATCTACGAGCAAATTGTGGCCTACCTGGAAAAACAGAACTGGAAGATAATTCTCAAAATACACCCGTTTGAAAATGAAGCTGATTATACATTTCTTGCTGATCGCACAATAACAGCACATGGGAAACTACCAGTAGAAGCTATAGTTCTTGAGTCACAAAAGCCCATATTGATAATTTCAATTTGTTCGAGTGCAGGTCTTGGTTTTGAAAAATTCTGTGCACGCGTAATGCTTTGTGAAAGCACGGATTATGCTGACGCCATACCGCTATGGGCAAAGAGGCCAGAAGCACTTAATGCTACTCTGGAAAGAATGATGAGTAATAATTAGTGTTGCTGAAGACCCGGCTGAAGGCAGGCCTGGAAATGAATTCCTACCTTACCAAACTCCAGCTAACCGGCATCCCATACGGCACCGTAATTAATGCGACCTGCCCTACAATTTCATCCAGATATTTCGGCGCAAGCCCATAACCCGGCCGAATACTTCGTACATGCTCATGAGTGATAACTTCGCCTTTACGTAAATCTTTTACCACGTAAAGCGAGCGTCGAAATTTGGCGTTTTCCTTTTCTGATGCTTGAAGCTCATAACTGGCTTGCCCCAGGGCTTCCCATGCAGCTCGACCCTGCTGCACCAAACTCGCCAGCTCATCTGGTTCTAGCGAAAAGCTGTCATCTGGACCTCCAGCGGCCCGGTCAAGCGTGACATGCTTTTCAATTACACATGCCCCTAAAGCCACCGAAGTCAAAGCAGTCAGATTATCGATTGTATGATCCGATAACCCCGGAATAACATCAAAACGAGCTGCGATATCTACCATAGTTTTCAGATTGTAATCTGCTGCGGGAGCTGGGTAAGCACTCACACAATGCAAAACCACAGGCGTATCACAACCGCTGTCACGAGCTACGGCTACCGCCTCACCTATTTCCTCAAGATTGGCCATACCTGTAGATATAATCACCGGCTTGCCAGTGCTGGCCACATACCTGATTAATGGAAGGTCGATAGCCTCAAATGATGCAATTTTGTATGCGGGGGCATCCAGTTTTTCGAGCAGATCAACGGCTGTTTCGTCAAAAGGGGAGCTGAAAATTGTAATACCCAATTCGCGAGCATAAGCAAACAATGGCCCATGCCATTCCCAAGGCATTTGGGCCCATTCGTATAATTCAAACAGTGTACGCCCATCCCACAGACCACCATGAATCTGAAAATCCTCGCTGTCATGATCAATGGTAATTGTATCAGCCCGGTAGGTTTGCAGCTTCATTGCATCCGCACCCGCCTGCTTCGCAGCCTCCATAACCTTAAAGGCGCGTTCAATATCGCCATTATGATTGGCCGACAGTTCAGCGATGATATACGGAGGGCAGTTTGTTCCTATTACACGTCCGTCTATAGAAATAGTCTTAGTCATGCTATACGCCGTTGGAGCACAAACTCCGTATCTGATACCTGTTGATAACCATTTGCTTTGAACAACCGTATTGATGCGGTATTTTCCGGCAACACGGTGGCCCGAATTTCACATTCCTGATGTAAATCATCGACAAGCCTTAATGCGGCCGATCCCAGGCCAATTTTCTTGCGCTCGGCACCGATAAAAATTGATACTTCATGCACACTAGGAGATTTACGGTCAAGTCTTACAACCCCTGCCGGCAGACTCTCATATTGCAAAATATAAAAAAAGCAATCCGGTGAGTTTAGTCGTTGTTGCATCCACTGTACGTGCTCCTCCCATGCTGGTGGTTCCGGGTGACGAGCATAGCGACGCGTATCCGGCTCTAGTTGCCAGGTGTAGACCTGCTCTATATCCTTTGCACCTGCCTTTTCAAGCCATACCTCGACACCATCTTTTGCTCGTAATGGCATTATTCGCTGGGCTACACGTCGACTGCCCAAGCCGTCGCAAATACTCAGATTAGCGGTGACAAAACTACACCAGTCGGCACGCACATATTCCAGTGCGGCGGGAAGGTCCTCCAATACATTCTCTCTGTCTATAATTACTGCCGCTTTTGATTCTGCCATCGCTTGGGCAATCTGCCGCTGATTGTCCGCAATTGGCACCAGCACACCCGGCAGACCAACGGCCGCGCGTTCCCAGGTGGTTGTTCCTGGAGCACCAATACTTACTGTAGCAAGCAACATCATGTCAGCAATGTCAGCTATAAAATCATGCAAGCTTATCTCTGCGCCAAGCTCATCAATTCTTTGCTTAACCGCATCGAAATGCGGTGCATTCCGGGGCAGCAGCACATCGGTATGCACAATCCACGGACAGGCTGTGCTGGCAAGCGCATTTACAACATCCAGTGTTACATTGTGCTGATCCACGCCACCCAATGTTACGAGCGCTCTATGCTCAACCGGGGCGCTTGAACGATGTGCAAATTCATGCAGGCCACCAAACTCCTGACGCAATAACGCATATTCAGAACCAGCCAGTACAACTGACAGGACATCACCCGTTTTACCCGTGCTGTAGTCAGTCGCTAACCGACCCAGTGTCTGATCGATAATAAGGTCAGCAATATGCTCGCGTCCCAGATCATCAATGACGGCCAGCCCTTCCAGAGTTGCAATGACATCCCTGACCCGATGCTCCCAAATACTACCCAACCCGTAATGATCGGCAATAATCCAGTCGGGAGCCTCTTCCAGATACTGAACGAAGTCGGCTGCATCCGCAGCCTCATCAACCTGCAGCCAGCCGGCATAGTCAGTATCGCTAACAGGATCTGTATATACAGACGGCAGTGGCATTAATATAAGTTTGTATCCTTGGCTACTGATACGCGCGCCAAGGTGCCCAGGCATTTCGCGGCAGACAAAGTGGCAGATGGCGCCACGGGCCGTCAGCGCTTCCGCGAGCGCCAGGCAGCGCATCACATGGCCCGAACCTATATCTATTGAAGCATCAACACGGAAGACAACTTGCATCAGGATTCAGCAGCCAGCACCTTGAACGCCAGTTCAGCTGCTGCCCAATCCTCTTCTGTATCGATATCCTGAACCCGGCTGCGCGGTAATAATATAGCCGCAGATTGACGGGAAAATATGGGCTGCTCTGTGAGCCAGACATCCGCACTACCCCAATAAAACTGGCCGGCATCATGATAGGCATGCTCGAGATCCTGCGACCTGGTCGCCAGATGCTGTGGCTGAAACATCTCCACCCCACCATCCGGAGTTAGTCGAAATGCCCGCTGAATCGGAAATGCAAAACTCGTGGCACTAAAAGTGTAATTCCAGTTACCTTCTGCAAATACCTCCAGCCCCTCAGCCAAATCCTGCGGGCGAATGAAGGGCGCTGTGGCATAGATACAGCAAACAGCACTCAACGGCTGCGCTTCTGTCTGCAGCAACTCCACAGCATGATGCATAACCTGCGCCGTGGACGCGGCGTCATCAGCGATTTCCGCAGGGCGCATGAAGGGTATCTCTGCGCCATGCTCTCTGGCTATGGCGGCAATCTCTTCATCATCCGTGGACACAACGATACGGTCGAAAAGCCCACTGCTAACAGCGGCTGCAATTGAGTGGCCAATCATAGGCACACCACCAAAATTACGGATATTTTTGCGTGGAATCCGTTTGCTGCCACCTCGAGCCGGTATGACTGCAAGCCTCAAGTCAGCGCCTCCCGCAATACCCGAACCACTTCTTCTTGCTGCTCATCAGTCATATGATGAAATAGCGGCAGGCTAATGGCTGTTTGGTAATAATTATCTGCCTCCGGCCAGTCACCACTAATGCCCAGAAAATCCTCAAAATAAGGCTGGCAGTGCAGTGGTATGTAATGAAGATTAACGCCGATTCCACCAGCCCGTAGTGCTGCAAATACTGCCCTATGTGGCACCGGATCCTGCAGACGAATGACATAAAGATGGCGTGCAGGATCCGGCGCCACATAGGCCAGCATTTGAAGCACTACGGGCTGGTGGATTCGGCGTTAATCTTCATTACATACCATTGCACGGCCCGCCTCGTTCTGAGGAGCTTCTGGGCA
>PVMS01159476.1_pt1 | contig 13051 bp, 9 predicted proteins | sample 1853461 | NCBI WGS metagenome assembly PVMS01 (sample SAMN08582032, study PRJNA380276) | Marine sediment metagenome, whole genome shotgun sequencing project. | isolation source: ocean sediment barecode stripped | collected 2017 | reverse complement strand
GTCCTGAAACATGGCCTTGCGCCGGTCACCAAAGCCCGGCGCCTTGACGGCCGCGACCTTCAGGCCGCCACGCAGCTTGTTGACGACCAGCGTCGCCAGTGCCTCGCCCTCGACGTCCTCGGCGATGATGAGCAGCGGACGCGAAGCCTGAACGACCGCTTCCAGCACCGGCAGCATGGCCTGCAGGTTGGACAGCTTCTTCTCGTGCAGGAGGATAAAGGGGTCCTCCAGATCGGCCGTTATCTTCTCCGCATCGGTAACGACATAGAGCGAGAGATAGCCACCGTCGAACTGCATGCTTTCCACGACTTCCAGCCCGGTATAGTGGATCTTGGCCTCTTCCACCGTGATGACGCCCTCATTGCCGACCTTCTGCATCGCTTCGGCGATCATCTCGCCGACACCAGTGTCGCCATTGGCCGAAATCGTGCCAACCTGGGAAACCTCTTCAGAGGTCTTGATTTTCTTGGAGCGTTTTTCCAGGTCCTTGACGACGGTGTTGACGGCGAGATCGATACCGCGTTTCAGATCCATCGGGTTCATACCGGCGGCAACCGACTTGGCCCCCCCGCGCACGATCGCCTCGGCCAGAATCGTTGCCGTCGTGGTGCCGTCGCCGGCGATGTCATTTGTCTTGGACGCCACTTCGCGCACCATCTGCGCGCCCATATTCTCGAACTTGTCTTCAAGCTCGATTTCCTTGGCGACCGTCACACCGTCCTTGGTGATACGCGGCGCGCCGAAGGATTTGTCGAGAATCACGTTGCGGCCTTTCGGACCGAGCGTGACCCTGACGGCATTGGTAAGAATTTCGACGCCTCGCAGCATCTTATCCCGCGCATCGGCGGAGAATATTACTTCTTTCGCAGCCATTGCGATGACTCCTAGCTGTATTTGATTTCAGGCAAACAAAAGGGCGTGCACCGGGTCAGGTGATCACGCCCATAATGTCGGACTCCTTCATGATGAGGAGTTCTTCGCCGTTCAGTTTCACTTCTGTTCCGGACCACTTGCCGAACAGGATCCGGTCGCCGGCCTTGACGTCGAGCGGGATAAGCTCGTTGTCGTCGCCGCGTGCGCCGGGGCCGGCGGAGACGATTTCGCCTTCCTGCGGTTTTTCCTGCGCGGTATCCGGAATAATGATGCCGCCGGTGGTCTTTTCTTCCGAATCGACACGTCGAACGACGACACGGTCATGGAGAGGACGAAAATCCATCGCTTCCTCTTGTCCCTTTGTCTAGGGCGCAAATCAGCGCCACGTTGCACATAAAACAGCCGTTAGCACTCACCAACAGCGAGTGCTAACAGGGCTGCCGGGATGTAGGAGTGGAATGGCGCGTTGTCAACTGGTGGTCGATGCTGATTTTGGGCTGGCCGGCGATTTTTTCGCCCCGGCGCCCGCGCCCGGAACCGTATCGGCCAGGGCCGAGACGGCTTTTTCCAGCAATTCCATCGTCTCGCGGCGGCTTGGCGCAACCGCCAGTTTCTCGCCGATCACCACATCGCAGTAAAACGGCACCGGCAGCAGGGCGCCGCGCGGCAGGACCTTGCCGAAGCCTTGCAGGAAAACCGGGATGATCGGCACATCGCGGCGGCGCTCGGCAAGCCGGGCAATGCCTTTTTTGAACGCCTGCCGCTCTTCCGGATCGCCGCGCGAGCCCTCCGGGTAAAGGATCAGGATGCGGCCCTTGTCGAGCGCGCCGACGATCCCGGCGAGCGGGTCGGCGTGGCGCGAAACCCGCCGCCGCTCAATCGCCAGGATGCCGATCAGGTTGCGGGCGATCCAGCCGGTCAGATTGGCCTTGCCGAAGTGATCGGCCGCCGCCACGGCCCGCACATCTTGAAGAACCGCCAGCGGGAACAGCGCCATCAGCGCCAGCGTGTCGAAATGGCTGTTGTGGTTGGCGGCAAGGATCGCCGGGCCGGTTCGCGGCAGGCGCTCGCGATGGCGCACATTGAGCCCGATCGCGACCAGCAGGACAGGCCGCACGACAAACGCGAAGAATGCGGCGCGGGCAATCGTCTGCAGCGTCATGGCGAAATTGTCCGTGCTCCAGGTTGGGAACCTGAACAGAAATCCGGTGTATTTTTTATTGTTGTGTATCTGAACGGCCAAGACAATGAAGGCGCATCCGTATTGGTCGAAACTGCTCTAAGTGCAGCCTTCGCAGATTGCCCCGGAGCGAAATAACCCCCCACTATACTACGCTTCCGCGACCTCTTCCGCCTTTACGTTGAAGAACACGGCGTAGAGCGTTGGGACAACGATCAGCGTTAAAATCGTTGCGAAGCTCAAGCCGCAGATGATCACCACCGCAAGGCTGCGGAAGAACGGGTCCCCCAGGAGCGGTATCACGCCGAGTACGGTTGTGAGCACGCCGAGGCTGACAGGACGCACGCGACTGACCGCAGCGTTTACTACAGCGGTCATGCGTGGATTTCCCTCACGTATGTCATCGTCGGTCTGATCGATCAGAACGATGGCGTTTTTGATCAACATGCCGGTCAGGCTCAACATGCCGAGGGTCGCCATGAACTCCATCGGCGTGTCCAGAGCGATCAGTCCATAAACCACGCCGATCAGGGCCAGGGGTACGGTCAGGAAGATGATCAGAGGCTGTCGTATGGCGTTGAACAGCAAAAGCACAACGACGATCATTGCGCCAAAACCGAAAGGAAAAGTAGTAGCCAAACCGGCGCTGGCGTCCTGACTGTTGCCGTATTGGCCGCGCCATTCCAGCGTGTAACCATCGGGTAGATCAATTGCATCGATTTCCGCTTGAACGCGTGCGAACAACTCGTCGAGATCGACTCCGGTTGCCGGGTCGGCTTGCGTCATGATGGCCAGCGACCGGTTGTAGCGCCGTAACCTGGCGTTCTCGAAGATGAAATCGAAACGATCCACGACCTGTGTGATCGGAACATACCGCCCTGACGACTGGCTGAATATCTGCACGTCACGGATGCGTTCAATGTCATCGCGATCCTGCTCGTAGGGTCGGAAAACGATCTGACGCAACACGTCGCCTTCACGAAAAATGCCGATTGGCGTCCCTTCGAACAGTCCGGAGATGGCTTTCGATATGTCCGCTTGAGAAAGACCAACGCGCCGCGCATTCTGCTCATTAATGCGGGGCCTGACCGTTTTCGCCATTTCACGCCAGTCATCCTTGACGCTGATCGCTCCCGCATTAACGAGGATAGACTTCGCTTGCCCGGACAGTTGGCGCAGCACAACCGGATCTGGTCCCGAAAAACGCGCTTCAATCAGGCTCCCGCCACCGGGACCGAGAACGAACTTCCAAGCCTTGGCGGTTGCATCGGGATAGTTGCGGTCGATATGCGCCTGTATCTTCGGCAGCATCGCTTCGATCTGCTTGTACGACTCCACATCGACCAGAATCTGCCCGTAGGCCGCATTCCCGCTCTCGGCGGTATAGGTGAGCATGAAACGAATGTGCCCGCCACCGATCATCGTATTGGTGCCTGTGACACCTTCAAGGGAGCGTATCCATTTGCCGATGTTTGCCAGATCACGGCGGGTCTGTTGGAAGGCCGCCCCTTCGGTCAATGTGTAGTCAACAACAAACTGTTCGCGTGTTGACGATGGAAAGAAGCCCTGCTTCACGAAACCAAAACTGGCGGCTGCCGAGAAAAACAACGCTATCACGAGCGCCAGCGTTATCCACCGATGCCGCAACGCCAGTCGAAGAAATTCGCTATAGCCCCGAAGAATGAAATGTTCTTTTTTTACCCTTGCCCCGGTCTTGGGCACCTTGAGAAATACCGTGCATAAATAGGGCGTGAGCCAAATCGCCACCAGCCAGCTAAACAGGAGCGCTATGGTAATTGTCCAGAAAAGAGAGCCTGCATATTCCCCTGTATTGTCGGGTGAGAAACCGATGGCCGAGAAGGCCAGAAAGCCAACGACCGTACCACCGAGCAAAGGCCATTTGGTTTTTTCCACGACGGCGATGGAGGCTGAGGCGGGGTTTTCGCCCGACTGCACGCGGACGAGCGTTCCTTCCACAACCACGATGGCATTGTCGACCAGCATGCCAAGCGAGATGATAAGCGCGCCCAATGAAATGCGTTGCATGTCGAGGCCATAGGCATACATGCCAAACAGCGTTCCCGCGACGGTGATGAGCAAAATGCTGCCCATGAGAACACCGCTGCGCAAGCCCATGAAGATCAGCAGTGTGCCGACGACAATGACAAGCGCCAGCGCCACATTGACGACGAAGTCGGCCACCGATGTTCGCACGGAAACCGACTGATCGGAAATTGGAGAGAGCTCCATGCCAAGCGGTCTCTGGCCTTCCAGTTCGGCAATCCGCTTGTTCACCGCATCGCCCATGTCGACGACGTTGCCGCCGATTTTGTTCAAAATGCCTATGCCGATGGCAGGCTGGCCGTTTCTGTAGAGACGTTTGGACGCTGGTTCCTTCAGTCCACGCCGGACGGTTGCGATGTCCTTCAGACGAAACGACCGGCCACTCCCGGCATCGGCGATGACAAGGTTTTCAATTTCCCGAAGAGATGGCACGGCAGCGGTTGGCCGGATGGTCAGGCGTGTGTTCCCCGCATCAACACTTCCAGCGGATGTTACCTGAGACTGCCCTTCGATAATCTGGGCGACCTGGCCGGATGACAGGCCAAGCTGAACCAGTTTTGACGGGTTGTATTCGACATAGATGACCTCTTGGGGGACGCCAATCAGCTGCACCTTCGAGACACCGGGAACCAGCACCAGTTTCTTTTGTAATGACTTCGCGTAGGTGTTGATCTCCGGAAGCGAATACCCTTCGCCGGTGATTGCGAAATAGAGTGCAAAAACATCGCCGAAATCATCATGGACCTTTGCCGGCCCCGCTCCTGGCGGAAGCCGGTTTGCGGTGTCGGAAATCTTGGCGCGCAGTTGCGTGAACTTCTCAATGAGGGCGGGGCGCGTCTTGGCGGAGGCAATTGTGAACTCCACAGTTACTTCTGAATGTCCCGACGACGAAACCGATTTCACCTCTTTCACGCCTTGCAATTGCTGCACGGCATTTTCGATTACATCCGTCACTTCCTGCTCAACTTCGGCGGCGCTGGCCCCGGCATAGGGCGTAATGATCTGTGCCGCCCGGAGGAGAAATTCCGGGTCTTCAAAGCGAGGCAGCTTCGTATAGGCAAAATAGCCTGCGGCCAGAATGAGCAGGGTTAAAAGCGCGCTGATCAGGCGCTTCTCAATGGCGAATTTTGCAAGGTTCATCGGATTATTCGCCGATGGCCGAAACGGGCTTCACGACCATGCTCTCCCGCAAGGCGGATATCCCCGCAGTGACAACAACATCGCCTCCCTTGAGGCCTTTGGAAATGACGATGTTGTCGCCGGACGCTTCCCCCGTAACAACGCCACGCTTGGCTGTTTTGTTGTTTTCCGTATTGACGATCCAGACGAAAGGTTTGCCATCGGCTTCCGCGGCAATTGCCGAAATCGGAAGCATGAACACACCTGCCCCCTCTTCCCTGGCCGTCACGACAAGACTGCCCGTCATGCCCGGAAGAATAGGCTCTCCATCGGGGTTCTGGATGGCTACCCGGCCTCGATAGGTCTGTGTTGCAGCATCGGCTTGCGTGGAAAACTCGCCACTTGTCGCCTCAAACTCGCGGCCGGGAATGCTGTCGAGCATGACTCTCAGGTCCAGTTCCCTGATCTTTGCGAATTTGTACACATCGGGGCCTGGAACATCGAAAATCAGGTTCGGTGAGGAAAGGTTTTGCAGCGTTGCGACCGCCTCTTTCGCTTGAATGTTCGAAAAGTTCTCCACCTTTCGTGTCGCGATTATGCCGTCAAATGGAACCCGCAAGGTGGCGTCGGACAGGTCATCGTTCAGAGTTTCCAATTGCGACTTCAAACCGCGAATGACCGCTTCCTGCGCCCTAACATCTTCCAGGCGCGCGCCCGCCCGGCTTTTGATCAGCTCCTGCTCTTTCGCTTTCAGTTCCGCTTCCGCCACCCGCAAGGATGTCAAATCATTGTCGAGCTTCGCCTTCGCGACCACCTGTCGATTGAACAGCTGACGGCTTCGCGCCACCTGTTCATTTGCAGCATCGACTTGCGCCTGCGCCGCCGCGACAGCCGCCTGCAGGGAAGCGACGTCTTCGGCACGTGCGCCCGATATCAGCACCTGCATCTGTGCTTCGGCCTGCGCAAGCTGGCTTTCCGCCCGCGTGACCCCGGCGTTGAAATCCCGCGTGTCGAGTTGCGCAACAACATCGCCCTCCTTGACTTTAAGACCGCTGCGAATGGGCAGTTCTACAATTCGGCCGGATACCCGAAACGAAAGTTCGACCTCCTGCGAGGGCAAGACGACCGCGGAATACGTGCGCTGCAGCCGCGGAACTGTGGGTTGAACGGTGATCGTCCTCACCGGTCGAACAGGTCCCGCTTCGGATTCATCCGCCTGTTTTTCAACCTGATCGCACCCTGCCGGCAACGCACCAAACGCCAACATCAGGAAAACAGAAAAAACCGCACGGCTTGGAATTTTCATCGGTTTCCTTCCCGCTCCGCGAGCCAAAGCCACAAAAACTCACCGACCACACAACCGGATTGCAACCGGTTTGAGATCGGTATCGCTCAAAACGAAATGGGCGGCCAGAAAAGTCAACAGGAATAATTTTGCCCGTTCAAATCCACTTCCGCAGCGCCGTTTGGGCTTTGCTCTCTTGTCCAGCCTGTGCCCCATGTCCGCGGTCTGGTGGGCAAAGGACACTGCGCTGGCCGCATCAGGTCGCCCCTCGCTTGGCGCTTCCACCAGCAGGAATGCTTCGCGCGGCAAATCTTGCAGAACATCATCGCAGGCCGCGTTCAGCAGGTAGGCAGTTTGCGCGAGCATGGCGATCAGGCGCCGGGGCAGCTTCTCTTTCGACGCGTGACCCTCCAGCCGTGTGTGCAATGCATGCGCGGTCCAGCCCTTCCTGGCGCGGTCGATCGTTTCAAGTAGCCCCAGAACGGATATTCGCTGTGGTGACGACCAGAATTCCACATGCGCCATCTCGGCAAAAAGCGCATGTTTCCTTTGCCGCCATTTTTCTGACTGGATTTCGGTTTCGACCTGTTTCAATAGGCCCCCGTATTGGTCGAAACTGCTCTAGTATGGTCGCGACCGGATAACGCCAGGAGAGTCAACATGCATCTTGAAGGCTCGTGTCATTGCGGCGCGGTTCAGTTTTCCTTGGAGGCTTCCGCGCCCGTCCCATATCTTCGCTGTTACTGCTCAGTCTGCCGCAAGACCGCCGGCGGCGGGGGCTTCGCGATCAATCTGGGCGGCCGGGCCAATAGCCTGGTTGTCAAGGGTGACGAGGCCATAACCGTATTCCATGCCATCATCGAGGGCGAGCAAAGCCGGGCCGAGCGCCGGTTCTGTTCACGGTGCGGCACGGCCCTTTGGGCCTGGGACCCCCGCTGGCCAGACCTTGTGCACCCATTTGCCAGTGCCATCGACACACCTCTGCCAGAGACGCCGGAAGTTGTTCACATCATGCTGGGATCGAAGCCGGCCTGGGTGAGGGTCGATGATGCCGGGAGCGAAGTCTGTCACGAGCTTTATCCCTCAGAGTCTCTTGACGAGTGGCACCAGCGGCATGGCCTGACGGGCGACGAATAAGAACTGGGCATGCCGGCGACCTGGCCGGCGACCTGTAGGAATCAATCTGAACCAGGTTGGAACTGAATATCGCTTCTTGGCGCGAAACAGACACCAAGGCGCCTCGCCAGGGATTTCCGCTTTCGGCGGCATAGCGGACATCAGCATCGTGGTTGCTGGCTTCCGGATTTGGCCCGGAACGGACATCGGTCTTCGATATACATTGTGCCCTATCGGCCATACAATTTCTTTCTCTGAAATTCCCGGGGTGCGAACGCAACCAATGGCCGAGGCACGACCCCAACGTCGCCTCGCGGCGATCCTCGCCGCCGACGTTGTTGGCTATTCGCGGTTGATGGGCGCCGATGAAGCCGGAACGCTCGCGGCGCTGCGCGACGTCTGGGCCGGTGACTTCGATCCCGCGGTTGTCGCTCACGCCGGCCGCATCGTCAAAATGATGGGCGACGGCGCCCTGGTCGAGTTCGCCAGCGCGGTGGATGCGGTGGAATGCGCCGTCGCAATTCAAGAGGCGATGGCGAACTACAACAATGCCCGACCGGACGGGGAGCCGATCGAGTTCCGCATTGGCGTGAACCTCGGCGACATCGTTATCGACGGTGACGATATTTTCGGCGATGGCGTCAATGTCGCGGCTCGTCTGGAGGGGCAGGCGCCAAAGTGCGGCATTCTCGTGGCCGATGCCGTGCACGCCCAGATCAAGGGCAAGGTCGGCGTCGCCTTTGTGGACGCTGGCGAGCTGACCCTTAAGAATATCGAGACGCCGGTCCGGGTCTGGCGCTGGGCCGGTGATGGCTCACCAGCGCGAGCGCCGGCAAAAGCGCCGCCGGGGCCGGGCGAAACACCCTCGATCGCGGTGCTGCCGTTTGCCAACATGTCAGGCGACGCGGAGCAGGAGTATTTCGCCGATGGCCTGGTCGAGGACATCATCACGACACTTTCGAAGCTGGCCGGGCTGCGGGTCATCGCGCGCAATTCCACCTTCGTCTACAAGGGGCAGGCGGTCGATGTCCGCGAGGCGGCGAAGCAACTTGGTGTGCGATACGTTCTGGAGGGCAGCGTTCGCAAGAGCGCGAACCGCATTCGCATAACGGCGCAGCTTATCGACGCGGGCAGCGGCTCGCACGTCTGGGCCGAACGCTATGACCGTGCGATCGACGACATTTTCGCTGTCCAGGACGAAATCACGCTGGTCCTGGCGACCGAGATGCAGGTCAAGTTGACCGAGGGCGAACAGGCGCGGCTGCATTACACCACGACCAGCAACGTCGAGGCCTGGACCCACTGGGTGCAGGGCCTGTCCCATTATCGCCAAGCGGTTACAAAGGAAAATTCCGCCGCGGCCCTTGCCTGCTGGAACCGGGCGCTCGCACTTGATCCGGATTCAGCCTCCCTGAACGCCATGATCGGTTTCAAGCATGGCTCCGATGCGCGCTTTGGCTGGTGGGACGACCGGGAAACAGCCCTTGGAAAGGCGCGGAACTATGCTGACCGGGCGCTCGAACTCGATCCCGACAATGCCGACGCCAACATTACGTCAAGCTTCGCGTATCTTTTGGAAGGGCACTACGACGAAGCCGTGGTCCATGTGCGCAGAGCAGCCCGCCTCGCGCCCGGTTCGGCCGACGCGGCGACGTTTGCCTGCTTTATTCTCGCGTTCTGCGGATATCCCGAAGAAGCGGTGGCGCACGGCGAACTGGCGATGACCCTCAGCCCGAATTATCCTGCCTACTATCTGGGGATTCTGGGAAACGCCTGTCGCCTGGCGGGAAGGTTCGACGAAGCCATCATCGCCTTCAAGGCGCACAACGCTCGCAGCGCGGGATTTGGCCTCTCCGACCTGGTGATCATCTATCAGCAGATCGATCGGCCGGACGAGGCCAGGCGAATGGCGGAGCAACTTTTGTCCGTCCGCCGGGACTTCACCATCGCCGCCTGGGCAAAGACCCAGTTTCGCGCCGATACGGCACGGGTTGAGGCCGATATCGCGGCCCTTCGCGCCGCCGGGCTTCCAATGGACTGATGCGATCAAACAGCCCGCGCCATCAGGACGAAGATGCCGGGATCCGGTGCTGGCGCGATTCGGACTTGAGACCTGCGCGCCATCGACGACGGGCCCACGCCACTGCCCAACCCGGACAATGCCAAGCCTATGCCGGGAGGTTGATCAGAACCCAAAATTGACGAATGATGGAAATAAGAAGAAATGACCGGCCAGTCATCGCCAACGAGAAACGGTCAGCATCATTGCCTTCCAGGCCTGTAAATTGAAGAAACGACGCAATTGCCGCCGAAAAATTGTGGGGAACAAAATGAGCAACCGGATTTTGGCATCAGTCACGATGGTGATCTTCTTCACCGGGATTGCCGCAATTCTTGTGCCGCAGACTGTCGCGGCAGGAGAACCGGGCGTTTCCGTAACCGTCAAAGGGGAATCCTGGGATGCGGATTCCCGCGGGTTCGCGTTTATCGCCGGTCTGTCCAAGAAAGAGGGGAAACAGACCTCGGCGCGGCGTGGTTCGAGAATCTCGGTCGATGGTCGCCCTGACCAGTTCACCTTCTCGGGCCCGGGGCCTGGTTTCGAGCTGACATTCACCACTACGGAGCCGTCCTTCCGGCTGATCGTCGAGGGCGACAGGTTCCCGCGGGTCATCACCCGGTCGTACGACGTGCCGGAAGGCGGCGGCGAACTCGATGTCGGCCGCATCGACGCACCGCGCGCCGAGGGCCCCGAGCACACCTGGCCGCTTGCCATGGCCGCCGACGAACTCGGTTATGACTCGGCCCTGGAGATGTTGGCCGATAACAAGGCTGCAATCCGAATCCTGGTCATGAGCTCTGGAGCGGATGGCGTGCCCGGCCTCGCCGATGACAGCACGATCTCGATCGAAGGCGCGGTAGCCACGGTGCTTCCCTTCGATATGGACACAAAGATCACCTTCTTTCAGATGACCGGACCGCGTATCGGGGCGTTCCTCGTCGTCGTTCCCTTCGCCGATGGCGAGGCCGCTGACAAGGATGTCATCATCAAGGTGACCGACACCGTCACCGAAACGGCCTGGGATCCGCCACGGCCGTGGATCTACGATCCGGCGATCGCCTCGGTGCGCAATGGCTTCTCGACGCCGACCATCAGAATTCATCCAAAGATCGACTAGACCGCGCTCGTTTGACTGGAGTTGAACGATGGAGCCCAATGACCGGCTGAATCGCAAACTGGCCGCGATCCTCCATGCCGACGTCGTCGGATTCAGCCGCTTGAGCAGCGAGGATGAAGAGGGCACCTATCGCAGGCTCCGCGATCGCCTCGATTTTTTTGCCGAGACCATTCGCTCCCATACTGGCACGGTCGTGAACACCGCAGGCGATGCGATCCTGGCGGAATTCCCGACTGCAAGTGAGGCGCTAAACTGTGCGGTGGAGGTCCAAAAGGCTTTCAATGACCGCGACCGGGAAATTCCCGAGGAACAGAAGCTGCGGTTTCGCATCGGCGTCAATCTTGGCGAAGTGATCGTCGATCGCGACGATATATTCGGCGACGGGGTGAATGTGGCGGCGCGCCTGGAAGGGCTTGCAGAGCCCGGCGGCATCTGCATATCGCAGGCGGTCCACGCCGCGCTCGGCCGCAGGCTGGACCTGACCTACCAGGATATCGGCCGCCAGCAGGTCAAGAACATCGCCGAGCCGGTGCATGCTTACCAGGTTTTGCTGGACGGCGCCGTTCGATCGGCAAGACCCCGAGCAATCCCCCGCCGCACCGCCGCTCTGGTTGCCGCGGGTTTGTCGCTCATACTCGTTCTCGCGGCTGTCGCCTGGCTCGGGTTTGGACGCCTTGGTCAAGACACGGGAGCGGAAGACCTGGTTGTCGCGCTCGATGATTCCATGCCCTCGATTGCCGTCTTGCCTTTCCAGAATCTGGGCGGGAACCCCAAGGAGGACTATTTCAGCGACGGCATCACGAACGACATCATCACGGACCTTTCGCGCTTTTCGAATCTTTTCGTCATCGCCAGCAATTCGGTCTTCACCTACAAGGGAAAAGCGGTGAGCGTGAAGGACGTCGGCCGCGATCTGGGCGTTCGTTACGTCCTGGAAGGGAGCGTCCAGAAAGTCGGCAACAGCGTGCGCATCAACGCCCAGCTGATCGACGCCACCACCGACCGTCATCTGTGGGCGGACCGTTATGACCGCAATCTGGATGACATATTTGTCGTGCAGGACGAACTCACTGCCGCGATCGTGGCGGCCTTGCAACTGGTCCTGACCGATGACGAACAGGCGCTCATGGTCAGCCAATACACCGACAATATCGAGGCGTACGATTTGTTCCTGCGCGGCAGGACCTACCTGCGCGGCACCAGGCAAACCCATTTGAAGGCGCGCGAACTGTTTGACCAGGCCATTGATTTGGACTCTGGCTTCGCGGCAGCGTTCGCGGAGAAGTCCCTGACGTACTTTGCCGGCTTCATCATGCCGATGAGCCGTGATCCGGAAGTTCTGGAGGAGAGCGTTAACACGGCGGAACGCGCTGTGACCCTGGACGACACGCTACCCCTCGCCCAGGCTCGCCTCGGCTGGGCCTATTTCGCCAACCAGCGCCACGAGGAGGCCATCGCCGCGGGCAGGCGGGCAGTCGCCCTCGGTCCCAATGATGCCGAAAGCCATGCCCAATTGGGAAATATCCTGAACTGGTCCGGCAAGCCCGAGGAGGCCATAAACCTGATCAGGAGGGCGATGCGCCTCAACCCCCATTATCCCTTCTACTATTTGTTCTATCTGGGTCATTCCCATTATCTGCTGGGAAACCGCGAGAAATCGATCGAATTGATGAAGCGCGTCGTCACCCGCGCGCCCCACTTCCTGCCTGTCCGCCGTCACCTCGCCGTTCTTTACCAGGAGGTCGGCCTGGAAGAGGAAGCCAGGGCGCAGACCGCGGAAGTTCTGAGAATATTCCCGGGGGCCTCGATCGAAGATTCGCGTCAGCGGTGCCTTTACGTCAACGACGCCGAGTTGCTGGAGCGGTTCTTTGACGGCCTGCGCAAATCGGGCATGCCGGAAGGGGAGCCGGGCGAAGAACCGATCGATATGTAATACCAAAGGTCCTGACTATTGACCCATATGATGGCCCAAAATCGTCTGCCGGCAAGGCGCGTCCCAAACGGCGATGCCGGGTATCATCGCAGGCCCGCTTTCCGCAGGCCAGCGATCGATCCGGCAATGTCGTCATGCCATCACAGGTGCAGTTTGAGTACCGTTAGCCTTTTATACCAAGGAGCGCTGATAATGACTCATAGAGACGGTTTACCAGGGTTTTCGGCCAGGAGCGTGGGCTGTGATGATGCGGGGCATCATAAAGCCCGCGCAACGCCGTCCGAAGACCCTGGTAAAGCGCCGTT
>PVMS01069866.1_pt1 | contig 13053 bp, 9 predicted proteins | sample 1853461 | NCBI WGS metagenome assembly PVMS01 (sample SAMN08582032, study PRJNA380276) | Marine sediment metagenome, whole genome shotgun sequencing project. | isolation source: ocean sediment barecode stripped | collected 2017 | reverse complement strand
CGGCCTCCCAGGCAATGGTAACGCGGCAACCGTTTCCCGTTGCTGATTCGACGGTGAGCGTGCCGCCGATCTCTTCTGCCCTCTCGCGCATCCCGAGTACCCCGTAGTGGCCCTTGGGCAGGTCCGATGGGTCAAAGCCGCGCCCGTCGTCGGTGACGGTGATTCTGCCCCGGTCGCGGTCGACCTCGCCCTCGATCCGCAATGACACGCCTTTCGCGTGCTCGACGGCGTTGCGCACAGCCTCGGTCAGGATGGCTCTTAGCTCAACGGCGACCGCCGGCCGGGGTGGGCGGTGCTCTTTGATGGTGATGGTGATCTCGGGTCCCGAACCGGCTACCTCTGCGGCGATCTCGTAGGCTTGCTCAACGATCGAGGCAACGTTTCCGTGACGTAGATCGGCGACGCTGGTTCTAACTTCCTCCACCAGTGCGGTGACTGCTGCGCGGGTGCCTTCGAGGTGACCCACCAGTTCGGGGTCGGTGGTGGCGGTGTAGATAATCATGTCGAGACGTAATCCCAGCGACGCCAGAGCCGGGCCGATGTTGTCGTGCAGATCGCGGGCCAAACGCACTCGCTCTTCGTATACCGCCCGATGTGCAATGCGCTGCACCAGGGCGACATTGTCGAACGCCAGGCCGATCTGGCTGACGATTGGTTGGATTGACGGCTCGTAACGGCTCAGCTCGGCTCCACGTTGTGGCCATAGCTCTATTCGGCCGAGGCTGCTGCCGCGCATGTTGATCGGGTATTCGTTTGGCTCTGTCTCTCCCGGGAAGTCTCCGACGCTGGCCACGACAACAGCCTCGCCATCATCGCGGATCATTGTGACCCTGCCGCTGGCAAACGGGACCGTGACGGATAGGTCGCGCAGCGCGACGTTGCTGATAGTCACCGGATTGAGCTCCTGGGTGTTCGCCAATTCGGAAAGGCTCGTGAGGAGCGTGTGAGCACTTTGAATCCGCTTGATGCGATCGGTTGCTGCTAGCAGCTCGTCGCTGCGCTCTCTGGACTCGAGGAGGATCCTACGGATCTGGGTGAACGTGATCACGATGAGTGGGTAGAGGAATGCCGGCTGGATGATGGACTCGTCGAGCAAGGGTTGGTCCAGGGCGCGGGCGATCACGACCAGGCCGACGATCGATAGAGCTGCGGTTTCGAGGCCCACCCGCCACCCCAGGAAGCTGGCCGCAAACAATGATGGCCCGGCAAGGAAGATGACATACGCCGATTCCGACCCGCCAGTCAAAGCAGCCGCGATCAAGGCCGAAACTACGCCCAGGACGGCAAGTAGTTCTCCCCATTGTTCACTATTGCGGACCCGGCGTGGCAGGATTTGCATCGTGATCACATACGCCCCGGCTAAAAGCGCGGACACGCCGACCGTGGCGACGGCGCCGAAGCGGACGGCACTGACGATTACAGAAAGTGTCAGCGACGCCCACAGCACAGCGCTCAGGAACCAGTCGAGCCTCTGTTCCCAAGGGTCGCGCGAAGTGATCATCGTCACAGGGTACAGTCGGCACCATGAGACCCGAGGCCAATACGCCCAACCCGCTCCGTGTGATAGTCAGCGGCGGCATTGGTAGTGGCAAGTCGACGGTCGTTGACATCTTGCGCTCCATGGATGTCGTGGTTATCAAAGCTGATCGCATCGGTCACGAGGTGCTGGAGCCGGGAGAACCTGCTCACGAGGCTGTGGGGCGGCGCTGGCCGTCGGTGGTGGAGGAGGGACGGATCAACCGGAGCCTTCTGGCAATGATCGTCTTCACGGATGCTGAGCAGTTGGCCACGCTCGAGGCGATAACCCACCCGCATATCCGCGCAGAGATCCAGAGCCGGGTCATGGCTGCAGGAGGCAGAGATGTCGTGGTCGAACTTCCGCTGGCAAGTGACCTGATGGGCCCTGGCTGGATCAGGCTCGTGGTGGACGCTCCTCCTGAAACGCGACTCCAAAGAACCGTTGCTAGAGGTATGCCACAAGACGATGCCGCTAATCGGCTGCGAATGCAGCCGACCAGGGACGAGTGGATCATTGGCGCCGATGCCGTCATCGAGAATTCGGGGAGCCTCACGGCTCTAGAAACTGCCGTTCGTGACGTCTGGCAACGGATTCACGACGAGGTCGACGCGTAATCGACGACTGAACGGGAGGCGTCATCCGGCATTCTTGTCAGTGCTGCAAGGTACGCTGCCGCTATGCGTCCCTTTAAGGTCCATTCTGACTTCCAGCCCGCTGGCGATCAGCCAGAAGCTATCGCCCAGCTTGCGGTGGGGCTGAGGCGTGGTGACCGCTTCCAGTCCCTCATGGGCATTACGGGGTCGGGGAAGTCGGCGACGGTTGCCTGGCTGATCGAGGAGGTACAGCGTCCGTGCATCGTCCTTGCGCCCAATAAGGCGCTGGCCGCGCAACTTGCCAACGAGTTTCGCGAGTTCTTTCCGGAGAATCGGGTCGAGTATTTCGTCAGCTACTACGACTATTACCAGCCCGAGGCGTACATCGCTCAGTCCGACACCTACATCGAGAAGGAGTCGACTCGGAATGATGAGATAGATCGGCTTCGACACGCCGCGACCGCGGCTTTGCTGACAAGGAAAGATGTCATCATCGTTGCCTCGGTGTCGGCCATCTACGGCCTGGGTTCGCCGGAGCAATACGAGGGCCGTCTCCTCAGGTTGGTGCGAGGAGTCGAGTATCCGCTCGGTGACGCCGTTCGGCGACTGGTCGACATCCAATACGAGCGCAACGAGGTCAATCTCGTCCGCGGGAAGTTCCGGGTCAAGGGTGACACCCTCGAGGTGTTTCCCGCCTATGACGAGGTCATTGTCCGGATCGAGTATTTCGGAGATGAGATCGAGCGGATCTTGCGGCTGAACCCGGTTACCGGTGAGGTCTTGGGTGAGCCGAACGAGGTGTACGTCTATCCCGCCACCCATTACGTCGCCGACCAGGAGCGCATGTTGCGAGCTGTCGGCGACATCGAGGTGGAACTACACGAACGGCTCAAAGTGCTCGAGAAAGGGGGCAAGCTCCTCGAGGCCCAACGGCTGCGAATGCGCACCTCCTACGACATGGAGATGATGCGCGAGATCGGCACTTGCGCCGGTATTGAGAATTACTCGCGTCACCTCGATCGACGCCAACCGGGAGAGCCACCGTATACGCTGCTCGACTATTTTCCCGACGACTACATAACGATCATCGATGAGAGCCATGTCACCATCCCGCAGATTCACGGTCAGTTCGCCGGAGACCGGAGTCGCAAGGAAGTCTTAGTCGAGCACGGGTTCCGGCTTCCTTCCGCCATGGACAACCGGCCGCTGACGTTCGAGGAGTGGTACGGGCGCGTCAACCAGTGTGTTCTGCTTTCGGCAACCCCGGGAAAGTGGGAACTGGAAGTCGCCAAGCAAGTCGTTCAGCAGGTGATCAGGCCGACGGGTTTGGTCGACCCGGAGGTGATCGTCCGTCCCACCAAAGGCCAGATCGATGATCTCGTCGACGAGATCCAGGACCGCGCCGCACGCGACCGCCGGGTGTTGGTGACGACGCTCACCAAGAAGATGTCGGAGGACCTCACGGACTATCTGCTGGAGCTCGGGGTCAAGGCCAGGTATCTCCACTCGGACATCGACACCCTCGAACGGGTGCAGATTCTCAGCGAACTCCGTCTGGGGGAGTACGACGTACTGGTCGGCGTGAACCTGTTGCGGGAAGGTTTGGATCTGCCGGAGGTGGCGCTTGTCGCGATCCTCGACGCCGACAAAGAGGGATTCCTGCGTTCGCAGACATCGCTCGTGCAGACGATCGGTCGTGCCGCCCGCAACGTCGAGGGCCAGGTGATCATGTACGCCGACAAGATGACCGATTCGATGCAATGGGCCATCAATGAGACGAATCGCCGTCGCCGGATCCAGGCGGATTACAACGAAGAGCACGGCATCGATCCCCAAACTATCCGCAAGAAAGTTAGCGATATCTTGCAGCTGGTACGGAGCTCAGATGCTCCGTCGGCGGATCGGCGAGCCCGGGAGATCCGCGATCGGGTGCCACTTGACCTGGGAACCGACGACTTAAGGCGGTTGATCCTGAGCCTTGAGGAAGAAATGCATCAGGCCGCCACCGAATTGCGGTTTGAATATGCCGCGCGGTTGCGTGACGAGATCAATGACCTGAAACGCGAGCTGCGTGAGGTGGTCGAGGCAGCCAGATAGCCGCGGGTTTGGCGACGTGCTTGATATCGTTCCGGGATGACTGCCGAACCTAACGCTCAGCCTCGCCCCAATTCGTGGCGACTTCGGGTCTACCCGACGGTTTTGATCGGCACCCTGCTTGCCGCACTCTTGTTGGCGACCGTCGTCTACGACCGGGATGACCCAACGACCCGCCTCGGGGGCGACTACCCAGCGTTCTATGCGGCGGGAGGTATCGCGCTCGACGGTGACTGGGACGAACTGTATCTAGGCGACCGTCAACAGACAGAGCAAGTGGGCCTGATCGATGATCAGGGAGCCTTCCTATACTTCTCTTACCCGCCTTTCGTAGCCGGGGCCTACGCACCCTTTAGCGGAGTCGACTATCGGTGGTCGTTCCTGATTCACACGGTGCTGATGGCCCTGGCGCTTTATGGTGCCATCAAGCTCCTGTGGCCATTCCTGGATGGCACGGGCTGGCCACCGGTGGCTGTCTTTGCGTTGACGCTGGCGTTCTACCCGATCTTGCGGTCCGTGCCGGGTGGGCAGAACACAACTCTGAGCTTGTTGCTGTTGGCGCTTGTGGTGCGGCTCGATCATGAGGAGAGGCCGGTCCTCGCCGGCATCACGATGGCTCTGCTTCTCTTCAAGCCACAGTTTGGCGTCGTCCTGGTACCGCTGCTGTTGGTAAGTAGGCGATGGCGAATGCTCGGAGGATGGGCTGCCGGGGCTGGTGTCCTGTACGGGGTCTCAGCGTTGTTGATGGGAGGTGCTTGGGTTGCAGATTGGTGGGACCAGGCAAGCTCGTTTCGGGACATGAACGTCGCAGCCAACGGTGCCAACTTTGTGTCCCTGCCCGGATTCGTCGAGAACCTGGCAGGCGTCGGGTCATCGTTGGTATGGGTGCTTGGGTATGGCTTTGCAGGTGTGGTGGGTCTCGGCGTCGCGTACTTCTGGTGGAAACACCCGAGGTCGTATCCACTGATCCGATTTGCTCTTGCTGCAGCGGCGGTGGTGGTTGCCGCTCCGCAGACCCTGTATTACGACGCCGGATTATTGCTGCTTGGCCTGGTAGCCGTCCTACCGCTGGTGACTAAGCAGATCCACTGGATCATCGGGGGTTTGCTGGTCGCATCCTGGGCTCAGCTGGCCGCGGCCTCTCTCGGATGGACACCATTGGGCCCAATAGCCTGGGCAACAACAGCACTTCTGCTGTGGAAGCTGGTGTGGGGGGAAGAGGCAATAGGTACCTAGTGCCACAGAAATCCCACGGCAGCCGTGGCGTTTCTTGTCACACTCCCCAACTACAATCGCGCGGCTGGAAGAGGCAGAGGACAGAGCGCTGGTGGCAATCAACAAAATCGTCGTCAAGGGTGCCCGAGAGCACAACCTTGCCAATGTGGACCTGGAGTTGCCGCGCGATGAACTGATCGTGTTCACCGGCCTGTCAGGGTCGGGCAAGTCGTCGCTTGCGTTCGACACCATCTATGCCGAAGGCCAGCGGCGTTACGTGGAAAGCTTGTCGGCCTACGCCAGGCAGTTCCTTGGCCAGATGGACAAACCCGACGTCGACTTCATCGAGGGCCTATCTCCTGCCATCTCCATCGACCAGAAGACTGCCAGCCGTAATCCACGGTCAACCGTGGGGACCGTCACCGAGATCCATGACTACCTCCGGCTTCTTTACGCCCGGATCGGAATTCCCCATTGCCCGAACGACGGTTCGGTCGTCGCCCGGAAGACGCCGCAGCAGCTCGTTGACCAGATCCTCGAGCCTGCCCCTGAAACCCGTATCCAGGTGCTCGCTCCGGTCGTGCAAGGCCGCAAAGGAGAGTACGAGGCCCTGCTGACTGATCTAGCGAAAGACGGGTTCAGTCGGGCACGAATCGACGGAGAGGTTCGCGATCTCACCGACGACATCAAACTGGATCGCTACTTCCAGCACACCATCGAGGTAGTGGTCGACCGGCTGGTCAGGAAGGATGGCATCGAGCAGCGGCTGACCGAGTCGCTGGAGACCGCGCTCGCTCTTGCCGATGGGGTGGCTCTTCTCGACATCATCGATGGTCCCACCCTCACCTTCAGCCAGCACTTCGGTTGTCCCGACTGCGGGCTTTCGTTCGAAGAGTTGCAACCGCGGAACTTCTCTTTCAACAGTCCTTACGGCGCATGCACGGCCTGTAGCGGGATCGGGACGAGGTACCAGGTAGATTCGGATCTGGCGGTCCCGCAGCACGACAAGAGTATTGCGGAGGGTGTGATGGCCCCCTGGGCCGGCCGGCACCGGATGCGGTACTTCCAACGTTTGCTTGGCTCGGTCGCTGAGGAGGAGGGCATCGATATCGATAAGGCCTTCCGTAAGCTGTCGGCCAAGCACCGCAAACTACTTATCGATGGGGCGGGGGACAAGGCTTACACCGTCACGTATCAGAACCGCTTCGGGCGGAAACGCAGGTACGAAACCACGTATGAAGGTGTGGTGCCGTGGCTGGAGCGACGGTATCGCGATGCGGAATCCGATGGAGCGCGGGACCAGTACAAGCAGTTCATGCGTGAGGTCCCTTGTGGCGTGTGCGAGGGCGGCAGACTCAACTCAGTGTCGTTGGCGGTCACCATCTCCGGCTTGAGTATTTTTGAATTGTCGTCGATGTCGTTACGGCAGGCCGTGGAGTGGCTGGATACCGTGGAGCTGACCGAGCGGGAACAACAGATCGCCCGGCTGGTGGTGAAGGAGATCAAGTCACGGCTGTCATTCCTGCTTGATGTCGGTCTCGACTATCTCACCCTGTTGCGTTCCGCGGCCACGCTGGCTGGGGGCGAAGCGCAGCGCATCCGTCTGGCAACCCAGATCGGGTCCGGGCTAGTCGGCGTCCTCTACATCCTCGACGAGCCTTCGATCGGTCTTCATCAGCGGGACAACCAGCGGCTGATTGAGACTCTGCTCAGACTTCGGGATCTCGGGAACACCCTCATTCTCGTGGAGCACGATGAGGAGACGATCAGGGTGGCGGACCATATTGTCGACATCGGCCCTGGTGCCGGTGCTCACGGCGGCAAGATCGTTGCCGAGGGCACGTTGGAGACGATCACGTCGGCCGCCGAGTCGATCACCGGTGACTATCTCGCCGGTCGACGCTCGATTGCAGTTCCCGCGGTGCGGCGCATCGGCAACGGTGGCGGCATCCTCATCGAGGGTGCGTCGGAGAACAATCTCAGCAATATCGATGTGGAGTTCCCTCTCGGCAAGTTCACCGTGGTCACGGGTGTTTCGGGTAGTGGCAAGTCGTCGCTGGTCCAGGAGATCCTGTCCAAGGGATTACATCACGAGCTTCACGCCGCCCATACGCTACCGGGAAGGCATCGGCGACTGTCGGGGGTTGACCAGGTTGACAAGGTCATCAACATCGACCAGTCACCCATTGGCAGGACGCCTCGCTCGAACGCCGCCACCTACACGAAAGTCTTCGGTGTTATCCGTGAGCTGTTCACGGCCACCACGGATGCCCGGATGCGTGGCTACAAGCCGGGTCGCTTCTCGTTCAATGTTGCCGGCGGACGGTGTGAGACCTGCAAGGGGGACGGGACGATCCGAATTGAGATGCACTTCCTTCCGGACGTCTATATCCCGTGTGAAGTTTGCAGGGGAAGACGCTACAACCGCGATACGCTTCAGATCACCTTCAAAGGTCATTCGATCGCGGACGTCCTCGACATGTCGGTTGAAGAGGCCCTGCACTTCTTCGAGAACCAGCCACGAATTGCCCGCGTACTCGAAACTCTTTATGACGTGGGACTCGGTTACATCCGTCTCGGTCAACCGGCGCCAACGTTGTCTGGTGGCGAGGCGCAGCGGGTGAAGCTTGCGTCCGAACTGGGGAAGCGGTCCACCGGGAGCACCTTCTACATACTCGATGAGCCGACGACGGGTCTCCATTTTGAAGATGTGCGCAAGCTCCTCGGTGTGCTGCACCGGCTGGTGGATGCCGGAAATACTGTGGTCGTCATCGAGCACAACCTCGATGTGATCAAGACCGCCGATTGGATCATCGACCTGGGCCCCGAAGGCGGAGAGGATGGCGGCAGGGTCGTCGCCTACGGCACTCCGGAGGATGTGATCGAGGTGCCGGAGTCGTACACCGGCAAGTTCCTGCGAGAACTTCTTGTTGGGACGTGATCGCGTCTCATGAGTGAGTGGATCGAGCATGCCGAATGGTGGTTACAAGAGGTAGCGAAGGATCCGATCTACCGTCTCGATGTTCTCCCGCTTGCAACAGAATTGGCCGGAGTGGCCAGTGGGATCTCCCTCGATCTCGGCTGTGGCGAGGGTCAGCTGATGCGTGCGATATCGGGGCCCGTGGTTGGGTGTGATATCTCCGGTGATTTACTGGCTGTGGCAAGTACCTCGGGCCCTGTAGTGAGGAACCGGCTGCCTGACCTTGGTTGGCTGCGCGATGCGGCCGTCGACATCGCCTTTGCGGTAATGGTCCTGGAGCACCTCTCAGATATGAGGCTATTCGAAGCGGCCGCACGCGTGGTCCGGTCTGGTGGCGCCATGGTCCTGGTCATGAATCACCCTGCCTTTACGGCAGATGGAGCCGGGCCGATCATGGATCAGGTTGATGGCGAGTTCTTGTGGCGTTGGGGCAATTACTTTGACGAGGCACCGGTGAGGATGTCCTCAGGTGACGCGTTGGCGAGAGCCGTCACGTTCTATCACCGCCCGTTGGCAACGATACTGAACGCCGCTGCTTCGGCCGGGTGGATGTTGAACCGCTTTGTTGAGAGGGGCTTCAGCGAGGAGGCGATCGCATCACAGCCTGGTTACGTGGGGCAGGAGCAAATGCCTCGACTACTAGGAGTGAGCTGGATCAACACTCAAGGTGGTCGTACTTCTAGCCGATGAATCCACGTTGACCAACGGAGGATTGATGGACGGATTCTATGTTGCCTACGAGTACGGAAGCGGCGCCGCATGGGCATTTGTGCGCGCAGAGACGGCAGACGAGGTCGTTTCCCAGTTCCCCGAGTTGGATGTCTATGAGACACCACCCGAATGGATGACGATCGATGACCTGCACCAGGTGCGCAAGCACGCCGTAGTCGAGATTGTCAACGGAGCAAGCCTCGATCACATCCTTGATGCAAGCCGCCGCCTCTCCCTAGCCGCCGCGTCGTAAACAAATACGTCGTAAACAAATACCTAGTACCAACTACGTAATACGAAGGAGAACGAGGCCTTGCCTCGTTCTCCTTTTCTTATAAGTACCATCGGTCCGATGTTGCAGCGGCCGCCGGCGTCTTCGATTCCTGATGGTCCCGGGGTCTATGTATTCCACGGGCCGGACGATCGTGTTCTTTACATCGGCAAGGCGAAATCTCTACGGAAACGCCTGGCGAATTACTTTGGCGGTGAGCTCCTGGCCAGGACTCGGTTGATGGTCAGCGAAGCTGCACGGATCGACTGGATCGTGACCGACGGCGAGGTCGACGCCTTGATGCTCGAGTACACGCTGGTCCAGAAGCATCAGCCTCGATTCAACATCAAGCTGCGCGACGACAAGAGTTTCCCCTACCTCGCCATAACGCGCTACCAGGATTGGCCACGGGTGATGGTGATGCGGGGTAAACGTCGCAAGGGAGTCCAGTACTTCGGGCCATTCGCCCATGCCTACGCCATCCGCCAAACCCGCGATCTACTGCTCCGCACTTTCCCCATCCGGTCGTGTACCGACACAAAGTTCAAGAGTCACGAGTCGCTGGGACGGCCCTGTCTCCTGTTCCACATCGAACGGTGCTCGGGGCCATGTGTCGGGGAAGTCGCGCCGGAGGACTACGCGGAGGCAGTCGACGGTCTTGCCTCGTTCTTGGACGGGGATCGTTCCGACCTGACGGCTAAACTGCGGGACGAGATGAGTGCTGCGGCTGACCGACTCGAATACGAGCACGCGGCCCGACTTCGAGATCAACTGGCATCGGTGGAAAAGGCGCTACAGCGGCAGGAGCTAGTTTCCGATCGCCCGGAGACTTTCGACCTCATTGCAATCGAGGAAGACGACCTGGAAGCTGTTGTCGTGGTTTTCAACGTGACCCGTGGCCGACTCACCGGGCGCCGCAGTAGCGTTATCGATAAGGTCGAGGACGTTACCCCGGCCGAACTGTCAGGCATCATCCTGCGCCAATTCTATGGTGGCGATACCCCGCCACAGCTGGTGCTTGTCCACCAGTTGCCGCACGATCCGCAGGTGTGGGCCGAATGGCTGAGCAGGAGGCGCGGGACCCGTGTCGAGCTGCGTGTGCCCGCCCGGGGAGCAAAGCGCCGGCTGCTTGAGACTGCGGGAGCGAACGCGCGTGAGGAGTTCGCCCGCCATCGCCTGAAACGGGCATCCGATCACAACGCGCGGGCAAAAGCACTGCGAAGTTTGCAGGAACATCTCGATCTCGATCGCGCCCCACTCCGTATCGAGTGCTACGACATCTCGACAATCCAGGGAACCGACACCGTCGGCTCGATGGTCGTCTTTGAAGATGGGCTACCCAAGAAGTCGGAGTACAGGCGATTCAAGGTGAAGACACTCTCGGGACAGGACGACTTCGCAGCCATGGAGGAAGTCCTCCGGCGCAGGTTCGCTGCCTATGTTGGTGATCGAGATCGACCGGTCGAAGAGCGAGGCAAGTTTGCGTATGCCCCCTCCCTGGTTGTCATCGACGGTGGTGCCGGTCAACTCGGTCGTGCGGTGAAGGTGCTCGATCATTTCGGACTGGATATTCCGGTGGTCGGGCTGGCGAAGCGTCTGGAGGAGGTCTACCAACCCGGGGGAGAGCAGCCCTTGATGATTCCGCGCGGCGAAGATGCGCTCTATCTTCTACAAAGCGTACGAGATGAGGCCCACCGGTTTGCTGTGACTTACCATCGGAGCCTGCGGTCCAAGCGCATGGTTGATTCGGTGTTGGATTCGGTGTCGGGACTCGGGCCCAAACGAAAGCGGTTGCTGCTTCGGAAGTTCGGACCGCTCAAGAAGCTGCGGGCCGCCACCTACGAAGAGATCGCTGAGGTAGTGCCGAACGCCGTTGCAGACGAGTTGATAGCGGTTCTGACGGGAGCCAACGGAGGGAGCCGAGAGTGAGCCAGTCGAGAGCGGTAATCATCACTGGGATGTCTGGTGCAGGACGGTCCCAGGCGGCCAAGGTTATGGAGGATCTCGGCTACTTCGTGGTTGACAATCTCCCGACAGAGATGATCAAGTTCCTGGTCGATCAGGTGGGTGTCGCCGAAGGGAGACGGGATCGAATCGCGGTTGTCGTCGACACTCGCGGTGGTGTGACGTTTGCAGCACTCGATGCGGCTTTGCGTGCTCTTCTCCAGCGAGGGGTTCGGACCACGGTTCTCTTCATGGATGCCGACGATGCAGCGCTGGAGCGGAGGTTCGAGGAGACCCGGCGGAGCCACCCGATCCCTGACGGAACTCTTGCTCAACGGATCGCTTTTGAACGGAAGTCTTTCGAGGAGATTCGCGGGCTTTCGGATGTCATCATCGACACCACCGACCTCAATGTGCACGAGCTGCGAGGCAAGATCGTTGAGGCCTTCGAAGCCAGTGATCAGACGCGCCGGCTGCGGGTGGACGTCATTTCCTTCGGGTTCAAGCGAGGGACGCCGCGGGTGGTAGACGTGTTATTCGACGTTCGGTTTCTGCCCAACCCGCATTGGGTTCCTGAGCTGCGACCGCTAACGGGCCACGATGCTCCCGTTCGAGACCACGTGGTTATGGCCGACGATTCGGTCGAGTTCGTTGCCAAGACGATGGACCTTCTCCGGTTTCTTCTGCCTCGCTATGAAGCCGAGGGCAAGGCTTACCTGACCATCGGAATAGGTTGCACCGGGGGACGGCACCGCTCCGTTGCGCTGGCAAACGAGTTCACCCGGCTGTTGCAAGCAGATGGCTTCGACGCCAACGTCAGTCATCGAGACACCCCGGCGCCGGCGTGAGCGGTCCCTTCTCCATCCCCCTCACCGAACCGCTCGAGCAAGCACTAGTCACCGAGCGACGGGGCCCGCATGTCGTCGCCATCGGGGGAGGCAAGGGTCTTGCGGCGGCTCTCGCCGCGATACTCCGGTACGCCGGTCGGATTGATGCGATTGTTACAGTGGCCGACGACGGGGGATCCTCAGGCAGGCCGCCCCAGATCTCGAGATCCCGCCTCCCGGGGATATTCGGAAGTGCCTCGTCGCGCTGACGCCGACCGACTCTGTCTGGCGGCGACTCTTCGAATACCGGTTCGATGCTGCCGACGTCAAGGGCCATTCGCTCGGCAATCTGATCATCGCATCGCTGGCCGATCTCGAAGGAGATTTTGCAGCAGCGCTCAAAGCTGCTCAGAAACTACTCGGGACCGTAGGGTCGGTAATTCCGGTGTCGCCGCAGCGTCTCCATATAGAGGCGATTGTCGATGGGAACCCGGTTGCTGGTCAGGTCGCCCTGGCACTGAGTCGCGGTGATATTGAGGAGATGCGACTCGTCCCTGCAGAGGCGGTGGCAAGTGCAGAAGCGCTGCAGGCTATCTCTGTAGCCGACCAGATAGTTGTTGGCCCTGGAAGCCTGTACACCTCGTTGTTGGCGACACTCTTGGTGCCGGGGATAGCCGAAGCGGTGAACCAGTCCGAGGCCCGGCTCATCTACGTCGCGAACGCCTCCACTCAGGATGGCGAGACCCTGGGAATGGACTGCGCCGACCATCTTGAGGCATTGATCGCGATGAGTGGGATCAGGCCCCCCGCTGCTATCGTCGCGAATGAAACGTCAGCGGCGTTTCCGCCTCCTTTGACGGCCCTCGAGGTCGACGAGGAGGTACTGGCAACCTACGGTG
>PVMS01018457.1_pt1 | contig 13054 bp, 13 predicted proteins | sample 1853461 | NCBI WGS metagenome assembly PVMS01 (sample SAMN08582032, study PRJNA380276) | Marine sediment metagenome, whole genome shotgun sequencing project. | isolation source: ocean sediment barecode stripped | collected 2017 | reverse complement strand
GATTTTCCTCAACGGTCAGGTGGTGAAAAACTCGACGGCCCTCCATAATCTGAATAATCCCGAGACGCACAAGTTCCTCAGGGTTTTTCCTGTCAACTCTCTCCCCCAGGAATTCGATTTTGCCTTCGGTTATATCACCCTCTTCTGTTTTAAGTAGGCCGGATATCGCTTTTAGAACTGTGGTCTTCCCTGCGCCGTTTGCCCCGAGGAGACTAACGATTTGTCTTTCCCGGACCTCCATGTATACCCCACGGAGGACGAGAATGACCCCCAAATACTTCACCTCGATATTATTGACCGTTAACAAGTGTTCCTCCAGTCTCTAATGGAGGAGCCCTTCCGGGGGGACTTTTTGGCACCCCGGAAGTCAGTGGCCCCTCATGGACCTATTTTATCCACCACTCAGCATTCATCTGCTCTGGTCTCAGCTTCGGGACATCCACCCAGTCCGAGACGGCCTTCATGGTGAGCCCATCTGGGCCTTCAATCACTTCAAAGGCCCGGACCTGCTGATAAGGCCTGTGATCTTCTTCCGAAGGTGTCATGGGTGATACCATCCCCATTGCCGTAAACCCTTTCATCTCATTCGCACAAATCTCGCGTACAACCTTACGACCCTCCTGGATATTCTTTGTCAGGCCTTCATACCCCACCTTGTCCATGGCCTTCTTGATGGCTTCCAGCTTCATGGCCATACGAAACCATCCCCAATAATAGGTGTGACGTGTGGGAATCACGCCATTATGCCATTCCTTGGCGAGCTGTGTAATCACCTGTATGGCTTCAATATCTTTGTCCTCATGGGTCGCGTAAGGCAGAAATGAAAGCATTCCGACACCTGCCTTCCCCATCCCTTTGATAGCACCGGGGTCCAGTGGTCCGAAATAGGGAGACAAGCGGGGTATTTTGAGCCCCACCCGGCGCATGTCTTTGCTCATAACGGTCCAACAGGGTGCCGTTTGAATACCTATAACAATGTCGGCTTTCTCCTGTTTCATCTTCATCACGAATGACATGGTATCTGTGGGCTTGAAAGGCGTATACATTTCCAACACTACAGGGATGTCGAGCCGTTTACACATATCTTTAAAGTACTTGGCATTGGTTCTCCCTGGAAGGGCGTCCATGTTCATCATGGCCACCCGCGGCGCCCTCTTGTTCTTTGAATACCAGCGATTTTCAAGCCACCATTTGAAAACCGCGCCCCCGCCGTCTGCCCACATGCACACACTTGGGAAGTACCATCCGCCCTTGATAAAAGTGGCGGTAGGTTCGGCGCCGTGCTCGTGAGGAAGACCTTTTTCGTAGGGCGTCTGCATTTGCTCTATGGCCATGGCAGCGCCTGATGATACATTGGTCATAAAAAGGACATTTTCCTCGTCGCGAAATTTCTTGTAAGCGGCTATCTCCCTGTCCATGTTATAGGATGTGTCTATGCCGATCAGTTTTACCTTGTGTCCGTTAATGCCGCCCAGTTTCTCATTTACATAGCGAACATAATCGCGCTCTCCGGCCGCAATGGGAGTTCCACTGGGAGCAAAAGGGCCTGTCAGATCCCAGGCTGCCCCGATGACTATTTCCCCTGGTTTGAATGCGTGAGAAGCATGGCCAGGAACAAAGAGGTTAAAAGCTAAAGCCAACCCGACAAACATACCGATAACCATTGCCAAACGTTTCATGTTTCTTACCTCCTGATCTAAGGTTAAAAGTTGACGCCCTGTCTCCCCGATTTTTGGACCGGAGAGCGGAAACTCCACCAAGGCCTTCTTTACGGGATCTTACCCGTCAAAGCGCTTTTTCCTTCCCGCATTCGGCCTTCAAGGCCAATACGGGTAGGGCCAGAGTTGAAGGTACTTTTTCAGCTTCTCCCAACTGTTTGCGAGCCCTCTGGGCTCAAAGAGAAGAAACAGAATGACCACCACGCCGAAGATGACCTGCCTGAGGGGGGCCAGAAACCGCATTACTTCTGGATATATGTTGGTCAAAACAGCAAAGCCATTGGTCAGACTTTCGTTCAAACCCATGATGAGGATGACCCCAAAAAAGGCCCCAGGCACGCTCCCCAGACCTCCAACGAGCAGGTAACCGAGAAACCACATGGAGGAATGCAGAGAAAAGGCTTCCGGCATCACCATCCGATAAAAATGCGCATAGAGCCCTCCTGCAAAACCCGCATACAGACATGAAATAAAGAAAGCCAGCAACTTGTAACGGTATAGACTGATCCCCATCACCTCCGCGGCCAGATCGTTGTTGTTGATCGCCACAAAAGCACGCCCCGCCTTGGAACGAAGGATGTTCTTTGTTGCTATGGTAAAAGCGATCAAGCAGACCAGTACGAGAATGAAATACGCCCGCTCATCCTCAATGGGTGATGGTGCTGGATGTCCGAATTCCCCTCTTGTCAGACCCTGCCAATGGGTAATAATGTACATAATGATAAACTGGGCAGCAAAGGTTGCCATTAGGAGGTAAAAGCCTTTTATACGTAGGGAAGGTAGCCCGAATATCAACCCAACCATTCCTGCAACTATGGCCGCAGCGGGCAGGGACAGATACAATGGAACCCCGTGAAAAGTCAGGATTGCCGAAGTGTACGCCCCCACCGCCATAAATGCTGCGTGGGCGATGGAAAACAGACCTGCATAACCGGTTAAAATCTGAAGGCCCAGCGCGGCGATGATGGTGATCCCTACCAGTGTTGCAAAGTGAATTAGATAGGTGTTCCCGGAAAGCAAAATGAGTAAGCTAAAAACCAGCCCTGCCAGACACCAGAGGATATGTGACTTAGTGCGTATAATGGCATTGTCCGATCTGTAGTTCTCATTAAAGGTCCCGCACGGCAAATACATGTCTAAACCCTCTCAATTTTTTTTAATCCAAATAGACCATGTGGTTTGATCAGAAGTATAATCATCAGCACGACGAATGGTGCCACGTCCTTCACCCCCGACAAATAGGGCTCCAGATAGATACCGGCCATGTTTTCCAGTACACCTATGATAAGCCCTCCTAAGATGGCTCCCGGAAGGGATTCCAGACCACCTAAAATGACAACGGGGAGGGCCTTCAGCCCAATAAAGCTGAGTCCAAAATAGACCATTGAAATGAGGCCTAAGATAATGCCTCCCACCGCGGCAACTGCCGTGCCTATGGCCCAGGAGAGTGAAAAGACCGTCTTCACCCTTACACCAGCAGCTTGTGCCGCCTGCTGGTCCTCCGAAACAGCCCTCATCTCGAGGCCAATCCTCGTATACCGGAAGAAAAAGCCGAACAGGAGGAAAAAGAAGAGACAAATACCAATGGCCCAAATGTATTCGTGAGAAAGGATGATACCTCCAAACTCAATGGGCGTCTCAGAGAAAACCGTAGGATAGCTGTAGTAATTAACACTCCAAATAAGGGTGACCACCCCTTCTAAAACCGACAGAAAGGCAATGGTCATCATTACCACGCCCAAGAGAGGTTGGCCGATCATGGGTCGGAACAAAAGCCTGTCAATAATAAGGCCCAGCAAGAAGGCGGAAGCCATAGCAGCAATAAACGATAACCAAAACGGCAGTCCTATGGTGACGCTGAATGTGTAACACAAGAAAGATCCCACCATCACCAATCCACCCTGAGCTACATTGAGAATCCCCGTTGACTTGTAGATAATAACGAAACCCAGGGCAGCTAACCCATAAATGGACCCTACCGCCAAGCCTGTGATTACTCCTTGAAGTAGCATTTCCATCACTTACGCTCCTCACTGTTTGGAACTTGGATCTAATCCACTGAACGAATCACCAGATCGGTCTTCATTTACGAACACGGCCGTCCTGGTATTTGACTTCTGCTTCAATAAGAACCATTTTTCTGCCACTGTACATACCCTCGATAACTTCCTTATAACGTTCTTCCATGTATGATCGACGGAGCTTTCGAGTTCTGGTGAGTTCGGCATCATCAGGGTCGAATTCCTTATGGAGGATGACAAACTCCTTCACGCGGGATTCTTGGGGCAAGGTAATGTTAATTTGTTGGATCTCTCCCCTTATCAATTCGGCTACCTCATCTTTCTGGGACAGATCCAGAAAGGTAGTGTAAGCGACATTCTGCTTCTCAGCCCAATTTCCGGTATTTTGAAAGTCCATACTAATAAGGCAAACCACAAAATCCCGATCAGGCCCTCCCACTGCCATACATTCCTGAAGGTACCGCGAAAAACGGAGCCGCACCTCTATATAGTTGGGTGAAAATCGTCGTCCGCCTGAGAGCTCGCGAAAATCAGATACCCTGTCGATATAGATCAGATGACCGCCATCCGCAAAAACCCCGCCATCACCGGAATGAAACCACCCATCCGTGAGAACCGCCTCTGTGTCCTCGGGATTTTTGTAATAGCCCTGAAAAACCCCGACTCCCTTGACGAGAATTTCACCCGTCTCCGAGATCTTGACCTCCGAGCCAGGCGCCACCGTGCCCACAGACTCAGGCCTCACATCATCATTGTAATGAACAGTAACCAGACCCGACTCTGTCGCCCCATAAAACTGCTTGAGGTTGACACCAATGGCCCTGAAAAAAATGATGATCTCCGGACTTAGTGCTGCACCGGCTGTATAGGCGAATCGAAGTTTTGAAAGCCCGATCTTATCACTAAGACCCCGATAGCACAGCCCTCCCATTGCATACAAAAGCCTTTCCCAGATGCTTATATGTTCGCCTTTGAGCTTCTTACGAATCACCTTCGTACCGATCGGGAGGAAGAAATTAAAGGCCCATCTTTTCGGGCCGGCGGCGTCACTCATCTTGGCCTGAACATTGGCGCAAACGCTTTCCCACAGCCGGCCGGAATACATAATAAATTGGGGACCGATCTCACGGATGTCTTCCTGAACAGTATCGGGTTCTTCTGGAAAATTAACAGTAAAACCGTAGAGCAGACTGCTCGTGATTCCCAGATTCTGCTCGGCTACCCAGGCGGGCGGGATAAATGAGAGATAATTATCATCCGGCCGCCGAGGGTCCACCTCGTGCCAGGCTTTACATATCTCAATGGAATTACGGTACGAGATCATGGCACCTTTGGGCCTTCCGGTGGTGCCACTTGTGTAACAGATGATGGCGAGATCATCGTAACGTCCCTCATCAATACTCTGACCGATTCTCCCGGGTGACCGCCGGTCCTCCTCCTTGCCCAAGGCAACAACAGCTTCAACACTCATCAACTTCGGATGCTCGTAAAACCAGAGTCCTTTGGGCTCCCAGTAAATGATCTTTTCAACATTGGGCAACCGGTCCAGCATCTGAAGAACCTTATCCACCTGCTCCTGGTCGTGGGCCACTACAAAACGCGCATCCGAATGAGAGACAAAATAGTGGACCTCTTCGGCTGTACAATCTGTGAAAATTCCTACAGCGTGACCGCCCCCTGCCTGGGCACCGAGCTCTGCCCAGTACCATTCGGGGTCGTTCTCGCCAATAATGCAAACAGCATCGCCCCTTTCAAGACCGAGGACCATCAGACCAAGGCCGAAACACCTTGTCTGCTCGTAGTATTCGGCATATGTGTAGGTGTTCCAAATGCCGTACATCTTTCTACGCATGGCTACACGATCGGGCTCCTGTTCTGCCCTTGACCGTAGCAACTGGGATAATGTCTCGCCTACTACCTGTACCATTGTGTTTCCTACCTCATTGATTCAGAACCCAAATATGCTTCGATCACCTTTTTATCAGCCTTCACTTCATCCGGGGTGCCCTCGCCAATTTTTCTCCCATAATCAAGGACAATGACCCGATCGGAAATATCCATGACAAGTCCCATATCATGCTCTATCAAGACCAGGGGGATCTCCCTTAACTCATGAATATCCAGGATATATCTCGCCATATCTTCTTTCTCTTCCACATTCATTCCGGCCATAGGCTCGTCCAGCAGGAGCAGATCCGGATCCAACGCCAACGCCCGACCTAATTCCACCCGCTTTCGTAATCCATAAGGAAGAACTCCCACATGCGTATGCCGAATCGGCTGTATCTCTAACAAGTCGATAATTTCCTCGACAACACGGCGATGCTTCAATTCCTCGTTCCTCGTCTTTCCAAAGTAGATGCCACCCCAGAGGAATCCCATCTTCAACTTGATATGACGACCCGCCAAGAGATTATCCAGGGTTGAAAGGTCTGAAAAGAGCTCGATTTGTTGAAAGGTCCTGCCGACGCCAAGTTCGGCGATTTTATGGCAGGGCAGTTTGGTGAGATCTTTGTTCTTGAACAAGATAGAACCTTGCTGGGGACGGTAAAACCCGCTCAAGCAGTTGAGTGCGCTGGTCTTGCCTGCCCCATTGGGTCCGATAATGGCCAGTATCTCATTGGGCATAATATCGAAGGAGATACCTGAGAGTACCTGAATGGCACCAAAATTAAGAGTGACGCCCTGGGCACGCAGTACCGGCGCTATTGGATGGGATTGAGCATGTTGTGTCATTTTAGAGCCTTTTATGGTGAGTTAACCTGCTGGTTTGTCCCCCTGCATTTCTCGTTTGCCCACTTTGAAAAAGGGAGGCAAGACCGACCAGTTATCAATCATCCGTACCTCGTTTTATCTAACACCGTTAGGTTACAGACCACCCCCCATCCACGGGCAGGACGGCGCCCGTAATATAGTCAGAGGCTGAAGAAGAAAGAAATGTAACGGCGCCTATGAGGTCCTCATGTTTTCCAATTCGGCCAGCAGGGATACGTTCTAAGACTTTTTTCAGGAATTTTTCATTGGTAAGCCGGTCTCTGTTGATGTCCGTGCGAATGTAGGCGGGTGCCAGGGCATTAACCTGTATATTGTATCGCGACCATTCTATTGCCCAGGCCCTTGTCAACTGGTTAACGGCCCCTTTGCTCACACAATAGCCCAAGGCCAGGGGAACCGGATTGGTACCCAAAACAGAGGACATGTTTATGATTTTCCCGGATCCCTTGTCGATCATCCCTCTGACCACGGCCTTCGCTAGCCGAAAGTAACCATTGAGATTCACATCCAGAACCCGCTGCCAGTCCGGCTCGCTCATATCTTCCGCCTTCACATTCTCAATGCTCATGCCTGCGTTATTTATAAGCACGTCGATTACACCGCAGGCCTTCTCTTGAGCCAAGCCCACAGCATTTCGGACATCTTTTTCAGATGTCACATCCATTCGAACGTAGCTGCATCGCTTGCGTTGTTTCTTAATCGCTTCAGAAGTTTCAATAAGGGCATTTTCATCCCTCGCCGCTATCACTACGTTGGCGTCTTGTCGTGCAAGACCTATGGAAATTTCCCGGCCAAGCCCCCGATTTCCTCCGCTGACCAAGATTATTTTGTCTTTCACCGAAAACATATCGATCCTGAATATCACCCTTAGAATATTTTCTTCAAAAACGACGGAAGAGACAACAAGCGCGAGTTCAGCAAATTCTACAATCCCTTTTCAAGCTCACGGAAAATCACCAGACACATGATCTCGCTGGTGCCTCCACCAATGGTCATGATCCTGGCATCCCTCAGATACCGCTCAACCGGAAATTCGCGGATATAGCCGTAGCCGCCAAAGATCTGTGTCGCATCCAATGCATTCTGAAGTGCTGTTTCGGACGCAAACAGCTTTGCGGCCGCTGTCTCCATGCTCATTGATGCAGGCCCCTTCCCGGCCATCTTGAATGCCTGGGACCATACCATCGCCTTTGCCGCCTCGACCTTTGTCGCCATCCGGGCCAGTTTTTCCATGACCATCTGGAAATCCGCAATCCGCTTTCCAAACTGTATCCGCTCTGTAGCATATTGAGTCGCATCCTTCAAGCATGCGTTTGCCAGCCCAAGGCTTTCTGCCGCAAGGAGGAGACGCTCTGAGTTCAACCCCGATAACAGGATTTTGGCCCCGCCATTGATTTCTCCAATGACGTTTTCACGCGGCACCCTGCAATCCTCAAAAATCAGGTCACCGGTAGGAGAACCATGCCATCCCAGTTTCTTGAATTTCTTACCTTTTGAAAATCCCTGGAATCCCTTTTCCACTACAAAGGCGGTTATGCCTTTTCCTCGGGCCTTTGGGTCGGTCTTCGCATATACGAGAAAAATATCTCCCACCGGTCCATTGGTGATAAAAGTCTTTCTCCCGTTTAAAATGAAAAAGTCGCCATCCTCAACGGCCCGGGTTTTCATTGCAAACACGTCAGACCCGGCATCCGGCTCGGTCATGGCCATGCCGCCAAGCTTTTTTCCGCTGGCCAGATCCGGCAACAATCGCTTTTTCTGTTCTTCGGACCCGTTCCGGCAGATGTTGGCGGCGCACAGGTCCACATGCGCGCCCCAACTTGCTACCGTGGAGGCACAGTACCGGGCAAGCCCCTCTCCCACGATACAGCTCTCCACAATACCCCCTCCGACGCCACCGTATTCCTCCGGGATTCCCAGCCCTAGAAGTCCTAATTGGGACATTTTTTCAAAGGTTTCCGAGGGGAAACGCTCCTGTTCATCGATTTCGGATGCCAGGGGTGCAACCTGTTCTTTCGCGAACCGGGATACGGTGTTTTTCAAAAGGATCTGTTCTTCGCTAAATTCCATTCTTTTCCATGCTCAGTTTGATCAACTCTTGACCGGTTCAAAATAGGCGATATCCTGAACTCGCCCCTTCTTCTCGGAGGCAAATACGGCCCTAACACGCTCTCCGACTTTTACAGATTCCCTTCCTTTTGTCCGTACGATATGGGAGAACAGATTGTCCGCACCGTCCAGCAGAATATAGCCGTAGACATAAGGAACAGGCCGCCTTTTCCCTGTGTCAGGGTCAATAAACGGATAGTTGACCAGGGTGACGGCATTTACAACACCTTCATTGCCAAGTTCAACAATTTCGTGCATTTTCACAAAGCATGGGCCACACACCATTCGGGGCGGGACATAAACGCGGCCACAGCTCTGACACTTGATTCCTACCAGGGCCTCTCGATCCCTTATTTCTTGAAAGAACTTGCTGCCATCAATCCCGATCGCCCACCTGAAAGGCATGCGGGCAACATCTTCGATAGCCAGCAAAGATGTGTCTCGTTCCCAATAACGCGTTTCCATCTCTTTCCCCTATTGCGGTTTATCCGCACCAATAATCAATGCATCCGACCAAAAGCACCCTCCGAAACCGGTGGCCATGCCCAGTCTCGCACCCTCAACCTGACGCCCTTCCGCCCTGCCAAATATCTGCAGTGCGGTTTCTCCGACCCTTAAGAGCGCTGTAGCGCCAATACAATTCGTGGACAGGACGCCCCCGGAAGGGTTCACTGGAAGTGTGCCGCCCATATCTGTATGACCATCGTTAACAAACTGTGGGGCCTCACCCGGTTTGCAGAGGCCAATCGATTCCATCCACTTGAGGCCTGCAAATGAATAAGGGAGGTACAGTTCGCATACATCCAGTTCTTTTTTCGGTTCTTTAATTCCTGCCATGCCAAATACTTCCTGAGACGCTCCTTCAAGAGAAGTGAGGCGCCTATAGTCGATGTCTCCGAACCAGGCGGTGTCATGTCGAACAGATACCGCATGAATCCACGCAGGCTTTGGGCACAGTTTCTCGGCCACACCCTCCCTACTGAAAATCACGGCTGCAGCGCCGTCGGAACGGGGGCAAATGTCCAAGAGCTTGATTGGGTCTGTCAACATTTGGGAGTGCATGACATCTTCGATAGTCACGGCTTCACGCAGATGCGAGTAAGGGTTATTCACGGCATTTCCCCGGTCTCGCACCGTGATACGGGCCCCATCTTCTCCGGTGACGCTGTACTCTTCCATATAGGCGGACGCCTCCACCGCCAGACTCGGGATAGCCCCTGAGTAGGAAAACCGGTCCCAAACAGGATCGGAACAGGTAATGATGGCGCCGGTCGTATCCGATTCGGAATTCTTCTCCCACCCGATGGCCATTACATTATCGAAAAGACCTGAAGCCACATGATAATACGCTGCAATGGCAACCGTGGTTCCCGTGGTCCCACCTGTAGTCACCTTGAAAATAGGCTTCATAAAGGCACCGGCCCCTTCAACACACCAGGTATCCACATAATTGATCCCTTCAAAGTGATCCATATTCCCGATGACAACGGCATCAATGTCTTCCAGACTCATCTCTGCGTCATCCAATGCCCGAACAACGGCCTCCTGGATCAATTCCAGACCATTCACGTCCCACCGCCGGGCAGAATGATGCGTCTGTCCAAACCCAATGATTGCAACCCGTCTACCCAAAGGAATACCCTCCTAATTTTCCCCTGCTATCAATACACAGTGGGACTGCCCGCATGGACCATTGATACCATGCGCCAAACCAACCCGCGCCCGTTCAATTTGATGATCTCCGGCCTCACCTCGTATTTGAAGGACAACCTCGGCGACCCGTGCCAGGCCAGCGACTAAAACTGCGTGAGCCGAGAGTACACCGCCTGATGCATTCACGGGCATCGGACCATTTAGTTCAGTCACACCCTCCCTGAGAAGTTTCCCTCCCCCGCCTGCCTCACAAAACCCTAACCCCTCCAGCCAGAGGGGTTCCATATAGGAAAAGGCATCGTAAAGCTCAACAAAATCAATCTCTTTTCCAGGGTTTACCACGGCACCCATTCTATAGGCCCGTTTGGTCGCTTCAACGAGGGCAACAGGTTTGGACAGGTCGCGATCGCCCAGATAATGCAGCTCAGCCGCATATCCAACCCCTTTGACCCAGACTGGTTTTTGTCTCGATTCGGGGGCTCTTTCCTCGTCGGCAAGAATGATGGCACAGGCACCGTCGGAGACCGGAGAACAGTCAAGAAGCTTTAACGGATCGGCCACAGTTCGCGAAGACAGGACATCTTCGACCGTCAGGTCCAGAGGGAGTTGGGCAAAAGGATTCCCCTTGGCATTGCCATGATTTTTGACTGAAACCATCGCCCAATCCTCAGGATTAGCGCCAAGTCGGTCCATATAGGCCCGCGCCTGCAGGGCAGCGGAACTGATTGCATCCAATCCCAAGGGCCGGTGATAAATAGGGTCGAACATGGCATTTGTAATGAGATGGGATGGCCCCTCCGAACCTTTGGAATGCGCCACGACGAGTGTCGTTCCAAATGCATCAGACCATAAGCGCATGGCGCCATAGACCACACCGAACACACCGTCACCCTCGACCGTGCTGACGTTTTTTCCGTAAGCCCCACAGGCATCCATCACGGCCATACTGGAGATCGTACGTCCATCCCAGAAATCATTGGAGACGGTCACCACATTATCTATCTGCTGGATGGTCATGCCGGCGTCTTCAAGTGCTCCAGCGGTCACTTCATATACAAGGTCTGCAAAGTTCCGATCGGCAATTCGCCTCTTGAATCGTGTCTGCGCTATACCTACAACGGCTACCTTTTTCACCGGCCCTGACCTCCGAGTGGGGTAAAGTATTCAATATCGAGGATGTTACCTTGTGGCTCCAAGGCAAAGACAGGCTTGAGTCTCATACCGACCTTCAGATCTTCCAACTCCGTGCCGTAAACCAAATGGGTCAGACCTCGGGTAGCCCCGTCCAGATCGATAATTCCATAGGCAAATGGCGGTCTGAGGGGTTGAGCCTCACTCTCATAATAGACAACCGTGAAGTGCCGGAGGGTCCCTTCAGGTCCGACCTCCACCCAATCCTTTTCATTGATTTCATTAAAACAAATTGGGCAGCGGAGCCTCGGTGGCACCCAGACGTCCTCGCATTTCCTGCAGGGCGTCGCCATAATCCTCCCGTGATCTCTCAACTCAATCAAAAACCGGCTCCCAGTCCGCCCGACTGTCCACGAGTAGGGCATGAATATGCCCCCCTCCAAATCAATAGGCTCAGTCTCGCGCCGCCACCGGTCGTCCTCTGACATCGACATACCTCCCTTATACTGGCTTTGAGAGTGACTTATTCAGATAGTCTACAATTCCCTGGATAGTAGAACCCGGCGGGAATATTTCGCCGATTCCCCTTCCTTTCAGTTCCCTTGCATCATCGGGAGGAATCACCCCCCCACCAAAAAGAACGACGTACTCAAGGGCATTTTCCTTCAAAATGGCTTGAACTTTGGGGAAGATCGTCATATGCGCGCCCGAAAGGATACTGAGTCCGACCGCATCCACGTTCTCCTGAACTGCTGTATTCACTATCATTTCTGGCGTCCAATGGAGTCCGGTATAAATCACTTCCATCCCGGCGTCCCGCAACCCCAATGCCACGGAACGAGCACCCCTGTCGTGCCCATCCAAGCCAGGCTTTGCAATCAAGATACGAAAAATTCGTCCTCTCATCGGATTATCTCCTGATCGATCAAAGTCTTAAAGTCCGGGATCGTCATAAGTCCCAAAAACTTTTCGGTACAGTGCTCCGATTTCACCTACCGTCGCAAAGGCCTGTACCGCTTCCACTGTGGCCTCGACTGTATTTTTCCCTTGGCGTGCATTCTCTTCCAGTTTCTCCAGGGCCCTTCTGGTCTCTCCTTCATTCCGTTCCCCTCGGACACGGTTGAGCCGCTCAATTTGCTTTTTTTCAAGTTCCTGTGAAACACGCATGATTTCAAATTTTATTTCTTCATCAGGCTCCTCGAAGCAATTCACGCCCACTACTTTTTTGGCCCCCTTATCCACTTCCATCTGTTCATAATGGGCCGCCATGGTGATTTCCGTTTGCACGAAATTCTTCTCTACCGCTGCCAGCATCCCGCCCATTTCCTCTATTTTTTCCACCAGATCCCTTGCCTGGCTTTCAATCTCCTCTGTAAGCGCCTCAACAAAATAGGAACCCGCCAAAGGGTCTGCCGTTCCGGTTACACCGCTCTCCAGGGAGAGAATCTGCTGGGTCCGCAAAGAGATCTTTGCGGCCTCCGCACTCGGGATTGAAAGCGCTTCATCGTAGGAATTGGTATGAAGGCTTTAGCTTACGCCGAGAATAGCTCCCAGGGCCTGAACAAAATAGGAAACCGCCAAAGCGTCTGCAGTTACGGGAGTCCGATCTTACCCCCGCGTGCTCTACGCTCCTCCACTAGCTGCATG
>PVMS01091848.1_pt1 | contig 13055 bp, 14 predicted proteins | sample 1853461 | NCBI WGS metagenome assembly PVMS01 (sample SAMN08582032, study PRJNA380276) | Marine sediment metagenome, whole genome shotgun sequencing project. | isolation source: ocean sediment barecode stripped | collected 2017 | reverse complement strand
GGACTGACTCAATGTGATAAAATGAACCACGAGGTCGTCAGTCAGGGAAAATACAATGAAAAAACTCAATACGGTCTTGATTCTGAGCATGCTTTTTACTCTTGCGGCATGTGTCACGATCAATGTTTATTTTCCGGCGGCAGCCGCTGAGCGTGCTGCGGAAAAGTTTGTCGGTGATGTGTTGGGCGAACCCAACGAGGAAGGTTCGCTGTTCAACCCGCTGGATTTGCCGGCCAATGTCGTCCTCATCGCGGCTGTAGGACTGGTTGATTTTCTGATCTCTGACGCACAGGCGCAGCAAGCAAAAATCGAGATCAACACGCCGCAAATTAATGCCATCAAGGAACGCATGGCCCAACGCCAGAGGCAGCATCTCGATTCCATGTTTAACGCAGGCGCGATCGGTTTCAGTTCCGACGGCCTGGTGACCATCCGTGACCGGTCCGCTGTGCCCCTGAGTGAGCGCAGGAGCCTGGAAAGCGTGGTTGCAGATGAAAACCGGGATCGCAAGGCTGTTTACCGGGAAATTGCCGTCGCCAATGGCCACCCGGAGTGGGAAAAAAGACATCCAGAAGACATTTGCCAAAGAGTGGGTCGGAAATGCCCGGCGCGGTTGGTATTACCAGGATTCCAGTGGCGCCTGGCGGCAGAAGTAGTCCAGGTTCCCTAAATCATTCACCTGGCGACCGGGCCATGCAACCCGGTCGCTTTTTTTTGAGAAAGACTGATGAGTCGTAGAAGAAGACGGAAGTTACCCAAAGAACCGTTCGAGGCGAGGATCGAAGACCTGAGCCACGACGGCCGTGGTGTTACCACTCACGGGGAGAAAAAAGTATTTGTTCACGGTGCCTTACCCGGCGAACTGGTGATGGTGCGCGTAACGGATCGGAAAAGAAGTTTTGATGAGGGCGAAACGCTTGAGGTGATCGAGCCCTCGCCAGATCGAATTGAGCCGCTGTGCCCACATTTTGGACAATGCGGCGGTTGTTCACTACAGCACCTTGATCCCCAAAAACAGATCGAGTCCAAGCAGAACACCCTGGTTCAGAACCTCGAACGAATCGGAAAAGTTGCCCCGGACACGATCTGGCAACCGTTGACCGGGCCACAGTGGGGTTACCGGCGTAAAGCGCGGCTGTCAGTACGCTATGTGCACAAAAAGGAGCGCGTGCTGGTTGGCTTTCGGGAGCGCTACGGCCGTTTCGTCGCCGACATGCAGGAATGCCATGTGCTGGACCCGCGGATCGCCTCACAACTGGGCCGTCTTGCTGATTTGATTTATTCCATGGAGGCCAGGCGCACGATTCCGCAACTGGAGGTGTCCTGTGGCGACAAGCAATGCGCACTGGTGTTTCGTCACCTCGAGCCACTGATCGAGGATGATCTGCAGAAACTGCGCGCGTTTGCCAGTGATACAAGTATCGCCGTGTTGCTGCAACCGGCCGGTCCCGCCAGTGTCCACTGCCTGGAGCCTGAGAAAATTGAGTTGGAGTTTGAAGTGCCTGAGTTCGGCGTTCAGCTGGCTTTTGGCCCGTCGGATTTTATCCAGGTTAACGCCGAAATGAATCAAAAAATGATTCACCGTGCATTGGAACTGCTTGAATTGGAAAAGGATGACCGGGTACTTGACCTGTTTTGTGGGTTGGGGAATTTCACGCTGCCCATAGCCACGCTGGCCGGTGAAGCGGTTGGTATCGAGGGCGATGCGGAACTGATCCGGAAAGCCGGGGAAAATGCGCGGAAAAATGGCTTGAAGAACGCCAGTTTCCACGTGGCGGATCTCAGCGAAGACCCGGGCTCGGCACCATGGCTGAAACAGCGTTACGATAAAGTGCTGGTTGATCCGCCACGTTCCGGCGCCGAGTTTATCCTGCCACATATTGCCGCCAGCGGGGCCAGTCGCATTGTTTATGTCTCCTGCCACCCGGCAAGCCTCGCCCGTGACGCAGGAATACTGGTTCATCAGTTCGGTTTCACTCTGCTGGGGGCAGGTGTAATGGACATGTTTCCGCAAACGGGGCACGTCGAATCCATCGCGCTTTTTGAGCGCAAGGATTAAGATGAAGAATATGGCCCTGGGACCGATATTAATAGGCCTTCCCGGCACGAAACTCGACCAGCGCAGCCGTGAGCAATTGGCTCATCCGGTAGTTGGTGGGGTGGTGCTTTTCACCCGAAATTTTGAGGACAAGACTCAACTCGAGCAACTGGTTTCAGAAATCCGGGCCGCGCGGGATCCACGGCTGTTGATTTGCATTGATCAGGAAGGCGGAAGGGTCCAGCGTCTGAAAGACGGGTTCACCCGGCTGCCTCCGCTTGGAGTCCTTGGCAAGCTGGGGCGGTCGGATCCCCAAAAAGCACTGGACATGGCCTATCGGCACGGCCGCGTGATGGCTACTGAAATGCTGGCTTGCGGCATCGATCTGAGTTATGCGCCGGTGCTCGACCTGGACCGTGGCAGCTCGGTGATTGGTGATCGCGCCCTGTCGGATGACCCGGCTGTCGTTACACGGCTCGGACGGGCGTACCTTGCGGGAATGCACGATTCCGGAATGAAGACAACGGGCAAGCATTTCCCGGGTCACGGGTCGATTGTCGCGGACTCGCATATCGACGATGTATGTGACCCGCGGACGCTAGAAGAAATAATGGATTCCGACTTACTGCCGTTTCGGGAGCTGGCGCCGGAACTGGATTCCCTGATGATCGCTCACGTTGTATATCCCGAAGTGGATACACTTCCTGCCGGGTACTCGCAAACCTGGCTGAGGGGCGTGTTGAGAGCGGATATGGGCTATCGGGGTGTGATCGTTTCTGACGACCTGGGCATGCACGCAGCCAAATCCGTGGGTGGACTCATCGAACGAACTCATCTTTGCCTGCAGGCAGGATGCGACCTCGCGCTGGTTTGCCTGCCGGATGATGTCAACGCATTACTTGATGGATTGAACGAACCACTGGGCGCTACCGGTGCAGCCATTTCCCGGCTCTACGGCCGGCCCACGGTCAATCGTGAAGAATTGGTCGAGGTCGACCGCGAGGGAATCAGGGAGTGGCGCCACTGGCAGCAAAGCCTGGAGGATCTCGGAGAGCAAAGATGGAGCTGAGCGCATGGAATTGATTAGTGGTTGGATGGAAAGCCTGTCTGCGGCGATCGGGCTTCGGCCCTGGGCGATCGCGGTTTTCCTGATCGTGCTGGTGGCGTTGCTGCTGGATTTTTTGCAGCGCCGGTTTTTGGTGCGTTTTGAAAAGGTCGTAGCCAGGACCACGAATCTGTGGGATGACGCAATCTTCAAAGCGGCCAGGCGTCCTTTTTCGCTGTTGGTCTGGTTGATTGGCATCACGCTGGCGGCACAATTGATACCTGTGAGGGAGGAAGGCGGAATACTCAATGCCGACCTGATCATCCGTATTCGCCAGATTGGCATACTCTTCGCTATTGCCTGGTTCCTGTATGCAGTCGTCAGCAATATCGAAAGCAACATCATCGAAAAGGCCAGGCGTGACGACCGGAAAATTGACCAGACCACGATCAATGCCCTGGGACGGGTGGTTCGCATCGCCATTGTCGTCACGGCCGCGCTCGTCGGGCTGGATACGCTTGGGTTCAATATCGCCGGCCTGATGGCGGCGGGTGGTATCGGCGGCCTGGCGATCGGCCTGGCGTCGAAAGACATGCTGGCCAACTTCTTCGGTGGCGTGACGGTATACATTGACCGCCCGTTTGGAATCGGGGACTGGATCCTGCTCAAAGAAAAAGGCATCGAGGGCGTAGTGGAGGATATCGGCTGGCGCCAGACCACCATCCGCAAGTTCGACAAACGCCCGGTGTACGTGCCCAATGCAGTGTTTACTACCGCATCGGTGGAAAATCCTTCGCGCATGACCCACCGCAGGATTTACGAAACCATCGGCTTACGCTATAAAGACATTGCCCAGATGGAGAAAATCACCGACGCCGTCCGTGAAATGCTACTCAAGCATCCTGAAATCGATGAGCAACAGACCCTGATGGTCCAATTCAACGCATTCAACCAGTCTTCGGTCGATTTCTTCATTTATTGCATGACGCACACGGTGAACTGGCAGCGTTACCATGAGGTCAAGCAGGATGTACTATTGCAGATTAGCGGGATCGTTCTGGCTAACGATTCCGCAATTGCCTACCCGACCAGGACCCTGGACCTGGATTCGATCCCCGGTTTTTCGGGCATTGAAACAACGAGAGAAAAAGCATGACAGAAATCAACCCCCGGGACATTCTCAAGGCTTCGACGCTGATCGCTGACCAAGGGGAAGTGGAAAAGGCAGTCGACCGTTTGGCGGAGGCCGTCAACGCATATTACGGGGATCGGGAGATCATCCTGCTGATCGTCATGACGGGCGCGGTCATGCCCGCAGCCTGGCTGGCCTCGAAGCTGAAAATGCCGATACAGATGGATTTTGTGCATGCCACCCGTTACGCCGGTCAAACCGAGGGTGGGGAAATTGAATTCAGGGTACCGCCGCGTTTGAACCTGGAAGGTCATGATGTGCTGATCGTCGATGATATCTACGACATTGGACTGACGCTCCAAATGATCGAAGGCTACTGCGAATCCCGCGGGGCCAACTCCGTCAACAGCGCCGTGCTGGTGCGAAAAATTCATGACCGTGAAACCACCGGTACATTACCTGAATTCATCGGCATGGAGGTGGAGGACAAGTACATCTTTGGTTGTGGTATGGATGTTTACGAACACTGGCGCCAGCTGGATGAGATCCGGGCGCTGGAGGACGATTGATGGCGGCTCAACTGACCCTGGCGCTGGTGGGCGGCACCGGCCTGACCGAACTGGAAGACGCTACCGAGACCCTGGTCTTCGACACACCCTATGGCGCACCCTCAGCGCCCATCCGGGTGGTGGAAACGCAGCCCCTGCGCTTGCTTTTTTTGCCTCGTCATGGGAACCCACATCGCTTTGCGCCGCACTGCGTCAACTACCGGGCCAACATGTGGGCGCTGCGTGAGGCGGGCGCGAACCAGGTGCTGGCCGTTTCTGCCGTGGGGGGCATCAGCAGGGGTTATGCTCCGGGCACGCTGGCGGTGCCGGATCAGTTGATCGATTACAGCTGGGGTCGCGAACATACGTATTGCGATTCTGAAAACGTCCCCCTGGTACATGTGGACTTTAGCCATCCATATGAAGGCCCTTTGCGCAGGGCGCTGCTGACCAGTGCCGCCAATTGTTCGATTGAGGTCATTGATGGCGGCTGCATTGGCGTTTTCCAGGGGCCACGGCTGGAAAGTGCCGCCGAGGTTGAAAGGGCCAGGCGGGACGGCTGTGACATGGCGGGTATGACCTCGCTGCCGGAGGCCGGCCTGGCGCGGGAACTCGGACTCGATTACGCCGGTATTGCTGTGATATCCAATTTCGGCGCCGGGGTCAGCGACGAATTGATTTCGGAGGACGATATCGCAGAAACGCTCAGAGAGCCGATGACGCGGGTCCGTGCACTGGTGCGGGCGTTAATTGAATTGCTTGCAACACAAGAAGAGTAGTCATGGCACAAGAATATCCAACTCTCCTGTCCCCGCTCGATCTCGGTTTCCTGACGTTGAAAAACCGGGTATTGATGGGCTCGATGCACACGGGTCTGGAGGACCGGGCCAGGGATTATCCAAAACTGGCTGCCTATTTTGCCGAGCGTGCTGCAGGTGGTGTGGGACTGATCGTCACCGGCGGTATGGCGCCCACCATCAGTGGCTGGCTGGCGCCTTTCGCCTCATCCATGATGTTTCCCTGGCAAGTGAGACACCACCGCAAAGTGACCGATGCCGTGCACGCCGAGGACGGCCGGATCTGCATGCAAATTCTGCATGCAGGGCGGTATGGCTATCACCCCCTGTCCGTTGCGCCCAGCGCCATTCAATCTCCGATCACGCCGTTCAAACCCCGCGCGCTCTCGAAGATGGGGATCAGGCGGGAAATCCGGGGATTCGTCCGTGCCGCCAGGTTGGCAAAAAAAGCCGGTTATGACGGGGTCGAGGTGATGGGCTCTGAAGGCTATTTCATCAATGAATTCACCGCACCCCGCGTGAATAAACGTAACGACGAATGGGGTGGTGAAGCAGACGCCCGTTACCGCATTGCCGTTGAAATCGTGCGTCGTATCAGGGCTGCGGTAGGTCCGGAATTTATCATCATCTACCGCCTCTCAATGCTTGATCTGGTGCCCGATGGCAACAGTTGGGACGAAATTGTGGCGCAGGCTAAAGCTGTAGAGAAGGCTGGCGCCACCATCATCAATACCGGTATTGGCTGGCACGAAGCGCGGATCCCAACGATCGCCACGATGGTGCCCCGTGCGGCGTTTTCCTGGGTAACCCGGAAGCTGAAAGGGGAGGTTGGCATTCCACTGGTGACCACCAACCGCATCAATACGCCGGGAGTAGCAGAAGAAGTCCTTGCCGCGGGTGATGCGGACATGGTATCGATGGCGCGTCCACTGCTGACCGATGCGGAGTTCGTCAACAAGGCGGCTGCGGGCAGGGCGGATGAAATCAACGTCTGTATCGCCTGTAACCAGGCTTGCCTGGATCACACCTTCAGCCGGCAAACGGCGTCTTGCCTGTTGAACCCCCGCGCCTGCTACGAAACCGAGTTGAATTACACTCCGGCGTTGCACAAAAAGTCACTCGCGGTTGTTGGCGCCGGTCCCGCCGGCCTGGCATTCTCCTGCGTTGCCGCCGAACGTGGCCACAAGGTCACCCTGTTTGATTCCGCCGACCGGATTGGTGGACAGTTCAACATGGCCAAGCGGATTCCGGGTAAAGAGGAGTTTTACGAATCACTGAAGTATTTTGCCCGTCAGTTGGAACTGAAAAGCGTTGAGCTGCGGCTGGGCGTGCGGGCCGAGGTTAATCTGCTCAAGGAGTTTGACGAAGTGATCCTGGCAAGCGGCGTCTCTCCGCGAACCCCCGGCATCGAGGGAATCGATAATGCGAAAGTCCTGAGTTACACCGACGTGCTCCGGGGCGGCGCTGATGTGGGTAAGAAGGTGGCGATCATCGGAGCAGGAGGAATTGGTTTCGATGTTGCCGAATATCTTGGCCATGAGGTGCACAATGGGCCGAACTTCCCCACACCTGAAGAGTTTGCCCGGCAGTGGGGTATCGATATGAAGCTGGAGGCGCGGGGCGGGGTCAAAAACATAACGGCGGAGCCTGAACCGCTGGCACGGGAAATCTGGCTGCTCCAGCGCAAGGCGAGCAAGCCGGGCAAGGGATTGGGTAAAACCACCGGTTGGGTGCATCGTTTGAGCTTGCGCAAACGCGGGGTCAAAATGCTGGCAGGTGTGAGTTACCGGCACATCGATGAGTTTGGTTTGCATATCGAGCACGATGGCAAAGAGAAGTTGCTCGAGGTGGATAACGTGATCATCTGTGCCGGCCAGTTGCCCTGCAGGGATTTGCAGGAACCCCTCAGGTCAGCCGGAATGACAGTTCACCTGATAGGTGGCGCGGATGTCGCGGTCGAACTGGACGCCAAGCGCGCGATCAAACAGGGCTCCGAGCTGGCAGCCGGAATTTAGAATTATGAGCGGAAATACAAGCAAAATTCTGGGAATCTCCGGCAGCCTTAGGAAGGGCTCCTACAACTCGGCCCTGTTGCGGGCTACGAAAGAACTGTTTCCGGAATCAATCGAGATTGGGGATATCCGTGATATCCCGATGTATAACGGCGACCTGGAAACCGATGGAGTTCCCGAGGAGGTCGTTCTTTTGAAACAACAGTTGATCGGGGCTGAAGGGTTATTGCTAGTCAGTCCGGAATACAACAATTCCATGCCCGGTGTGTTGAAGAACGCGATCGACTGGTTGTCGCGGCCATCCCTGGACGTAAGAAACGTGTTTCGTGGTCTGCCTGTCGCACTGATCGGAGCTTCGCCAGGTGGTTTCGGGACCATCCTGGGACAAAGTGCATGGCTGCCGGTATTTCGCAGTTTGGGTGCAAGGCAGTGGTCGGGTGGGCGTTTGATGGTGTCGGGTGCGTCAGGCGTATTTGATGAAAATGGAGCTATGGTCGACGAATCGGTACGTGAACGTCTTGAACAGTTCACCAGGGGGTTTCTGGAGTTCTGTGAAATATAGATTTTTACCGTAACCCGCAGATTGCGTGATGGTCAGCGACGGGACAATTACCCTGGATGAGTATCAGGCCTGATCAATGGCCTTCGGTAATGCGAGATGAAGGACAAAAAGTCCTGCTGCAGCCGAAAGAACCGAACCGATCAATACGCCCATCTTCACTCCGGCAAGCAGGTCAAAGTTGCCGTGTTCGAAGGCAAGGGTTCCGATGAACAGGCTCATCGTGAAGCCGATGCCGCACAACAGGGCGATGCCGTAGACCTGTCCCCAGGTCGATCCCGGCGGCAGTTTTGCAACACCCAACAGGCGGGCCAGCAGGACCATGCCAAAGACGCCAATCTGCTTACCGACAAATAATCCGAGGATGATTCCCATCGGTACGCCATTGGATAGCTTCTCCAGGCTCATCCCGGCAAAAGGTACGCCTGCGTTTGCAAAGGCAAAAATTGGCAGAACCGCGAAAGCCACCCAGGGATGCAGCGTGTGTTCCAGGTGGCGGGCAGGGGAGTGGTCGTCGCCCGCTTTGAGCGGGATAAATGCAGCCACCACGACGCGCGCCAGGGTTGCGTGAACACCAGATTTCAGGACACACAACCAGATAAACAGGGCGGTTAGCATATAAGGCGCCAGGCGCATCACTTTCATCCGGTTCAGCGTGAACAGGACAGCAATCCCCAGCCCCGCCAGGCCAAGCGAAATCATGCTCAGGTCGTAGGTATAAAAAATGGCGATGATGACAATGGCTGCGATGTCATCGACGATGGCGATTGTGGCCAGGAAAATTTTCAGCGAAATGGGAACCCGGGAACCGAGCAATCCCAGCATGGCCAGGGCGAAGGCGATATCAGTCGCAGTCGGTATCGCCCAACCGTTCTTCTGGCTGGCGAGATCGCCATTGATGATCCAGAAAATTGCCGCCGGGACTACCAGTCCACCAAGGGCGGCCAGAACGGGCAGGATTACCTGGTCGGGCCGGGAAAGCTGGCCTTCAACCATCTCACGTTTGAGTTCCAGTCCGACCAGCATGAAGAACAGTACCATCAATGCATCATTGATCCACAGCAGCAATGGCTTGTCCACGCCCAGCCCGCCAAGCGTGATGGTCAGGTGCAGACCAAGAAACCATTCATATGCTTTGAGGGAGACTGGTATGTTCGCCATGACCAGGGCGAGTACCGTGGCTGCGATCAATAAGTAGCCACCGGCAGACTCTAATTTTAAAAATTGTCTCATTAAATAACTAGTATTTCTTGGGTTCTTACTTCACATTCTTATATAAAATCCTGTGTCTGCCCGTGTAGCGTCCCGATTTGAAGAAATAGTAAACACGAATTATAATTCATCATTATGATGAGTGATTGGACTTTTTTCAGTAATTACGGTCATGTCCTTGTGTGCCTGGCTCGAAACAGGGAGGTCAGGTTGCGCGATGTCGCTCTCGAGGTGGGGATCACTGAAAGAGCGGTACAGAAGATCGTTCGCGATCTGCAGAATGCGGGATACCTTACGGTTTCGAAGCAGGGGCGATGCAACCGTTACCAGATCAATAAGCGGAAGACCTTGAGGCACGGCCTCGAATCGCATTGCACCGTTGGAAAACTCCTGGCCCTGGTCGCGAAGCCGGCCAGAACCAAAGCTGTGGACACAACTGCAGTCGATGAAGTTTCCCAGGACAAACCACTGGGTATCGAGGAGACTACGCTTGGCCTGCCGGAACCACCAGTCGTTGCTGAAACAGAAAATGAAAAGGAAAGGAAAAAGGAAAAGAAACGTGCGGCGATTGACACCCGGGAACAGGGCAGTCTGTTTTAAGGCCTGTTAACGAGACATGGAATTATTTTTATGAGCTGGATGATATATGGCGCCAATGGTTATACCGGCAGACTCGTAGCCGCCGAATCTGTGCGGCGGGGCATGCGGCCCGTGCTGGGCGGCAGAAACGAGGCCGCGATCGCGCAACTCGCCGAAGAATTGGGGCTGGAATTTCGGATATTCAACCTGCAGGAACCGGACGAGGTAATTCAGGCAATCGACGGCCTGAAGCTGGTTTTACATTGCGCCGGTCCATTTTCTATAAGCAGCCAGCCAATGATTTCCGCCTGCCTGGCCCAGGGTGTTCATTACCTTGACATCACCGGCGAAATCACGGTTTTTGCAAACGCGCACCAACAGGATGAACTGGCCCGGCGTGCAGACGTGGTTCTGTTACCGGGTGCAGGATTCGACGTTGTACCTTCTGACTGCCTTGCTGCCAGCCTGGTTAACGCTTTGCCTGCTGCAACGAAGTTGCAATTGGCGTTTGAGGCGGCTGGAGGCCCCAGCCCCGGAACGGCAAAAACAAGCATAGAGGGGCTGGGCAATGGTGGATGGGTCCGGCGGGATGGCAAATTGAAGAAGGTTCCGTTGGCCTGGAAGACTCGAACCATTCCATTTGCACATGCCGAGCGAACGGGTGTGACGATTCCATGGGGAGACGTTTACACCGCGTTTGTCAGCACGGGCGTACCGGATATCGAGGTATATATGTCCGTTCCACCTGCCACAATTGCCAATTTGCGCCGGATGAAATGGTTCCAGAGTTTGTTGGGCCTTGGGCCGGTCCAGTCTTTTTTGAAGAAACGGATTGAAAAAAGAATAAGCGGGCCTTCCCAAGAGGCCAGGGAAGACAGTTATTCACAACTTTGGGGTGAAGCCGAGAGCGCCGACGGCCGGACCGTGAGCGCTACCATGACCGCGCCGAATGGATATGACCTGACCGTGACCGCCAGCCTGGGTATTGTTGAGTTTCTGCTGCAGAATGATATAGAAGGGGGTTTTTACACGCCATCTCTCTTAATGGGCGCAGATTACGCCGCTTCCTTGCCAGGCGTAGAATTCAACTTGTTGCCTTGACAGATACCTCACCCCGGGTCGTGTCCCGGAGCATGGATTTCAGTTTCTCAAACAGGCTCTTTGCAATATCAACCTGGATCTCGATACCGTCATCGCTGAAATGTTCCTCCAGTTTTTGTGCATCGCAGGCTTCCAGGGCGGCATAAACCTGTCCGGTCCAGTTAAAACCTGCGTGGATTGAACACTCCACCCGCGGTTGAATTTCGAGGATGCCGGCCTGGTCGATACATTTTGCTGCACTGCCGGAGTACGCCCGTACCAGGCCGCCCACCCCCAGTTTGATACCGCCAAAATACCTCGTAACCACGACCATTGTATGATCCAGCCCTTTGCCTTCGATCGCAGCAAGGATGGGCTTGCCAGCAGTACTGGCGGGTTCGCCATCGTCGTTAAAGCGGTATTGCTGGTCGAGCCGCCAGGCCCAGCAGTTATGCGTGGCTGAAGGGTCTGCAACAGACTCGTAAAACGCCAGGGTATCGGCCAGGCTGTCGACGCGTCCGGCATGGGCAATGAACCGGCTGCGTTTTATCTCGATTTCGATGGATGCTGGTCCGGCCAGGGTGAGCATGGTTAGTTCTGCAGTTCCGGGGGCAGGGCGTAGTCGGGATAGGCGTCGCGGAACGCGGCCAACTCCTGGACGAGTTTCTCGTCCTGCTGAGTTTCCCGCAGAAGCAGCAGCCGTTCGATCCACGCATCCGCTTCGGGACTGCGGTCACTCGCTTTTGCCGGTTCAGCCGGCGAATCGCTCATCTCTTCCGCAACGGCCATGACTGCGGTATCGCTGCCTGAAACTTCCGGCACCGCAGCACTCCTCTTGATCCTGGACTCGTTTCCTTCTTCGTTCATGAAGTTGAGCTGCTTGCTAGCTACGGGAGGAGCCTGGTCCAGCATGTCGCCATTGGTCTTTTTCAGGGCTGGGGTGGTTTGCTGATCTTCCTGCTGAATCACGATTGTCAGGGCCAGAACGATCACAGTTGCAGTGGCGAAGCCACCCAGCCAGCGCAATGGGCGGCTTCTGCGCCGGGCGCTCAGCTCCCTGCGCGCTGTGTTCAACACGGCCTGGTTGAGTAGTTCAGGCGGATCGGTCTGTTCCAGGCCGGACCAGGCCGAGTGGACCGCTTCGAGTTCTTGCTCGAATTCCGGCCCGGATTGTTGGTCGCGTGGATCGCTAGTCATCACATGTTCCGTTTACTGTTCCCTCAGAGTTTTTTTCAGCTTACTGACCGCATATCGCAGGCGGCTCTTGGCGGTTTCACGATTCACACCCGTGACATCCGCTATGCTCTGCAAATCCAGACCTGCTTCCAGTTTTAGCAATAACGCATCTTTTTGTTCGACCGGCAGTTGCTTTACTGCCTCGCGCAAGTCCGCGCTGCGCTGTTGATCAAGAAGCTGTTTTTCGGGTGCGGGATTATCAGCCTCGATCTGATCCGGGGTAATGTCCGAAACCGGCCGGATACGTCTGAAAAAGTCCATCACGTGGTTATGCGCGATGCGGTACATCCAGGCCCTGAAAGGAGCAGACGGTTTGTAGTTTCCACTCGCTTTGATGATTTTCTCCCAGCTACCCTGGAACAGGTCGTTGGCCGTGGTGGCATCATTGACCTGGCGCAGGATGTAGCGATAGAGCGGTCCACGATGACGGTTGTACAAAAGCTCGAATGCCTCCATATTTCCGTTCGCATAGGCTTTCATTAAAGTTTCGTCACTGCGCTCCCGCATTCCGTGAGACTACCAGTTCTGTTACAGAAACGCAGGAGGTGTGCGAAAAGGGTTAATTGCGAATTAGTGTTCGATCATCTCATATGCGATCTGGAGACGTCCGGCCAGGACATTCATCACGTGCAGCGTAAATTCCGGTACGTGGCGAAGCAGGGATTCGAAACTGCTCTGATCAATCAGCGCCAGTACGCAATCCGTCTTTGCCGTTACCGTTGCGCTGCGAAGATCTGAATTGATCAGGGCCATTTCACCTACAATCTCGCCGGGTGATGCCGTAGCAATGACTTTGTCGCTCAGGGAAATAAAGACT
>PVMS01001998.1_pt1 | contig 13055 bp, 8 predicted proteins | sample 1853461 | NCBI WGS metagenome assembly PVMS01 (sample SAMN08582032, study PRJNA380276) | Marine sediment metagenome, whole genome shotgun sequencing project. | isolation source: ocean sediment barecode stripped | collected 2017 | reverse complement strand
GAATTGGTGAAGCGCGAGCCGCTCACCGACAACGACCTCCAGAATCTCGCTCAAAGGCGGGGAAAAGCGATCATAGAGGCCCTTAGTACCACCGCCGGTCTGGACGCTGCACGGGTGAGCGCCGGAAGTCCCGGTCCGGTGGAGAAGGCCTCGACGAAAACAGTCAACACCAAGCTCAAACTGGACGCCATCAAGCCATCTGAGTAGTTCGCCCCAAGTTTCTCTATAACGGTTACCGGCTCGCCCAATACCTGGTTGTCACAGCGTCAACCGCTCAATAATAGGTCTTCTCCGTTCCAGTTGCTATCGCGACGCACCGCTTTGAGTATTAGCTGAGGGTCAATCAAACGATTCTTCTCCAAACCTGTAAATTACAGATCCCCACGTCAATCCGGCACCCAGGGCCAGAAAAGCGACGGTGTTTCCATTTTTGATGCGACCCATTTCAATGGCTTCATCCAGTGCAATGGGAATGCTTGCCGCGGTTGTATTGCCATAACGCTGGACATTGTTGAACACCTTTTCAGGAGAAACATTCAATGCCTTTGCAAATGCTTCGTTTATGCGAAGATTTGCCTGATGCGGAATGAAAAGGTCGATGTCGTCCAGAGAAAGATTGGCCTTTTTTAAGGTTTCTTTGATTACCAATGGGAGTCTTTTTACTGCTGTTTTAAATACCAGCCTTCCGTCCATAACCGGGTAATGCCGGGCCTCTTTCATCATCTCTTTGCTTAAAAATGGGCTTATTTTGTGAGACGGCAATTCCATCATGAGAACATTTGCAAGTTCTCCCTGGGCGTGAAGTGTAGCGGCCAGAACGCCAACCGGTTCCTCGGTTTCAACCCCCTCCAGACATACAGCGCCGGCGCCGTCCCCAAAGATTACCGAAATATGGCGTCCCCGGGGAGAGATGTCGAGTGCCGTGCTATGGACTTCAGCGCCGACAAAAAGAATCCGATTTGCATGTCCGCTTCGAATAAAAGCGTCCGCAGTCGTAAGACCGTATATAAACCCTGTGCACTGCTGACGGATATCCAGCGCAGGTGTTTTTTCAAGTCCGAGTTTATGCTGCAACATACATCCTGAACCCGGAAAATAGATATCCGGACTCATTGTCGCGAAAATAATGAGTTCGATATCTTCAGGTGACCACCCTGCCCGCTTCAAAGCAATCTTGGAAGCTTCAAGTCCGAGATCAGAGGATCCTACGCCACCATTTTGAGGGACCCAGTGTCGCTGCTCGATTCCCGTACGCTGGCGTATCCATTCATCGGATGTATCCATCCATTGGGAAAGATCATCGTTGGTGACAACACGTTCCGGAAGATAACGACCGGTTCCTTTAATGATTGTTTTTACCATAGAAACACCTCAGAATTTTATTCTGCAGATTCCCACAACGCATCTTTGAGACCGGATGTGCGCTCAATTTTACGAAATATGGTTGTTTTAATGATCCCTTCTGTTCCCCAAATCGATATGTTTTTTCTGGCGCGAGTGATCCCTGTGTAAAGCAGTTCACGCGTTAATACAGGATAATCCCGATTCGGCAGGATTAGAAGGACTGTTTCAAATTCTGATCCCTGGCTCTTGTGAACGGTCATTGCATACGCCGTTTCGTGCTCCGGGAGTCTGTTTGGAAGAAACCGCCTGGGTTCACCGGAAACACCTTGAAAATAGACAAACAGCTCTTTGCTTTTTGAATCCGGCGCGGTCATGGTGACACCAACATCGCCATTAAAAAGTTCCAGACTGTAATTATTTCGGGTAATCAAAACAGGTCTGCCCCTGTACCAGGGATGAGTCGAAAATTTATCGGGATCTATCAGTCCTTTTCCGCTTAATATTTGTTCTGCCAATCTGTTTATGGCATTGACACCCAATAAACCGACTTTAACAGCGCACAGTATTTTAAATCGACTAAAAAGTTCAAGAGCTTTGTGGGGATCGTCCGCATTCAGATATTCTGAATATTTTTGGATGACCCATTCTGATAAGGCCTTGGAAAGCGCACCGGGTTCTGAAATCTCTTTCCAATCGATTGTATCCGGATTGTTTTTCAGATGAAAAAAGGCGTCATCAATGTTCCCGTGGTTTACGGCACGGCTGCATTCCCCGATTCCGCTGGATTTGGCAAACCGATAGCTCTTTTTAAGAACGACCATACTGTCATAAATGCCCGGCTTGTTTTTCTGTTCCTCCTTTGAGATATCTATTTTTTGCTGGGTTATATCTTTGAACTGTTTGCAAAAATATCTTGAAAATGTATGGACATTGTCTCTGTCACAGATGTCGGCCATGACAAAACCCGTCTCCACCGAGGCCAACTGGTCCCTGTCTCCGATCAGTATGAGCCTGGCATCATCCGGAACAGCTGCCATGAGTTTAGACATCAGGGCAAGATCTACCATAGATGCTTCATCCACCACCACGATATCCGCAATCAGCGAATTTTCAGCGTTATGGCGAAAATAAGGGGATCCCGGAATGGTTTTCAGCATTCTGTGAATGGTATACGCTTCATCGGGTATGGCATCGATAATATTTTTTTCGCAGTTGAGTGTTTTTTTTGCAGCTTTCACCGATTCCCCGATTCTTGCCGCTGCTTTGCCGGTCGGTGCTGCGAGAAGAATATTTAAACGGTCTTTTCGAGAGAGTTCTAAAAGCAGTGCCAGAATTTTTGCCATGGTGAAGGTCTTTCCAGTTCCCGGACCTCCGGTGATGACACAGAATTTTTTAAACGCAGCAATAACGGCTGCCACCTTCAGCCATTTGGAATCCTCATCGTTTTCCGGGAAAAGCCTTTTTAAGCTGTCCTTTAAAAGGGTTCGATCTATATTGGGGTTGTCTTCTTTCATACGGTGAGTAATGGCGTCTGAAAGATGATTTTCATACTCCCAATATCTATAAAGGTATAGTCTGTTTTTTTTGTCGAGTATCAGGGGTCGAAAATCTCCGGGTTGTCCAACCGCCCGACATCGGCTTATTTTCTTTGACCACTCGGAAAGTTCCGGACCTTTAAACGCCGCATCACCGTTCAATTCTAAAGAGATCGACGTTTCCGCCACAGACCCGAGGTCAAGATATACATCTCCGTTTCCGGTGGCACGGCTGACAAGGGCTGCAGCCAGAAAAATATCCGGATCGTCATTTTTATCGATCTCGGCAATAAAATTGGCAAAATGAACATCCGTATCTGTTATATTGTCTTTATGATATAAAGTGGTTATATAGTTTTTATTCATCCTATTCACTAGTTTTCTAATCTCCTGGAATCAACGCTTTCAACAGGGCGTTAACAAGATCTGTGTTGGGAAGGTCTTTGTAAATACCGAATTCCGGTCCTCTGTCAGGATCCACCCCTCTTATAAAGATATAAAAGACACCCCCAAAGTGTTTTTCATAATCAAAACCCGGGAATCTTAGCCGAAGGTATTGATAAAGGGAAAGGGTGTAAAGATGATATTGGAGAATGTAAAAATCATTGTTCATAATTTCCGTCAAAGCATCTTTCCCATAATCTTCCACGCAGGGTCCTAAAAAGTTCGATTTCCAGTCCACCAACCAGAAACGACCCTTATGATAGAAAACCATGTCTATGTACCCTTTTATAAACCCTTTGGTTAAAGAGAAGTTGAGTTTCTCAAGCCGATCTGGAAAACCATCATGAAGATCGATGCCGCCATAATTTTCGAATATCTTTTTGAGACCCTGCGGCGAAACCGGTTTCAATGGAAAATAAAACTCCATTTCGTTTATCCTGTCGTTGCATTGAACTGAAGAAAGCCTTAAAGTCGTTTTGCTTATCTCAAGCGGTATTGAAAGAACTTTGTCTATCATGGTGCATATCGGTTTTTGCCATTTGGATTCAAATCCATACACCTGTAATTTGTCGGTTACCAATCTAACGTTATCTTCTGAATTGCCGGCCGCAAAATCAAGATGTTCAAAAATATCGTGGAAAAAAATTCCAGGCCGAGTTCCTTTTGGAAAGGAAAAAATATCTGCATTTATATTTAGATCCAAATTGCCGGCGGTTAAAGGTTTTTGAAAAGAATGGAATGCGTCCCGATCCGGGAGTTCTTGATCCGATGCCCGCTGGGATATCAGATGTGAATAACTCGATATTTTCCAGGAGGTATCGATTTTTCCCGAAAACCTTTTGAAGGAAATGTTTTCCTTTTTATCCGCGCCCGTCAAGAGTTCTGCGCCATTATCAAGCGGCAATGGAATAATATCTATAGCTCCATCTGATTGGTTTGAAAGTTGAATTAAATCTTCTCGCATATCCGCATCATTTTTTTCTGACACAGTTGTTTTTAAAGATGTAACCAGATCTTCTTTTTTAAAAACATCCGCGGATTGCGCTTGATAATGTAACAGGTAAGCGATGGCGGAAGTTTCAGCAGTATTGAATCGACCCCAGATAAGATAGCATCTTTTTATCGCTCGTGTTAGGGCCACATAAAGTAATCTCAGGTTTTCCGCCAGAAGTTCATTTTGGGCTTTGGTCAAGTGGGTTCGGATTTCCTTTGACCCGAGATCGAAGGTCAGCGCATCATTGTTTTCACTGTTGTGAAATTGAACCTCGCTGCCTTTAATCACAGACCCGTCCCACGCAAAGGGGCAGAACACAACCGGGTACTCGAGACCTTTGCTTTTATGGATGGTTATGATTTTTACGGCTTGGTCATCACTTTCAAGTCGAAGTTGATGGGTTTCAGATTCAGGCGTAACAGCGCGTATTTGTTCCGATAGCCATTTCAGGAGGCCGGTCATCCCAAGTTTTTTATCAACCGACGCCTGGTGAATAATTTCTGTCAAATGGAGAAGATTGGTCAGTCTTCTTTCCCCATCCGAAAGCCCTAGAAGTCGTTCCCTGACACTCTCTCGGACCATTAACATTCGAAACATCCGGATAAAACCGTACCGGCTCCACAATCGGAAATATTCCCTGAAGTCATCGGATCTGTTGGCCAACCAGAAAGGGTTATCCCCTGCTGAATCGAGTTCTATGCCGGAAACACCGACGATATCGGTCGCCAGAGCGGTTTTAAACAGCCGTTCGTTTGCGGGTTCGGCAATGCTTAAAAGAATCCTTTCCAATTCCAGGGCCTCTGGGGTATGAAAAATGTTTCCCGTATGTTGGAGAACCGATGGAATTCTCTTTGATGAAAGGCAGCTCTTGATTATTTGTGCCTGTCGATTTGTGCGGACAAGAACAGCAATATCACCTGCTTTAATACGATCTGAAACATTATCGCATCCCCCGTTTTTGTCCTTAGAAATAAGGCGCAAGATTTCGCCGGCAACCACTCTTGCTATCAGCGGAACTGCCTCTGTTTTGCTCAGGGGTTTGGGTTTGCTCGAGTGTTTCTCCGGCTCTAAATACCAGAGCACTAAAGGGGCTGAAAATGTGGGGTCAATCTTTTCGCCTTTCCCCCCGGAGACACCCTTTTCAAACCCGATCTGATCATAGACAAACGGGGCATGGGAATTTGAAAAAAGCGTGTTTACAGCCGTTATCAAACCGGGCGTTGAACGCCAGTTCTCTATCAGGGTATATTTTGAATCAACACTCCGGGCAGCCTTCATATAAGAAAAAATATCTGCGCCTCGGAAGCCGTAAATGGCCTGCTTCGGATCACCGATCATAAACAGGGTGTTTTCTTTTGATGCAAAGAGCCGGGTGAATATTTCATACTGGATATAATCCGTATCCTGGAACTCATCCACAAGGGCGGCCCGATATTTCAGCCGAATTGCTGTTGCGAGCTTATTCCCACCATTATCTTCAAGCGCATTTTTTACCTTTACCAGGAGATCGTCGTAGAAGTGAATGTTGCGCCTCTTTTTTCGAAGCAAAAACTGCGCCTGTGCAAACTTGAAAAACAACGTTTTGAGATATACCAAATAGGCTTCCATCTCAGCTTCAAGAGAGACACCTTTGATGTGCAGCGCATCACATAGATCAAAAAAATCGTGTGAGAGAGGGGTATAGTTTTTTCGGGTGGAATGTTCTATTTTGGTGGACGAAAATTTATCAAAACCTTTGAACAATGGAAAGCCTATGGATTTTTCATCGACAAAGCTATCCATTGAGGCAATCATGGAAGCAACCGTTAGGTCTCTTTTTGAAACCCCCGCCGGGTGTGGTTTGGGTTTCAGGCTGCCATAAACTGTACCGGAAAGGGACGGGTCTTTTAACAGCGTCATCAACGGGCCGCGTGCGTCGGGCCAGCAAGCTTTTAGCTTTTTAAAAACCTTTTCAAAATCACCAAGGCTCTTTATTAAATCAGGTTCCTCAAGTTCCGGAATAATCCGGATGTCCGCCGCTCTTTTTTGGGTCAGAAGCTTTAAAAAATATTCCGGCCCGGATATTTTTTTTAGGATATAGCTTAAAAATTGCGCCGGCAAACTGTAAAAGTGCTTTCTCCAGAAATCATCCACAACCTCCCGCGACAAGCCAATGGAATCCGTCACAAGTTCTGTGTCGAACAGACTCTGAGTTTCAAAAGCATTCTCATGCAAAACCCTTTGGCAAAAACCGTGTATAGTAAAAATGGCAGCATTATCAAAATCGACGATGGCATCCTGAATCAGTTGAATGGCCAAGTCCGAATTGTCATATTTTTTAGCAAGCGTATCAATAAAATCATCATTACTTCCCCCTTTTAATAAGGCCGATTTTGCCATGAGGAGCTTATTCCGGATTCTTTCTTTAAGCTCTTCAGTGGCAGCCTTGGTGAACGTCACCACCAGTATCTGATCCGCCGCAAGCCGTTCTTCGAGGATAAGTCTTAAAAAAATCCCGGCAATGGTATACGTTTTACCCGTACCGGCACTTGCTTCGATGAGGTTGGTTCCTTTAAGCAATGTATTGATGGGGTCAAAAACTTTCATCTGTATGCGTAATTTCTAAAGCGATTAGAAGTTATTTCTTTGAAGCCTTCCATTGAAAATAGTCGAACGATGGGGGGATTTTTTATTATAAGATCTTATTTGCCAGCAGAGTGGATTTTATACCCTAATTGAGCGAAAGTCGAGGATGACCCAGATTCGAGACATCAAGGGTGAAGCCGTAGCTGTCTACTGCGAGCCCTTGATAACGAAGAAGGTGGGGTATCATCGGCTTTCCCGACGGGTAAACAAAATGGGATCTTTTAATAAATTTATATCTCATTTATAGAAGAGTAATAAATACACACCTGAACTTACAAAGGGAAATTGCTTACAAATTAAACAGATCAAACATTCTTCTCGTTTTGTTTACGCTCATTTAGGGTTATTTTTAGGCGTGTACTGCTTGGATATATTAAAAATCGTGGACGCCCGTAAAATTTTCAGGTGTAATTTTCTTTAATTCCTCTTTAACGGCTCGCGGAATATCCAGATCTTCTATAAACGCTTCAATTGTTTTTTGATCAATATGCGCATGGGTTCGTGTTAATGCTTTCACCGCCTCAAAGGGCTCCGGATACCCTTCTCTGCGCAAAATCGTCTGAATGGCCTCGGCCACAACCACCCAGTTTTCTTGCAAGTCGTTTTGGATCGCTTCTCTATTCAGAACCAATTTGCCCAGTCCTTTTAACAATGATTTAAAACCGATCAAGGTGTGGGCCAGGGGCACGCCAATATTTCTGATAACTGTGGAATCGGTCAAATCTCTTTGGAGTCTCGAAATCGGGAGTTTTGATGAAAGATGCTCCAGGATCGCATTGGCCACCCCTAGATTGCCCTCTGAATTTTCAAAGTCTATGGGATTGACTTTGTGGGGCATGGCTGAAGATCCGACTTCACTGTCTTTGATCTTCTGTATGAAATATTTCATGGAGATATACGACCATATATCCCGATCCAGGTCGATAAGAATGGTATTGATCCTTTTAATATTATCACAAAATGCAGCCAGATGATCATAATGTTCTATCTGTGTGGTGACTTTTGATCTATCAAGACCCAGAACTTCGTTTACAAAGTGATTTCCAAATGCAATCCAGTCGATGTCCGGATAAGCAACGCAATGCGCATTGAAATTCCCGGTGGCGCCGCCGAATTTAGCTGAAAACGGAATTGTTTTTAATAGTTTTTTCTGTTTTGTCAATCGCTCAACAAATACATATACTTCTTTGCCCAGACTGGTGGGCGAGGCCGGCTGGCCATGGGTCCGCGCCAGCATAGCGACATCTTTCCATTGTTTCGCTTTTTCATTCAAAGTGTCTATCACCTCATCCAGAAGCTTTTCCAATACGCCATTCCAGGCATCTTTTAACGAACACGGTATGGCGGTATTGTTGATATCCTGAGATGTTAAGCCAAAATGAATGAATTCCTTAGCGCGATGCAATCCGAGTTCGTCGAATTTATCCTTTAGAAAATATTCCACCGCCTTGACGTCATGATTGGTGACCGCTTCGATGTCTTTGACGTGTCGGGCATCTTCATGTGAAAAATTTTTATAAATGCGCCTCAAGGTTTCAAACATGCTCTTGTCAAAATCCGCCAGTTGAGGCAGGGGCAGATTGCACAATTCGATAAAATATTTCACTTCAATCTGCACACGGTATTGTATCAATGCACCTTCGGAAAAATAATCGGTTAGTTTTTCAACAGATTTTCGATACCTGCCGTCGATGGGAGAGATTGCAGTTAAAGATGAAAGTTTCATGGTATTGTTCCCTGACATAAAAAAAATTAAAATTTTTAGATTTTTTCAATTTTTTTGCGCTCATTTAGGGTAGGATAATGCTCTATAAGTGTCAAGAAATTGATGAGAAATCCGAGACGGGCCGGAATTGTCTGAACACGACATTTTTTAAAACGGATAAAATGTTAAAGCAATTTTTATTTGACAAAGGTCAGAGGAGTGATAGATTAACCCTGTTGTTTATGCAAGGGTAATTCGGATGTTATTTAACCCACTGTTAAAAAGGAGCGCAACCATGGCAGAAATGAAAATCGGTTATAGCGGTAATTATCCATTCGTTGAAACTAACTTTTCCTTGAATGAGGAAGGGGAAGATTACAGCATTAAATTGCCGATGTCAAAGATGTGGTATAAAGACATCATCTATGAAATAGAAAAAGTTGCGGAAGAAGAGAAAAAGAAAGCAGAAAAATATTTGCATGAAGACAACAGAAAAATGATGACCCACTGCTTTGATATGTATGCAAAATTAATTGAAATAGGCAAAGAACTTAGAAGAGATATAGAAATGGATTCAGAGGGTGTAACATTAAGTGAAGCATCTGCAGGTTATTAGAGGCAATCTACAAATGGATAAGCACAACGACGATCTCGCCGTTCTCGGCAAACTGGCGCGGCTCACAAATAACCAGATCCCCATCCAAAATAGCAGCATCTTTCATCGAGTCACCCTTTATCTTAAGTGCAAACAGGTTTGAACCACGGTATATGGCTGAATCAACAACAATGCTGCCCCCCCACTCCTGCTGCGCGTATAATGGCAATCCAGCGGCAATATCTCCCACGATCGGCACCTCCCAACAACGCATGATGCCTGCCGTCTCTATGGTGCGATTCAGCAGATGGATCGTACGGCTATAACGGCCGTCGCGTTTAAGAATTCCTTTTTTCTCAAGCACTTTATAAATTGTATAGGAAATGTATAGCCCTGAAGCGTTTGGAAATAAGGTTTAAATTGACAGTTCGATGGAATGAGCTTATTACGGGTACATTGATGCGGTGGGTTCGGGTTATTATTTTATTGATAAAATATAATGGAAATGATAAGTCACTGACACCTGAGACTTAAAACCTTAAGCGGGATGAATTCCCCCTCGAGATTCCATAAATATAGAGAGGAAACTGTTTTGGCGTTGATAAATTCGGATAAAAATGAGGTTGAAATAAAACTAGTCTATTATGGTCCGGGGCGTGCTGGAAAAACAAGCAACTTAGAATATATTTATAAAAAATTCGAAAAGCGCATCAAAGGGAAATTGGCTTCAATAAAAACACATGGTGACCGTACGCTTTTTTATGACTCCCTACCGTTAGACATCGGTACGGTCAAGGGATACAACACCAGGGTGCAGCTTTATACTGTTCCCGGACAGATCAAGTACGCCACAACCAAGAAATTGGTATTAAGAGGCGTGGATGGTATTGTTTTTGTGGCAGACTCCATGGTCCTAAGACAAAATTTGAATATCGCTTCCTACCAGGATCTAAAAGAAAATCTGACCATCTTTGATAAAGATATTTTCAAGACACCCCTTGTCTTTCAATATAATAAAAGGGATTTGGCTGAGCAAAACATCCCGCTTTTGTCATATGAAACATTGGAAAAAGACCTGAACAGTGAATTAAAGGCGCCGTCTTTTGAAGCAAGTGCCATCAAGGGATCCAATGTCATTGAAACCATCAAAAAAATAATATCTTTGACCGTGGCTTCATTACAAGATAAACTGTGACCTCATTTGAGTGAAAACTCAATCGAAACCTTTTATCAGTGTAAACACCGGATCAATGGGAACGACCGGAGGTTTTTGACAAATGAGCGATGTCAATGAGAATCATAAAATAGATATTGATCTGAAAATAAGAGAAGCCGAGGCATACAGATCTCAGGAACTGTTTTCAGAATCACTCGGCATATACGAAGACATTCTTGCTGTTTTTCCAGAAATCGATCCGGAAACCAAAAAAAACATCACCGAAAAAATTGGGTTGCTGCAAGAAGGCATCCGGCGTCTTGAAAAAGAAGATCCTTCACTCTCCGAGCAGGACATTTCCTACCTTAAAAAAACCTGGGATTCCGATGAAAACGTTCATGCCACGCTCACCAGCGCTTTATCATTAAAGGAATTGGGGCTTTATAAAGAGGCTGTTGAAGAATATACCAAACTATTTGATCACGATTATCCGGTTAAAGATATCATCGCCAATTTAGCGGAATGCCTTTTTGCAATCTATCCTCCATCAAGGGTTATCGATCAGGTTGAAATAATTCTTAAAGATAAAAATTTGGGTGGTTCTGAGAAAACAGACATCCATTTCAACCTCGGCATAGAGATGGAAAAGCAAAGACAGCCCGATCTTGCACTTGAAATTTATGAGACTGTAAAAAATATTAATCCAAACTATGAAGGCCTGCAGGACCGGATTGAAACCCTCCAGAAAAGTCGCGCTTATAATTCGAGATACGGTTACCTTCTAGAATCCAAACTCGTTACAACCAGCCAGTTACAACAATCGTTGGCCCTGTCCAAAAAAACAAAGAAGAGCGTCGAACAGATCCTCATGGAACAGAACAGGATAAAAAAAGAAACCGTCGGCAAATCTCTTTCTTTGTTCTATAAATGTCCTTTCGTGGCGTTTAACCCCGATATGTCCGTTCCTTTCGAACTGTTAACCAAACTGAAGAAGTCGTTTCTTATTCAATATAACTGGGTCCCGCTGAACTGGGATATGAAAAGCGGAGCCGTCGATATTTTGATTGACGACCCAACGGATCTTATTAAAACCGACCATATCGCATCCCTGGTATATACAAACAACATCAACTATTTCGTCGGTATAAAAGAAGATATCACGAAAATCATTAAACATTTCTTTGAGACGAAGGATGAATCTGGAACGACTGTTGAAAAGGGTACCGTTGATGCCTTCGATATGATGCCGGATATTGAATTTGAAGAAGATGAAGAGGAAGAGGTCATCGAAGAATTTGATGAAGCTTCCAGTCAGGTGGTGCGACTGGTTGACCAGGCCCTCATTTCAGCTTACAGAAAAAATGTCTCGGACATCCATATTGAACCGTCGCCCCTAACCAAGACGGTGGGCATTCGATTTAGAATTGACGGGGTTTGCCAGGATTTTTTACAGGTGCCGATTACCCACGCCAAAGCGATTCTGTCAAGACTCAAGATAATGAGCGGTCTTGACATTGCTGAAAGACGCCTGCCACAAGACGGTAAAATTAAATTCAAACGCAAAGGGATTAAACCGTTTGAACTCCGGGTTGCCACCCTTCCCACTGTGGGAGGATATGAAGATTCGGTATTGAGAATTCTGGCCGAAGCCGGTGCCATGAAACTTGACGAGGTGGGGTTGAATGAAAGGAATCTGATGATTGTGAAAACAGTCATTTCCAAACCCACCGGGCTGTTTCTGGCAGCAGGACCCACCGGTTCCGGAAAAACTACCACCCTTCACTCGGCTCTCGGTTATATCAACAAACCAGGGATCAAGATATGGACGGCGGAAGACCCGGTGGAAATCACGCAGCTTGGCCTCAGACAGGTCCAGTGCCAGTCAAAGATCGGGCTCGATTTTGCAAGAGTTATGCGGGCATTTTTAAGGGCCGATCCTGATGTGATTATGATCGGTGAGATGCGGGACAAAGAAACCGCCTCTATCGCCGTTGAGGCATCACTAACCGGCCATTTGGTTTTTTCCACACTCCACACCAACAGTGCCCCGGAAACCGTTTCACGTCTCCTCGACATGGGAATCAATCCGCTTAATTTTGCGGATGCCTTTCAGGCTGTCCTGGCCCAGAGGCTTGCCCGAGTGTTATGCAAAGAATGCCGAGCGGAGTATCATCCTTCGGAAGAAGAAATTGATGAAATAAAAACGATTTACGGCAAAAAAGATTTCGCTTCATCCGGACTTGAACTAAACTCGGAAACGCTACTTTATCGTGCCGAAGGCTGTGATGAGTGCTACGGAACCGGATATAAAGGAAGACTCGGAATCCACGAATTAATGGAAGGCACAAAGAAGATAAAAAGAATGATAAAAAAGGCGGCCACTCCCGAGGAACTCCTTATTCAGGCAGCCAGTGAAGGCATGACCACTCTGGTTCAGGACGGTATTTTTAAGGCATTCCAAGGACTGACCGATATAATCGAGGTCCGTCGTGTTTGTGTCAGATAACCGTTTCCTGATCTAAAACCGGACGTTCAGGCCGTACTTCCCATCGGCATGGTAGCAAGCCCATGAGAGTTGCAGTTATATCTGATATTCATGCGAATCTGGAAGCGCTCAAACAGGTCCTGTTCGATATCGGCAGATCAAATATCGATAG
>PVMS01125068.1_pt1 | contig 13058 bp, 11 predicted proteins | sample 1853461 | NCBI WGS metagenome assembly PVMS01 (sample SAMN08582032, study PRJNA380276) | Marine sediment metagenome, whole genome shotgun sequencing project. | isolation source: ocean sediment barecode stripped | collected 2017 | reverse complement strand
TGCTGGGTGAGCTGAAACGACGTAACGTATTTCGAGTGGCGATCGCCTACCTGATTTCGGCATGGCTACTCATACAGCTCGCCGATATCATGATTCCAATGCTCACTTTGCCCGAGTGGGTCGCTCGCCTGATCGTCCTGCTGCTGTTTATCCTGTTTATACCCACGCTGATCGCCGCGTGGGCACTCGAATTGACGCCGGACGGCCTCAAGCTCGAAAAGAACGTGAATCGCGGTGAGTCGATTACTCCACACACGGGCAAAAAACTGAATTCGATTACGATCGGCGTCCTGGCACTCGCGGTCGCCGTTTTGCTGATCGACAAAATGTTTTTGAGTGCCGATTCATCGTCCGGCGCCACTGTTGACAAATCGATTGCCGTATTGCCGTTTGCCGATCTGAGCGAAGGCCAGGACCAGGAATGGTTTGCCGACGGGCTTGCCGAAGAAATCCTCAATGCGCTTTCGCGAACGCCGGACCTGCTGGTCGCGTCCCGCACATCGTCGTTCGCTTACAAAGGCTCGGTCAAAGATCTCCGGGTCATCGCCGACGAGCTTGACGTCGCACACATTCTCGAGGGCTCAGTCCGCCGCGTCGGACAACGCCTGAGAGTCACCGCACAACTGATTCGTGCATCCGACGGGTTTCACGTCTGGTCGGAAAATTACGACCGCGATGCAGCCGACGTTATCGAAGTGCAGGAAGACCTCGCGATCAAAATTGCGAGCGCGATGAAGACGACCATGGATCCGGAGGCGCTTGCCGACATGCTGCGCGTGGGCACACGATCGGTGGATGCTTACCAGGCCTACCTGCGCGGGATGGCGTTGTTCGCCAAGGGTGTAGCCTCTGACGACGACGATACTCTACTGTCATCGTACGAAATGTATGAACTGGCGCGCAGCATTGACCCGAATTTTTCCACCGCCCACCGACGTGCAGCAATTTTCTGGTCAGGCCAGAGCACACCGATATTGAGATATTCGGCATTGACTGACGCAACGTCCGCGGAAATTAGCAGTAATTATATTCAACGAATCGATCAAGCCATCGAGACGGCTGCGAACGCGGTCGATCGGCAAGGTCTCGAAGCCGAGAGGGCATTTTTCGAATTGCGTCTGCGGCGCGCGTTGAGCCTGTATGAAAGCTACCTCGAAGAAAGGCCTCACGATTTGGACGCATGGCTTTATTTCAATACTGTTGCTAGTTACCTGAGTGACCAGGAATCGGCCCTTGCAGGTCTTGAGTCTTTCAAGATCGAGGGCGAGTCACGCGCTATAGCGGCGGTCTACTACATGAGTTTCGCCTACCGAAAAATCGATGCATCGAAGGCCGCCGATTACGGGCTTGAAGCATTGCAACGCTGGCCCGATAGCGCCGGTCTCATGTACCAAACGCATCGGACGTTGATGTGGGCCAGACGCGCGGACGAAGCGGCGACGCTCGCAAGGCGATACGACGAGATTCACGGTTTTGATTCGATGATCCAGGCACGGCAAGCTTGTATGGAGGGCCGTGTTCAGGATGTTTTGGACATCCTGGCAACCGAGCAAGCCCGCGAAGGGGCACCGGGCAGTGCCGTGTGGCTGATTTCGCTCATGCTGGACGACAAGGAAGCAGCCGAGGCCGTACCACGTTCCTACGAATCGGAAGAAAACATGCAGGCGCTCGCAGGCTGGCTCAACTATCACAAGTTCGATCCAAGTCCGTTCCCGAGTTTGATGGCCTTGCTCGAACGCGAAAGTGTCGATCGCCCGCCGACCGTGGAAATGCCGTATATCTGTTCGCCCGATGCTCCCTAGTTCACGCACAATCTGGAGGCCACGGAGATGACTGCAAGTGCTCTTTTTTCGGTGGGTGACCTCGTACACCATAAGCTGTTTGATTACCGTGGCGTGATTATCGACGTGGATCCACGTTTGATGCTGTCCGACGAGTGGTACGAGACGGTCGCGCGATCACGACCACCAAAAGACCAACCGTGGTACCGCGTGCTGGTGCACAACGCGATTCATGAAACCTACGTCGCGGAGCGAAACCTGGAAACGGATACGAGCAGTGCACCGATACGTCATCCATTGATCGAGACCTGCTTTCAGAGCTTCAAGGATGGGCACTACTTGGCGGCTGGAAGAATGAACTGAATACCGACCGCAAAGATTCTCATGGCTGACCAGAGCGAGCCCGCCGTCGGCTTCCCCAGCCGTTTCCTGGGCGTGTTCGTTTACAGTCGACGTGCAATGGAACTCGTCTGGACGACGAGTCGGGCGCTAACCATAACCCTTGCCGTTCTGACGCTCGTCGCCGGCGTGCTGCCGGCCGTGATCGCCTACATCGGACAATTGATTGTCGACGGTGTCGTAACGGCGATGAATGCCGCCGACCCGGATACGTATCGAGTATTGCGGCTAATTGTGCTGGAAGCGCTCGTCGTTATCGCAGTTGCGGCCAGTCAGCGCGGGTTGTCGGTGAGCCAGTCGTTATTGCGCGCCCTGCTCGGCCAACGCGTCAATGTCATGATTCTCGAGAAGGCATTGACGTTACAACTCGCGAACTTCGAAGATTCGGAGTTTTACGACAAGCTGACACAAGCCCGGCGTGAAGCCTCTAGCCGCCCGCTCAGCCTGGTCAATCGTACGTTCGGGCTGGTGCAAAACGCGATTTCCCTGACCAGTTACGCCGTGCTGTTGTTCGCGTTTTCACCGTGGGCCGTCGTCATACTAATCGGCGCCGGCCTGCCCTCGTTCTTTGCCGAAGCCAAATTTTCCGGTGATGCGTTCCGGCTATTTCGTTGGCGCTCCCCGGAAACGCGTATGCAGATGTATCTCGAAACCGTCATCGCCCGCGAGGACGGCGTTAAGGAAGTGAAGTTGTTTCAACTCGGCCCACGACTCCTACAACGCTATCGCGACATCTTCAAAAAGCTGTTCGTGGAAGACCGTCGACTGACCCTGCGCCGTGACAGCTGGGGTTTTGTGCTGGGCCTGTTATCAACGACCGCTTTTTACGGCGCCTATGCCTGGATCGTCATCACCACGATTAACGGCCAGATAACGCTTGGCGCGATGACGATGTACCTCGTGCTGTTTCGGCAAGGTCAGACCGCCGTGGCTGCCAGTTTGTCGGCGATCAGCGGCATGTACGAGGACAACCTCTACTTGTCGAACCTCTACGACTACCTGGGGCAAGCGGTACCGACACGCCTGGGTCATAAAAAAAAGGGACCGGAGCCTGAGCGCGGTCTCGAATTCAAAAACGTGTCCTTCGCTTATCCGGGTTCTACGGCCAAAGCGCTCACTAACGTCAGCTTCCAGATTTCTCCCGGCGAGAGTCTGGCGCTGGTCGGTGAGAACGGATCGGGCAAAACAACATTGATCAAACTGCTCACCCGGCTTTACGATCCAACCGAGGGCAACATCATTCTCGACGGGCTGGATTTGCAGGACTGGGACGTCGAGGCGTTGCGCCAACGCATCGGCGTCATCTTTCAGGACTTTGGCCGCTACCAGTTCTCGGTTGGCGAAAATATCGGTGCAGGCGACGTACGTTATATCGACGACGCAGAGCGCTGGGCAAAGGCGGCAGAGACCGGGATGGCTGCGCCGTTCATCGAGGACATGCCCGACGGCTACAACACGCAACTGGGCCGCTGGTTTAAAGGGGGACGTGAATTATCCGGCGGACAGTGGCAAAAAATCGCGCTCTCGCGAGCCTTCATGCGCAGCGATGCGGATATACTGGTACTCGATGAGCCGACGGCCGCGATGGACGCGGGATCGGAGGCGGCGATATTTGATCATTTCCGAGCAGAGAGTCACAACAAGATGACAATATTGATCTCGCATCGATTCTCAACGGTACGCGCGGCCGACCGAATCATTGTTATCCACAACGGCGAAATTCTCGAACAAGGTAATCACGAAAGCCTGCTCGCAGAGAACGGACAATACGCCCACTTGTTCAAGCTTCAAGCCCGGGGTTATCAATAGGTGCATTCGCGAACCAGGCTGCTCTGATTACCGCCTTAAATTCTTCCTCTATCTGTTCGGGTCCGTGTGAGCGCTGTCGTTGTGGCGACCCAGATGGCGCAATCGCTTCAACAAGCGGCTGCCAACCAAGGGTTTCTCAATGACCTCCGCGGCGCCGGCCTTTAAGGCTTGATTAGCAATTTCCCGATTGGACGTGCTTGTGAGGATTAGTACGGGGCGATCGATACCATTGGCTCGTAACCGCTTCAGGAACGCCAAACACCCCATGCCAGGTAAATTCGCCTCTACCAGAAGACAACCGTGAGTCGAGCTGTGAGCAAAAGTTGAGTCAAAAAATGCCTCGGCGTTCGGGTAGCACACCACCCGGACACCGGTGGCACCGAGAAGAATTGTTAGCGCGTCGTCCACGGCTTCGTCGGGGTCGATGACACATATAATGTCCTGTTCGCAGCGCATGCAGGATTGTCGGGTCGCGGTTACCAAGATATTCGACAGTATGGTTCGACAGCCGCATTCGGGCTATTCGGAATTTCCCGTAATGCGATGTGGCTAACACGATAATTCAGGCAGGATCGCCTGATTCGGTCAATATGCAGGGACTAATCAGAGCCGAGCGCTTGTTCGGCCTCGATTTTCATACGTATGAGTTGAGCAAGCGTTCGAACACCCATTTTCTGCATGACACGAGTGCGGTGGGCCTCGACGGTCCGCTGGCTGATCCCTAAATCAAAAGCAATCGCTTTGTTTAACTCTCCGTCAGCCACCAGGCGAAAAACCTCGTGCTCGCGCTCGGAAAGGGAGGCGATCCTGTCGAATAATTGTTGACGGTCGTGCCCCTTTTTGCGCTTGCCTGCTTCAATATCCAGTGCCTCATTGATTCGATCCAGTAAATCCTGCTCTCGAAACGGCTTGCGAATAAAATCCAGACCGCCTTGCCGCATTGCTTCAACCGCCATGGCGATATCCCCGTGCCCGGTAATAAAGATTATTGGCAACATTGAATTCTTCTCTTTCAGCTTCGCCTGGAGTTCCAGTCCGCTCATCCGCGGCATTCGGATATCGAGCACCAGGCAACCACTCTTGCTCTCTTCGTAGGACTGCAAAAATTCCGGCGCCGAACTGTATAGCTCATAGGCTTGCCCAACGGTATCAAGCAGCATACTCATTGCATCGCGTACTCCCTCATCATCATCAACCACGAATACGGTCTGTTCGCTATTCGTCATCGGGTTCTCCCGCAGCCACAGGTAGAGTGAAGAAAAAGGTGGCGCCGTTCGAATCGTTATTATGGAAATCGAGTTGGCCACCATGCGATGTAATGATGGATCGGCTGATTGACAGCCCCATGCCCGTTCCAGTCTCCTTCGTTGTCGAGAACGGCGTGAAGATTTTTTGCGCTGCAGCTTCCGAGACACCGCAACCACTGTCAACCACCTCGATCTCAACATCCCCGTCGTCACGCAAACACGTGCCAAGTATTATTGTATCGCCGTGACGGCAGTCGACCGAGCGCATGGCTTCCATTCCGTTGCGAAGCAAGTTCAGCGCAACCTGCTGAATCTGTACCGTATCGACGGCAACAGATGGAAGTTCATGTTCCGTTACAACTTTGATCGTCACGTCCCGAATACGTGCTTCCGTCTCCGCAAGTTTGGCAACCTCCTCGACCAGCGCATTGCAATCGACGACTTCTTTTTTGCTGTCCCGTTGCCTCGCCATGGTTTGCACGCGCTCGATCACGGCACCAGCGCGCTGCGATTGGGTTGTCAGTTTTTCGAACAACTCGGGGAGTCGGTCGGGATTACCGTCATCCAGCATGCGCTGGCCGGCTTGCGCGAATAAGGAAATTGCAGTAAGTGGCTGGTTAATCTCATGAGCAATCCCCGCAGCCATTTCACCGAGCATATTAAGACGGTCCACGTGTGCCAGTTGTTCGCGGTGCTGTCTCGCTTCGTTCTCGGCCGCACGCTCACGAGAAATATCGCGTATTAGCCCCACAAACTTGCGTTCCCCGCGATCGCGGACCTCGCTAACGGACAAGTGAATGGGAAAGACTACGCCGTCCTTGCGCTGTGCGTTGACTTCGCGGCCTGTACCGATTATTCGGGGTTCGTTAGTCTCCAAATACCGCGCAATGTATTGATCGTGGTCAGAATCGTGCCGCCTCGGCATCAGCGTACCTACATTCATTCCTTGAGCTTCTTTAAAGGAATAACCAAACATCTTTTGCGCTGCCCGATTGAAAGTTTCGATGGTCCCGCCGCTGCCAATGGTAATCACCGCTTCCGCAGCCGTGTCAACTACCGCTTCGGAAAAAGCGCGTGCTTCGACCAGGGCCGTCTCTGTCCGTTTTCGGTCTGTAATGTCACTGATAAATCCCTCGAAACAGATATTATCACTCAGTCCCGAATTGACCACACGGCCGCGCTCCCATACCCACCGCTTTTCGCAGGCTCTTGTGACGATACGATATTCGATTTCAAAGGCGTCGGTTGCATCGATCGCTTTTCGTACCCTCCGCCGTACGAAATCGCGATCGTCCGGATGAATCAGCTCGCTCCAATAAACACTTTGGCCCTCAAATTCACTGTGCGAGTATCCTGACAATTCGCAACAACCTTCGCTAACAAACTCCATAGGCCAGTTCGGTTGGTCCACGCAGCGGTACGCCATACCCGGCAAGTTCTGAAACAGTGTCGCAAGCCGGCTCGCGGTATCGTGGAGCTGACGAGATCGAACTCTCGCTACCAGGGCCAGAAACACGACGACGGCGACGAGTATGCTAAATAGCAGCCCAACAATCAGAATGAGAGTTGATGAGCGCGCGTGAATCGCTGACACATACTCTCTGGTCGGCGTAATCAGGATCGTCCAAGTCAATCCTTGAATCTTGAATTCGCTACGCTGTGTCCATGAGTCGTCTACTGAGTCGTCGCCCGCGTCTTGTCGGTAGACCTCGTGGCCCTGCAGAAAGATACGGGCATGATAGTCAGCGCTTTGCACACGTGCGATCACGGCCGCCAGCCAAGATTCCAAGCGCAAAACGCCCATGATAAGACCGTCAAACTGACTTTTTCGCGATACGGGAAAATAAACAACGATTCCCAAGCCACCCTGCACAAGCTCGAAGGGTTGAGTCAGCGTTGCCCCGCCGCTCTCGCGTGCCGCCGCTACTGCAATCCGCGCCTGTTCGTTTTGGGCGATATCCAGATCCTGCACAGCTTCATTCCCTTCCAGCGGCACGATCCATCGAATATGCAATGTGGCATCCGCCCATTCTATGGCCTGGAAGCCAGGCATGTCTGCTATGTAGCGCCCCGCATCGGCTTCCCAGACAGGACGCGGTGTCCCACCGGCCGCCGTCCAGCGCTGCGCCAGGCGATCCACGGCCGAGAACCGATTGTCAATGTCTTGTCGAATTAGCAATTGATTGATGCGGGCCGCATATTCGGTTGTTGAATTAATGTGCTCACGTGCACGGTCGTTTATCACGTACCAGACCACAATGACTCCTATTGCCATCGTGGTACCGGCAAGCACCGCGAGCCAGGCTGCACCCCGAGTACGGGCGTCTCGCGTAATTGAATCAGTGCTGTCAGGGACCAGAGCTACGATGCGGAATAACTCCGTGCTGCGGCAACGCAGGACGCTGCCGTTGACCGTTACGGCGCAGCTAGTTTCTAATGTCTAGCAGCGCCAGGTGAAAAGGGACGGCGCACGGTAGACACCGTCGAGTGTCATCTGCCGTGGCCACCGACCGACAACTCGCGAATGCGCCTCTCCGATTTGGGTGATTTCCTGTTCGCGAACCTGTTCCTTACCGCAGTCCTCCACTAGCTTACCCAGCGCTTCAAAATCCGGTACTGCGATCGGTACGTGTCTGAAATTTTCCGTTTGAATCATCATCACTGGTGCTCCTTGTTACCAATTGAAATATAGGGTCGTACGTGCACGTTTTGAATCAGTAATTTCCACAACAAACAAGAAGTCGTTACGTATAGGCGTATCGCCCGAGGGCTCCCATAATTGGTATATCGACGACATGATTCGAAACCATTAATGAAGACATGAGAGCGGCAAACTCAAATATTGAGAAGCAAAGCGGGCCATCTACTGGCCATGTTGAGTCGGTCATAGTTAAGTCCTTGTTGGATCCACGTGCGTTCTCACACCGGGTCGAATCGATTGAGGTGATTGAAACTCACATCTCGTGGGTAATACTTACCGGTCCATTCGCCTACAAAATCAAGAAACCAGTCAAACTCGGATTTTTGGATTTTCGCAAGCTGGATGACCGCCTGTTCTATTGCGAGGAGGAGGTTCGACTTAATCGGCCGTGGGCGCCCGATATTTACGTTGACGTGGTGCCGATAACTTTAAGGGCGGGCCAAGCATATGTCGGCGGAGAAGGAGCTGCCGTTGAATACGCAGTCCGAATGCATCAGTTTGACCAAGATTGTCGCCTGGATGCGCAGCTGGAATCGAACACACTATCCATGGACGATATGCATGAGTTGGCAAACATCATTGCAATGCGTCATCAGTCAGCCAACGTTATTGGACTCGATGATCGCGATAAGAACATTTTGCTAATCAAAAGCGCCATGTGGGACAACCTCGATGCGCTCGATGGGCAGATTTCGAAATGTACATTACAAACGCTGCGCCATTGGACAACAAGGGAACTTGGCAAACTGGACGAAAAACTAAAGCAGCGCTTTGACAACGGATTTGTACGTGAGTGTCATGGTGACTTGCATCTTTCCAATCTCGTTCGCCTGCCATCGGGAATTACTGCTTTTGATTGCATCGAATTCAGCGACGATTTACGCAACATTGATGTCATGGGTGACATCGCATTTCTCGTAATGGACCTGGTTGCCAGACAACGGTCTGACCTTGCCTATCGATTCCTCAATCGTTACCTGGAGGCCACTGGCGACTACGACGGGATGGACTTGTTTACGCTCTATTTCGTCTATCGATGCCTGGTTCGGGCCAAGGTTGCTGTAATTGGAAAGCTGGAACGGAAACACGGCACGCACGCGGATGGCGATCGTTCTCGAGTAAAGAGGTTCTGCGACATGGCACTCAGGTGGTCTGTGACCTGGACTCCTGCATTGATCGTCATGCATGGTTTGTCTGCGTCAGGCAAAACAAGTTTGTCGACCAAGCTGATGTCCGCGATGCCGGCTGTGCGAATCCGTTCGGACATCGAACGCAAACGAATGTTCGAGTTGGACGAATCCGCAGATAGCAGTTCTGACGTGGCGGAAGGTATCTATACAGAAGCCGCCAATATCGAGCTCTACAGACGAATTCATGGTATCGCTGAAAAAATTCTTCGGGCGGGGCACGATGTCATACTCGACGCCGCATATTTGAGGTTCTCAGAGCGCGAACACGCACGTAAAGTTGCCGCTGATTGCGATGCCGGATGCATATTCATCCAGACTCACGCACCGTTAGGTACTCTTCGCGATCGTCTATACGAACGGGAGGGCAACGGTAAGAATTCGTCAGAAGCGAATCTTGCCGTACTGGAGTATCAATTGGAAAATGCAGAACCTCTCACCCGCGAGGAGCAGCGAGCCGCTGTTTCCTGGAACAGCTGTAGAAATAATAATATCGAAGACGTAACCAAGCGGCTGCGCCATAGTGGATCCTGGCCAACTACCAGCTGACAAGAAATACTAGGGCCGGACAAATCGGCTGTGAACCGTGTGCCTGGGCGACGCTGTAATCCGGATGCCAAAAAACCAGCCCATGGCGACACCGAATCCCAGTTTTGATGCCAGCGTTACTGCATAGGGCATCAGCATTACGAATTCAACGTTGACTAGCGGAAGAATCGCGAAGAAATTGATTGCCCAGATGGCAGCGAGCGCCGTCACGGACACGCCGATTACAGAACGCTTGTCTATCCTATCTCCGAGCCAACGTAATAATGTCATTGCGAACACCCAGGCAACCATCACTGCCAATGCAAAATGTATGATCAAACCAGCTGCTACAGCGGGCGTTCCCATAATTTGCGGCGAGAAACTTCGCGCGATCTCCTCGGCAACCAACCATGATTGCAGCGGCGAAAACACACAAAATAATGCCACCCACATAACCTCCACCGTACCGCCGGCGATACCCGCCCAAAAAATAATACCTGTCGTACCAAGCTTCTTTTGCATCCTATTATCTCCGTATCACGATCGTTAACATGGAATATTCATCGAGTTGCCGGACCGTTGCCCACCAATTTGTGGCAACGGGCACACAGCCCCAAAAGCTCGGCGTAGAGCTCACTTCGCGCGTCAGGTGTCTTCGTTTCGGTACCAATTCCCCCGAGCGCATGGATTCGATGTGCGATTTCCGCAATTTCTTCGGTATTGGCCGTCGCCCGTGTTACATCGGAGGGGAGCAGCGGCACGTCGATCAGCATATCCGCCCCTCTTTTCCACGCAGTATCCGACGGACCAAGGAGTCCCTCCCATAAACGGTCCATTGCCCATTGATGGCGCTGCATGTGGGTGACAACGTCCCCGAGGTCCATGTGCGGCTTTTGATCGTAGCCAAACTCCAGGTTGACCTCATTTACCAAGTGACAGTTGCCGCATGTTTTCGCCATGTTGCTTACTGACTTGGCGGCGGAACCAAGATCCTGAGCCTCGCTCACACGACGAGCATGACTCTTCATCTGTGTAACGTAAGACTCGAATTCGACCGGTAAACCCATCGCAGTTTCATGATCGGCGAGCCAGCGCGCCGGCCCATCCACGTCTTCCAGTCTGCCCGCTACTATCGCGGCCTTGATCGCGCTGATCTGGGTCAAATGCCCATGCATGTGATCGGCAATCGTTGATTTGTCTTCCTCAGACATAACTTGTGCGAACGATGGATTAAATGTGGCCCCCAGGAAAACGAGGAGCAATACGCAAGCCAGCCAATAAATATTCTTCTCAGAACTCATCTTCCCAATCCTCAGGTAGCTTATGCGCGATACCCTGGTGGCAGTCGATACACGTCTCGCCCCTCTCGGTTTGTCGTTTGAGTGTGTGCTTTCTGCTGGCACTTAACTGTTGTTTGTCGAGATCCATGTGCTGGAGCTCGTGACAATTACGGCATTCATGGGAATCCGATGCCTTCATTTCTCCCCACACGCGCTTGGCCAGGAACATGCGCCTTGCCTCAAATTTTTCGCGGGTATCGATAGTGCCCATTGCCCAATGTGGAATTTCATGCAGTGTTGCTTCAATTTTTCGATACAACTTCGGAAACCATTCCTTTGGCACGTGACAATCTGCACAAACAGCCCGCACACCTGTACGGTTGGAGTAATGAATCGTCTCCTGGTATTCGACATAGAGGTTGTCCCTCATTACATGGCAGGAGATGCAGAATTCTTCGGTGTTGGAATGATCCAGCATCATATTGAATCCGGTCCAAAATGTGACGCCGAAGACAAACAGCAGGTAGCCGCCCAACGGAATGCCGAGTAACAGTCGGTTTGCCGGCCTGCGCCAGAGAGATTTCCAGCGGCTGTTATTTTCCACGGATTCCGACGCTTTGTCCGTCACTGCTGGCTACCGTAAAAATGAAGGAGTGATTCTTTATCGTCCTCGCTCAGCTGGTCGGTTTTTTCTCTCATTTTCTCGTCAAGCATGGTCCGGTCACCGCTGATTTGATCAACCAGCGCTTGCTCGAGGTACGGCATCCATTGGCCAGCGAGAATACTGGCATCGTCGTCTGCATAACTGCCACCGTCCGCATGACATTTCCTGCAGAGCTTTTTGTGCACCTTGGCGCCAGCCACTGCTTTGTCGGCGTCAAATTCCTGTTGGGCGGCAATGAATTTTTTGCTGCCGTAAAAATCTGCAATCGCCGTGACATCGCTTTCGCTCAGATCATCGGCGACAACGCACATATCGGTTGCCGGCTGTTCCAGGTCACCCGTTCGATACTTGGATTCGCGACAAGCCCGAGCGCCGTCTCGATACTCGAACATGTACTCCTCGAGAATGAACGGCGATATACCGGCGATACTCGGCACGTCACTTTCGGTACTCACACCACCCGCGCCATGGCACCGGTCACACTCACCCGCAATGTCGGTTACTTCCGCACCAGCGGACGTACAAAGTAAGATCACGTTGCAAACGAACGCGTAATGCTGCCGGTTAGACTTGCTCGATAATCGCATTCTGCGGCACTCCATGTAGAAAACCGACCTCAATGTTATCTCCCGTGATTCTGAGTTTTTCAATGCTCTGCCGTACATACGTATTAGACCTACAAATAACTAGTACTTCTACCGATATCGAGCGATCGCAATCGGCACTACTGTGTGGTTAGTAGGAAGAGGAAGAAATTACTATTAACTCCTGGCCGGAATACCTGTTTGGATGGCTGATTCGGCAAAGATTTGCTTACTTTCCACACAGATCTATCGGCAACACTTTTGTCGTTGCTTGGACGACATTTCGAGGCGAAAATCATGGCTAAATATATCAGACTTCGGGGACATTTGGCGGCTGCCCTCGTACTCAGTATATTTTTTGCGGCTTGCGACGGTAGTACTGGACCAGCAGGCGTGACCGGGGACGCTGGATCAACTGGACCGGAAGGTCCTCCTGGAACGGGCCTTGAGCCGGTTGCAGCGGCAAAGGCTGAATCCTGTGCCACCTGTCACGGCGACGTCGGTGAGGAGAAGCACCAGGCGGTTTACGACAAGTACGTCGATGCGAGTGCCCTGGCGATGACGTTTGACAGCGTCACGAGTGTACCGGGGTTGAACGCGGGCGAGTTTGACGTCACCCTGGCGTTCAGCATTGCGAAGAATGGTGCACCATTCGTCGATGCGGCCGGTCTGCCATCACTGGACCAAAAGAGGTTTTATTCGGTCCAGTATGACAGCGTGACTAAGCAGTATCTGAACGGGAACACAAGGCTGCGGGAGACTAACGTCGTACCGGGGGCAAACCCGGGCGAATACACATTGACGCTGGATCAACTGGATCGGAAGGTCCTCCTGGAACGGGCCTTGAGCCGGTTGCAGCGGCAAAGGCTGAATCCTGT
>PVMS01084637.1_pt1 | contig 13060 bp, 12 predicted proteins | sample 1853461 | NCBI WGS metagenome assembly PVMS01 (sample SAMN08582032, study PRJNA380276) | Marine sediment metagenome, whole genome shotgun sequencing project. | isolation source: ocean sediment barecode stripped | collected 2017 | reverse complement strand
TGCCGGCTCGAGAAAGCGGCTGGGTAGGGCATAGGAGTGGTTGCCACTGCCGGAGAAGCGGTGGTGGTAGAACCGCTGGGGCACGGTGACGCTGAGATAGTCCTTTGCCCTCGTCAGCGCCACATACAGCAGCCTGCGCTCCTCCTCGAGGCCGCCGGGATCGGTCAGCGCCATATCGGACGGGATGTTTCCGTCTGCGGCGTGGATGACGTAGACCGCGCTCCAGTCACCGCCCTTCGCCGAGCGGCTGGTGGACAGGATGAGATAGTCGTCATCCAGATGGGGGGGCCCTGCGAGGTCGCTCGTCGACAGGGGCGGATCCAGCGTGATCTCGGTGAGGAACTTGCTTCGGCTGCTGTAGTCCGAGGCGAGGGCAGCGAGCTGGCCGAGGTCGGTGAGACGAGCGGCAGAATCGTCGTAGGTCCGGACAAAGACCAGTTCGCAGAACTCGCTCAGCCGCTCGATCTGCTGGGCCGGCGAAGGTTCCGAATCATCTTTGCCGCGGCAGTCGGCGAGGCACGACTGCAGCACCACCGTGGCTTCCCCGGCCTCGGCCGGGAACGGAAGATCCCCATCGATGAACTCGGTGACTCGATCGCTTCCCGATGCCGCGGCCATCTCGTCGAGTTGAGTGGTGGCCTTGCCTGCGGTGGCGGGCCCCACGCCCGGTATGGCTTGGAGCACACGATTCCAAGCCAGCTCGTCACGAGGGTTGTCGAGGATGCGCAACAGCGAGAGCAGATCCTTGATGTGGGCCGCCTCGAGGAACCGCAGACCCCCGAACTTGACGAAGGGGATGTTGCGCCGGGTTAGCTCGATCTCGAGCCCCGCAGAGTGATGGCCGGTGCGAAAGAGCACCGCCTGGTCGCGAAGCGGGATCCCTTGCTCCCTGAGCTCGAGGACGCGATCGGACACGTAGTCGGCCTGAGCCGCCTCGTCGAAGCAGGTCACGAGTACGGGTGTCGGACCGGAGCTGCGCGCCGACCACATCTCCTTGGGGAACACCTCCTTCGATGCCCCGATCACGGCGTTGGCCGCGTCGAGGATCTGCGGTGTAGAGCGGTAGTTCTGTTCCAGCTTGACGATGGTCGCCCCCGGGAAGTCGTCGCAGAACCCGAGGATGTTGTCGATATCTGCCCCGCGGAACGAGTAGATCGACTGCGCATCGTCGCCGACGACGGTGATATTGCGATTGTCGAGAGCGGAGAGGATCCGCGCCTGGCTGCGGTTGGTGTCCTGGTACTCGTCGACAAGCACGTGATCGAACAGGTGTCGGATGGTGTCCGCGGCGGAGGACTCGAGCAGGGCGTGCCAATACAGCAGCAGGTCGTCGTAGTCGACCACGTTGGTCTTACGCTTACGCTCGGTGTAGGCGCGAAACAGACGGCGCAGATCATCGCCGTGCTCCGCCACCCAGGGGTACCAGTCGCTCAGGATCTCCGCCAGGGGTGTGCGCGTGTTGACCGTGCGCGAGTAGATCGCAGCGATGGTCTCTTTCTTGGGAAAGCGCCGGCCGCTGGCCCCAAGGCCGAATTCGGTGCGGATCAGCCCGAACAGGGTCGCCGCGTCCGTCTGGTCGATCACCGTGAACCCTTCGCCAAGCCCGACGGTGGACCCATAGCGCCGGAGCAGACGATTGGCCGTCCCGTGGAAGGTTCCTCCCCAGACCCGGCCTGCGGAGCGATCTGCGACGAGCCCCCCGGACCTGCGCAGCATCTCGGCCGCGGCTCGGCGAGTGAACGTCAGCAGCAAGATGCGCTCGGCCGGCGTTCCCTCATCGATGAGCCTGGCGACCCGGCTCGCCAGCGCTCGCGTCTTGCCGCTCCCCGCACCGGCGATGACGAGCAGCGGTCCGCCGTCATGAAGCACGGCGGCACGCTGGGCTTCGTTGAGGCCATCCAGCCAGGAGGGCTCGCTTGCTTCCTTGACGAACATACGTTCGATGTTAGGAGACGAGTATCAAGTAGCAAGTATCAAGTACCAAGTAGTCCGAAGGCTCGGCGGTGCCATGCTTGCTGGGCGCCTCGCAGTACGCTCGCCGGCATGCATATCGGCGTGTACGCGTTCCCGACCGACAAGACCATCCAGCCGATCGAGCTTGCCGGCGAGGTCGAGGCCAGGGGTTTCGAATCCCTGTGGTTCACCGAGCACAGCCATATCCCGACCTCTCGTGAGACGCCGTGGGGCGGAGTAGAAGCCAGCCCTCCGCTCCCCGAAATGTACTGGCGAACACACGACCAGATGGTTGCCCTTGGCGCGGCGGCTGCGGTCACCGACACCATCAAGCTCGGCACCGGCATCTCTCTGGTGGCACAGCACGACCCGCTGTGGCTGGCCAAACAGGTCGCTTCGCTCGATGTGATCTCCAACGGGCGGGTGCTGTTCGGCGTCGGTTACGGATGGAACAAGGAGGAGATGGCCAACCACGGATTGGCCTACACCGAGCGGCGAGCCATCCTCCGCGAGAACATTCTGGCGATGATCGAGCTGTGGACCCAGGACGAAGCCGAGTTCCACGGCGACCACGTCGACATCACGCCGTCCTGGGCGTGGCCCAAACCGGTGCAGAAGCCATACCCGCCGATCCATCTCGGAGGAGCGGCCGGGCCGCGCACGATGGGCGACATCGTCGAGTTCTGCGACGGGTGGATGCCGATCGTTGTCCGCCACGATCTTGCCGGCAAGGTCACCGAGCTGCGCGGGCTCCTCGAGGCCGCCGGCCGCGACCCAGACAGCCTCGAGGTCACCGCCTGGCAAGCCCCCCGTGACATGGAACAGCTCGAGCTGATGCAGAAGGCCGGTGTGCACCGCGCCGTGTTCGGTCTGCCCCCCGTCGAACCAGAGATCGCGATTGAGAAGCTGGACAAGTACGCCGAGATCGCGGCGGCACTGTCGAGTTGACCGGGTGATCATTCGAAAGAACCCCCTGGCGGAATCGCGTTAGCGGTGCGATGATCTGACCCCAACGAGGCGAGCCGCACCGACCGGTTCGGAACCGAAATGGACCGGGTTACCCCGGGATGGGGGAGCGGACCCGAAGCCAATCGGGCCGGCGACCGTCTTTTGGCTGAGACGAGGCGACCCGGTCGCCTCGTCTCTCTTTGTAGCACGGCACCAGGCGACTGTGTCGTTTGGTCCCTGCTTCTGGCACATTCATCAAACAGACCATTCGGGTAGGGTGCGCCAAACTAAGGAGTGAGATGGACAGAGTGGAGATGTTGAAGCTGTCCCCGGTGTTCGCCGGGCTCAAGAGGAAACAGCTCGAGGCGGTTGCCGGCACCGCAAGAGCCCTCACCTTCGAAGCAGGCGAGACGATCATCGAAGAGGGCGAGGAGCGATCGATCGGCTTCTACGTCCTCGGTTCCGGAACCGCAGAGGTAACCAAGGACGGGGAAGTGGTGGCTACCTTTGGACCGGGCGACTACTTCGGTGAGATCGCACTCCTCACCGACGAGCCGGCTCGCACCGCCACCGTCACTGCGACCAGCGCCGCCGAGGTGCTCGGGGTGACCAAGTGGGACTTTCGGGCGCTGATCAACGCCCAGCCCGAAATTGCGGTCCAGGTGATGGGGGAGCTCGCCCGTCGCCTCGAAGAGACCCAGTTGCTCACGGAATAGTCGGGCCAGTGAACGAACCGCAGCTCATTATCCATGGAGGTCGCGGCTCAATGGCCGTCTCCGGCATCGAGTACGCCAAGTACGGGGGGAACACGACGTGCTTCGAAATCGCCGAGGACCCGCGACATCGCGTGGTCATCGATGCCGGCACCGGGCTCCGTGACCTCGAGCACACACTCAACCGCGAACTCGACCACGACTTCACCATGCTGCTCTCCCACTACCACTGGGATCACATCCAGGGCATTCCGGTGTTCGCCCCGGTATGGATCGGCGGCAATCGGATCACCGTGCACGGCGCGCCCAGCTCGGTCGGTGATGCGCGCGCCACCCTCGCCGGCGTCATCACCCAGCCCTGGTTTCCGGCCGCCATTCTCGACTCGCCAGCCGACATCTCATATGGCGATTACGAGCAACCGATCGAAGTGGGCGGCGTATCCATCACCGCGGTGCCGCTCAATCACCCACAGGGGGTGTGCGGATTCCGCATCGAGGGCCCCTCACGCAGCATCGTGATTGCGACGGACCACGAGAGTGAGCCGGAGGCCGACCGCGCACTCGCCGAGTTTGCCGGGGGCGCGGACGTGCTCATCCACGATGCTCAGTATCTCCCTGCGGAGTACCCGATCCGCGTCGGTTGGGGTCACAGCACCTGGGAGCACGCAGTCGCCGCCGCCGAGCGCACCGGGGTAAGTGAGTTGGTGCTCACCAGCCACGATCCCGACCACACCGACGCCGACATCGACCGAATCGTCGAAGCCGCCGCCGAGCATTTCCCCAACGTCGTTGCCGGCACCGAGGGCATGAAAATTCCGCTGTGAGCTGGTAGTCGGTATCAGATACTTGGTACCTAATACCTAATACCTGCCCTGATACCTGATACTTAGCTTTTCGCCGGGCTCAACAACAGATTCTGCGTCGCTCGCCCAACCGGTCCCTGGGTATCGAACAGGGCAGCGTCGGCAAGACCGATCCCCGACGACTCCCAGTGCGAGACGGCCCGGGCGCAGAACCACTCGCCGATCGGATCACGGTGCAGCGAAACGGCCAGGTCGGCGTTCACGAACGACACCTCTGCGAGGTCACCGTTGTACGAGATCCCGTTGAGGCTATCGGCGAGCGGGCAAATCCGCTGGAAGGGGCTCGGCTCCTCGTCGGAGAGCAGCGGAACGTTGGTACGCATCCACATCGTTGTCGGGCCACCGCCGCCGCCATCCGAACCTTCGTAGCGGCACTCCACCGACTCGTTGAACCCCGACAATCCATGAACGAAGTCCGGGATCGGGAATGACCCTGGTATCGAATCCTCGAACCTGGGGGCCGCGATGCTCGGGGTGGTGACGTCGAGGTCGTCGAGTGTTCGCAGGTGCATCCCGTACGCCCTGGCGTAGATTGCGTGATCGTCGGACAACTCGACCTCGGTGAGGCTCACCGATCGACCCGGCTTCTTCATCGAGGCGAGCACCCGGAACCCTGCCATGGCGATCGGGCGCATCAGTTCGACGGTGATCCGTGTCAAGCGCTGGTCGGGCACGATTGCTTCCATCGCCCTTGCCATGAGGGATGTCGGCGGCCCGGCGTGGCAGGCGTCTGCATGCCACGGACCGCGGGTGTGGTCGGTCGGCACGAACCAGGAGCCGTCGGATGTCTCGAAGTAGGCCTCGCTCACGCGTTGCAGGCTATCGGGGTCCGAGCCTCGCAACCGACGACACCACCTGCCGAGTAGCGACCGTCCTACTCGAGGCTGGCGGGCGGCAGCAGCTGGGGCGTTGGCTCGGTTACCCACGTCCCGCGACTCTCGTCGACAACCACCAGAGCCCCGACCACCGCATCGTTGAGCCAGTCGAGAACCTTCAGGAACGCATCATCGTCCGCAGCGGTCTGCCGCTCGGTGGTCAACACCAGCTGGACCTGTTCGGCCGTGCCGGGCTCCCGAGACTCGACCAGGATCAGGTGGGTCCCGACCTCCGTGGTGACGGGGCCGGCGACCTCACCAAGCGGAGCAGCGATCGCGGCCTCGGTGAACTCGGCAACATAGTCGGCCGGGTCGGCACACCCGAGGGAGCCCCCGTCGGCGGCGTTGCTGGTATCCAGAGACAACTCGGCGGCGAGTGCGGCAAAGTCTTCACCGGCCTGGAGGCGGCTCATTGCGACTGCGGCCTCATCGAAGCTGCCGACAAGGATGTGTGAGGCGCAGACCTCGGAGACCCAATCGTTCGGTGCATCGGCGAGCGCCTGCTCGGCCTCTTCGAGGGTGGCCGGTTCGACATCGGCGACAAAACTCTGGTGGAGGTGCTCCTCGATGAGGATTCCCTTCGCAATGCGGCGCAGCGTGGACTCGGCGATGTTCTGCTGGACCAGGATGGTCTCCAGGTCGGTGAAGCCGGCGCTGATGGCCAGCGTGCGGACCTGGGTGTCGATCTCTTCGTCGGTGGGCTCGAATTCGAGCTCTGATGAGGTGCGCTGGTCGATCGCGGCCCATTGGATCAGCAGACTGAGATAGGTGGCAAACAGCGCTGGGTCCTCGTCGGTCTCGGTGAACTCGAAGACCACGCCCTTGACGTCGTCGGTTGTGATCTCCTGGTCGTTGACCGTTGCCTCGACCGAGTTGCCACCGCCGCATGCCGCCAGCAGCAATGCCCCGGTCGCCATCGCCATCACGATTCGCTTCATGAGGGGAGAGCATATGGCGTCTCTCGAAGAATCGGTCGCCGAGCCCGATGAGAATCGGCTAAGAGCGTTGCGGCTGCTTCAGCCGATCGCCAGTGCGTCGCGAAGTATGTCGACCGTCGCCGGGTCCACGCGGAAGTACGCCCACTTGCCACGCTGCTCACGCTGGAGAAGCCCGGCACCGGCCAGAATCGAGAGATGATGACTCACCGTCGGCTGGCTCCGCCCGATGGTGTCGACGACATCGCAGGCGCACAGCTCACCATCCGGAGCGTTGGAGACAAGGCTGAGGAGCCGAAGGCGGATCGGGTCCGCCAGCACCTTGAAGGCCGAAGCAAGCTCGTCGGCTTCCGCCACGCCGAGCGGCTCGGTGAGCACGGGATCACAACAGGCTTCGATGACTTTCACATCCATGGGCTCACTGTATCAGAATATATTGACAGCTGTCGATGCGTCGTAGTACTGTCATATCGATGCTCATCGATGCATCTGACGACGCGGACGGCAAGCCAAGGAGACAGCAATGACCGGTGACCTGCGCCAGACCGTGCGCAAACGATATGCCGACGCGGCCACTGCCGATGCATCCTGCTGTGGCCCGGGGGGCTCATGTTCGACATCGGAGCCCGACTTCGGTTCCCGTCTGTATCGCTCACAAGACCTGCTGGCGATTCCCCAGGGAGCAGCCGCAGCCAGCCTGGGGTGCGGCAACCCGACCTCGATCGCCGAGCTGTCCCCTGGCGAGACGGTGCTCGACCTTGGATCGGGAGCGGGGATCGACGTTCTGCTGTCGGCAAGACGCGTCGGCCCCGACGGGTTCGCCTACGGGTTGGACATGACCGGTGAGATGCTGGAACTCGCCCGCAAACACGCCGAGGAAGCCGACATCGACAACGTCGAGTTTCTCGAGGGATACATCGAGGACATCCCTCTCGAAGCGGAGACCGTGGACGTCGTGATCTCGAACTGCGTGATCAACCTGTCGCCCGACAAGCAGGGGGTCTTCTCCGAGATGTGCCGGGTGCTGAGGCCGGGTGGCCGGATCGGGATCAGCGATGTCGTTGCCGAGGACCAATTGACCGCAGACGAGCGGTTGGAGCGGGGCAGCTGGGTGGGGTGCATCGCCGGCGCTCTTTCTTTCTCGGAGTACGCCATCGGCCTTGCCGCAGCCGGGTTCACCGATGTGAGCGTCACCCCGACCCACGCCGTTGCCGATGGGATGCACTCGGCCATCATCAAAGCCACCAAGCCCGTGACCGCGACCAGGTGCGGCGCCTCCACACTGCAGGACCGGATCGCCTAGGAGGCTGTTGAACAATCCACAAGCGGGCAGTTGCACCCGGGAGATTCCAGGTCAGCCCACCACTAGGCCCTGCGGCTGCCCGTGGCACTCGTCATTGTTCACCGCCTTCCTAGCGATCTCAGCCCACGACGCTGAGCCGTTGCTCATCATCAGCCCCTGGCTGGCGCACCGCGGTTTCCACGGCTGAGGGAACGGGTACTTCTTCGCCGCCCGGAACATGGCTCACGACCTTGGCCACCTGTGGGTTGAGCCGGCTCTCCCACGACCCAACAGCGGTGTTGTATCCCGCAACCGCGGTGTTGAGCTTCTTGCCAACCGCGGCGAGGTGGGTGGCGAAGATGCGCAGCCGGTTCTGCAGCTCGCTGACGTCGGCGACGATGCGTCGGGCCTCCTCAACGGCGCGATGCTCGTTGATGACCTGGGCGGTCACCCCGATCAATGCCAGCAGCGTCGCCGGACCCGCCAGCAGTACCTGCTCACGTCTCACTTCATCGAAGAGCTGCGGCCTGGCCCGCATCGCCTCCACATACAGCCCCTCGTCCGGGAGGTACATCACGACGTATCCGCCGGCGGCGGCCGAGTGGTAGCCGCGCCCTTTGAGATCCTTCGCCATCATCAGCAGCGCCCGGCCATGCTCGCCCATGAGCCGGGTGCGATCGTCGCCGTCATCGAGACGGCAGGCCTCTTCGAAGCGCGCCATCGGGAACTTGGCGTCGATGATGACAAATCGCCCGTCGGGAAGCTTGATCACCGCATCCGGTCGATTGGCGTCCTGGCCCGTTGCCTTGTTGAGTGAGAAGTCGCGGTCCTCGACGAGACCGGCGTGTTCCAGCGCCTGGCGCAAGGAGAGCTCACCCCAGCCACCCCGGCCCTGCGCACTAGCGAACATCGATGTCACACCGTCGACCCTGCCGTCCAGCGATCGAAGCCGCCCATCGAGGTCACCCTCCATGCGGGTGAGGCGCTCGAGCACGTCGGCATTCAGCCCGTCCGGCCACTCGACCTCGTAGCGCGCCTGGCGCACCAGGACCACCCCGAGTGCCGCAACGACACCAACCAGAACCACCACTATCCCAACCAATATCACCGTCATCGCGATTCTCCCTTCCTGTATCGCCATCGTGACACCCGGGTGTGACAGATTCCGAGACGCGGTGCCAAAACCCGTGCCTCGTAAGGGCTCCAATCAATCTGGCCGGTACAAATTCGGTCGTCACGGAATACCGGAAATCGCCCTACCGTTCAAGAGAACCTAAATGACCAGAGGCTCACCACACTGGGCTGGCAACTGGTCACTGACAACTGACAACTCAACCGAAAGGAACACGCCACATGGCTGACCTCACCACTACCTCCCTGCCCGTCCTACCACTGCGCAACGGCGTTGTGTTCCCGCACATGGTCGTCACCGTGACCATCGAGTCCGAAGAGGCCAAGCACGCCATCGCAGCCGCCGAGAACAGCGGAAGCCTGCTGCTGCTGGTGCCCCAGCTCGACGGCGAGTACGCCAGTGTCGGGACCATCGCCGAGATCCAGGAAGTCACCACCGGTGCCGGCACCACCGCCCTCATCTCCGGCGTCGCCCGCGCTCGCATCGGTGCCGGGCAGCCAAGCACCAATGAAGTCCTGTGGGTGGAAGCAATCCCGGTCGACGAACCGATCGAACACGCCGAAGAGACCATGGCACTCGCCGCCGAGTTCCGCACCGTGGTGAAGGAGATCCTCGAGCATCGGGGAATCGCCGGCATCGCCGACCGAATCCTCGCCTCCGACGATCCCGGCCAGCTCGCCGACCTATCGGTGCACTCCCCCGATCTGGGCTCCGCCCAGAAGATCGAGCTGCTCGAGACCATCGATGTGCACGAGCGTCTCCAGCGCGCCCTCGAAATGATGAATGAGGTGCTCGCCGACGTCGTGCTGCGTCGCCGGGTCCGGGAAGACGCAACCGAGCGGATCGACAAGAGCCAGCGCGAGTTCCTGATTCGCCAGCAGATGGAATCGCTGCGAAATGAGCTCGGTGAGGAATCGGGCTCGGCGGTCGAGGAATACCGGAAGCAGCTGGCCGACTCAGACATGCCGGAGGCAGTCGCCGAGTCCGTCGAGCGGGAGATCGATCGCCTGGAGCGGATGAACGACCAGAGCCCAGAAGTCGGATGGGTTCGCACCTGGCTCGATACCGTGTTCGAGCTGCCGTGGGGCATCGAGACCACAGACAACCTGGACCTCAATGCAGCCCGAGCGGTCCTCGACGACGATCACACCGGCCTCGACGACGTGAAGGAGCGCATCGTCGAGCACCTGGCCGTGCGCAAGCTGCGCCGGGAGCGCGGCGTCGACGAGTCGACGCAGGATCGCAGGGGTGGCGGAGCCACTCTGCTGCTGGTCGGCCCCCCCGGCGTCGGCAAGACGTCGCTCGGCGAGTCCGTGGCAAGAGCGCTCGGGCGAGAGTTCGTCAGGGTAAGCCTTGGCGGCATCAGAGACGAAGCCGAAGTCCGCGGCCACCGCCGCACCTATGTGGGAGCACGACCGGGGCGCATCGCCCGTGCCCTCGCCGACGCTGGATCGATGAATCCGGTGTTCCTCCTCGACGAGATGGACAAGGTCGGATCGGATTGGCGCGGCGATCCTTCGTCTGCATTGCTAGAAGTGCTCGACCCGGCGCAGAATCACACGTTCCGTGACCACTACCTCGAGTTCGACCTCGATCTCTCCGACGTTCTGTTCGTGGCCACGGCAAACGTCATCGAGACGATCCCGGGCCCGCTCCTCGACCGCACCGAGGTGATCAGACTCGACGGGTACACCGACGAGGAGAAGGTCGCCATCGCCCGCGACCACCTGTTGCCGCGCCGCTTCTCCAACGTGGGGCTGGAACCAGAAGAGGTCACGGTTTCCGACGAGGCGCTCGCAGCCGTCATCGAGAAGTACACCCGCGAGGCGGGGGTACGCGGGCTGGAGCGAACCCTCGACAAGTTGGCCAGAAAGAGCGCGATGAAGATCGCCACCGACGACACGGACACCATCAACATCACAGAGGCCGATCTCGTTGACCTCCTCGGCAAGCCAACGGTCTTCCGGGATGAGGCCGGCGACCGGACCCGAGTTGCCGGCGTTGCCACCGGATTGGCAGTGACCGGCGCAGGCGGTGATGTGTTGTTCGTCGAGGCCTCGGTCATGCCCGGCAACCAGCAGCTGACGGTGACCGGCCAGCTTGGTGATGTCATGAAGGAGTCGGCTGAGATCGCCCTGTCCTATGTGCGATCGAATGCCGAGGAGCTTGGCATCGACCCCGAGCAGCTCGACCAGGTCATCCATCTGCACGTGCCGGCAGGAGCCATCCCCAAGGACGGCCCGTCGGCTGGGATCACCCTGACAACGGCGCTGGTCAGCCTGCTCACCGGACGCAAGGTGAAGGACACCATCGGGATGACCGGGGAGTTGACATTGCAGGGCCGTGTTCTCCCGATCGGTGGTGTCAAGCAGAAGGTGCTAGCCGCCCACCGGGCCGGTCTCACCGAAGTGATCCTCCCCGCTCGCAACGAGGACGACCTCGACGAGCTCCCCGACTCGATCAAGGATTCGATGGAGTTCTATCCCATGGACAATATATCGAGTGTCTTAGAGACAGCCCTGGAAGACGGCTAGAGGTATTCCGTACAACGTATTACGTATTACGAATCCTGGCGATGGGTCCTCTCGCAATACGTGATACGTGATACGTGATACGGACTACGTAATCCGGCTCAGTGATCTGGTCCGGGGCCGAGGCCCAACTTGGCGTGCATCGCCCCCATGCAATGATCCATGACGAAGTCGAGGCCGGCCTCGGTCGCGACCTCCCCGGCCTTCTCGGAGACAATGCCAAGCTGCAGCCAGAGCACGTTGGCCCCGATTGAAACTGCGTTCTCGGCGATGCCTGGCGCTTCATCGGCGGGCCGGAACACGTCGACGACGTCGACCGGCTCCGGGATGTCGAGCAGCGTCGGATAGGCGATTTCGCCAAGCACTTCCTCGTGGTTTGGGTTGACGGGAATGATTCGATATCCCTGCTCCTGCAGGTAAGCGGGAACCACATGGGCACGCTTGGCAGGGTCCGGGGAGGCGCCGACCACGGCGATCGTCTTGGAGTCGGCGTAGATGCGCCGCAGGTCTTCGAGGGGCGGTCGGGTTCTCATCGGCTCAGAATGGCAGGCCAGGAACCGTATAGAGGTCGAGGCGATCGATGATCGACAGGAGCCCGAGGATGGCCGCTAGGAGCCCGATGGCCCCGACGATCGCCTGAACCCAAACCAGGATCCAGCTCTCATCGAACTGGTAGTCGCGCCACGCTCCTGCGAACAAGGAAACCGCAACTACAGCGCCCCCAACGAGCAGCAGGCCGGGGCCGAGCAGCACTGGGATCTCCGCTACGTCATAGGTGCCGAATATGAAGGAGATCTCTCCGCTTGCGGGGGCAAAGGACAGCCACAACCCGGCGGTGATGGCGAGGGCACCGAGCACACCCCAGAACCACATCGCCATGTGTCCACCGGCGTCGGTGTCATGGGCTTCGACGGATTTTGCGGGCCCGTAGCTCACTGCTCTACCTTTGATCTCAACGACGTACGCCTACAGAACGGGGAGCCCAAGACCGCGCCAACCCCCTGCACCGATAACGGCGGGTCGCGCTAGATACTTGAGGAATGGACCAGGTTCAACCTGCGGCTTGGGGATCGGGCATATCAGGGTGCAACGGGTCGGGCCCGTACTGATTCGGGCCCGAGGTGCCCTCGAGGAATCCGGTCTCGATCAGGGCCCAGATCGGGCCGATGATCGGGATGAATCCGATCAGAACCCACCACCCGGACTTGTCTCGGTCATGCCAGCGTTTGATCGAGATGGCAAGGCTGGGCCAGATGAACGCCAGGTAGACAAGGCCGAGGAGGCCGCGAATCGCGCCCGAGTCGATCAACTGGAACACAACCAGCAAGATCACGTAGCCGACGATCAGCCCTCCGACCCCCCACCAGAACTTGGCGCGGTTGATTCTTCCGTCGAACTGGAACAGCAGGTATTGCCAGTCGATGTCGGCCATTTGGTCTCCCCTCGATAGCCGGTGAGCAGCGTAGTCGCCATCCCCGTCCCGGCCCTGTCTTGTCGATAGGCTGACGAGTTCTGCCATGAACGACGCCTCCGTCAAATTGTTCTCCAAATTCCACACCGTGCTGTACCGGCTCACCGGCGGCAGGGTCGGTCACCGGCTTGTGCACAACGACATGTGCCTGCTGACCACAACCGGGGCCCGCAGCGGCCGATCGCACACGGTTCCTCTGCTGTATCTGGAGGATGGCGACCGGCTGGTACTAATCGCCTCGTACGGCGGGCGACGCGACCACCCCGATTGGTATCACAACCTGGCCGAGCACCCGGCGGCCACGGTGCAGATCTTCAGCCAGAAGCGTCCGGTCACCGCCAGGACCGCAGATGCCGA
>PVMS01098455.1_pt1 | contig 13061 bp, 11 predicted proteins | sample 1853461 | NCBI WGS metagenome assembly PVMS01 (sample SAMN08582032, study PRJNA380276) | Marine sediment metagenome, whole genome shotgun sequencing project. | isolation source: ocean sediment barecode stripped | collected 2017 | reverse complement strand
TCGCCTTTCTGATGGCCAATTGCCCGGAGTACTTTTTCTGCGAATACGCCCTGGCCAAAATCGGGGCCGTCCGGGTGCCATTGGCCGTGTTGCTCAGTCCACAAGACCACGTCTACATGATGAACGAGGCGGAGTGCAGCACGCTCATCTACCACGAAAGCCTGAGCCAGCGCGTCGAGGGGATGATCCCTCAGCTGAGGACGGTGTTGCGTTTTATCTGCGTCGGCGACAAGTTCGATCCGCAGTCCGGTCACCTGCTGCTGTCTGACCTGATAGACAAGCACCCACCAGAACCAACAGCCGTTGATATCGACCCGGAAGACCTCGCCGGAATCTACTTTACCGGCGGCACCACGGGCCGGCCCAAAGGGGTCATGCTGTCCCATCGGGCCTGGGCCTATACCTATGTGATGGAGATGCTCGAGTTCGGCTTCGGCTGGGAAGAAACCTTCCTTTACCCAACGCCGTTGACCCATGCGGGTGGTTGTCTGATGCTGCCGGTGTTATTGCGCAAAGGCCGTTGCGTCATCCTCGATCATTTTGAACCCGAATTGTTCCTGCAAACGGTGGAGCGCGAAAAAGTCACGATGACTTTCCTCGTGCCGACCATGATTTACGTGTTGCTGGATCATCCCACAGTGGACCAATACGACCTCAGCAGCCTGCGTAATATCATCTATGGGGCGTCAGCCATAGCGCCGGAACGGCTCAAGCAGGCAGTAGAGACATTCGGCCCCGTGATGACGCAATTGTTTGGACAAACCGAGGCCCCGATGGCCCTCAGCGCCCTGTCGCGGGAAGAGCATATTATTTCAGACCCGGAAAGAGAGAAGCAGGTTTATTCATCAGCCGGACGGCAAACCATTCATACCGAGCTCAGGCTGCTGGACGAAGAAGGCAAGGAGGTACCGCGGGGTGAGGCCGGAGAGATCGTCATGCGCTGCACCAATATGATGAGTGGTTACCTGAACAACCCGGAAGCGACCGCCGAAACAATCCGTGATGGCTGGCTGTATACCGGCGATGTCGCACTGCAGGATGAAGAAGGACTGATCTACATCGTCGACCGCAAGAAAGACATGATCATCAGCGGTGGATTCAACATCTACCCACGCGAGATTGAGGATGTTCTGCATGAGCACCCTGCAGTCAAGGGCGTTGCGGTCGTCGGCGTACCGCATGACAAATGGGGTGAAGAAGTGCGCGCCGTAGTCCAGTTACACGATCAGACCGCGGCCGACGAGGCGGAACTCATCGCTTTTGTCAAAGAGAGAAAAGGCAGCCTGGTCGCGCCCAAGCGCGTCGTGTTCTGGGATGAAATCCCACTGACCAACCTGGGTAAAATCAACAAGAAAGAGATTCGAACCAGACTCAGGCCCGTCTGACATGACCATCTGGTTCAATTTGATTGCGGCATTGCTCTTTTGCATGGTAACTGCAGCGATTGCGGGCAGTGATGAGAATGGAACCGTGCGATTTGGCCTCGGTCGGGCCGTTGACGATGAAGAGATCGCTGCGTGGGATATCGACATCATGCCGGATGGCACAGGTTTACCCGTGGGTAGCGGTACTTCGAAACAGGGTGAAGAGATCTACAATTCCAAATGTGCCCAGTGTCATGGACAGGGAGGTGTGGACGGTCCCTCAGATCGCCTGGTGGGGCGCATCCCCGGTGATGAATTTCCATTTGCCCTCGATCCCGAGGCACCAAAAACCATTGGCAGTTACTGGCCCTACGCGACAACCGTGTTCGATTACACCCGTCGGGCCATGCCTTTTGACGCACCGGGTTCCCTGACGAATGGGGAAGTTTATGGCCTGGTGGCTTACCTGCTCTATCTCAATGGAATTGTGTCCCGTGATGCAGTCCTGAATGAAAGGAACCTGGCCATGATCAGGATGCCGGCCCGGGATCGCTTTGTAAGGGATGATCGTAAGGGTGGTCAGGAAATTCGTTAAATAGCGAGCTTGTTCAATATGGCCGGTAAACCTTCCGAGTTCAAAGCGAAACGCCGTCAACTGCTCACCGGCATGGCGGCCGGGGCTGGCAGTGCGCTGGTGCAGAATGCCTCTGCGAACACAAAACCTGACAGCAGTCACGCGATTCAGACGCCCGAAGATCCAACCCGCGTACAGGGGCCTGGCGTGTCAAAAGTGGGCAAGCGTTCGCCTTTTGAAAAACCTGAACGAATGCCCTATATGCAGACACTGTCAGTAACACCGCTGCAGGACCTGCATGGCACCATCACACCATCGGACCTGCACTTCGAACGCCATCATGCCGGTGTGCCGCTCATCGATCCCGACAACTACGCCCTCCTGATCCACGGTATGGTGGATAGACCGCTCAAGTTTACGCTGAATGATCTGAAGCGCTTTCCCGCCATCACACGTACCTGTTTCATTGAGTGCTCAGGGAATCTCAATATCGATGCCGGTGAGAAAACCTCGCCCCAGACGCTTTGCGGCCTGACCAGCCAAAGTGAATGGACCGGGGTGGCATTGAGTACCCTGTTCCGCGAGGTGGGTGTCAGTCCCAAGGCCAGTTGGTTTCTGGCGGAAGGTTCTGATGCTGCAGTCATGGCCCGCAGTATTCCGGTTGACAAGGCATGGGGCGACGCCATCATCGCTTATGCGCAAAACGGCGAAGCCATCCGGCCCGAACAGGGCTATCCTGCGCGCCTGCTGTTGCCAGGCTGGGAGGGCAATACCAGCGTCAAGTGGCTGCGCCGCATGGAATTGGCTGACCACCCCTTCATGACGCGTGAGGAGACATCCAAGTATTCGGACCCCTTGAGGAACAGCACTGCGCGCCTATTCAGTGTTGTGATGGATGCTCGCTCCGTTATTACTTTTCCCAGCTATCCATCACAAATTGAAAAAGGCTGGCTGGAAATTCGCGGCCTGGCCTGGAGCGGACGTGGCCTAATCGCCGGCGTGGACATCAGCACGGACGCCGGCAAATCCTGGCAGGCAGCAAGGCTGGCAGGACCCGTGCTGCCCAAAGCGCACACCCGCTTTATGCTACCGTGGCAATGGGATGGCCATGAAACTGAAATCATGAGCCGGGCAGCGGATGAAACCGGATACGTGCAACCGACAAGGAAACAATTGATTGACGTACGAGGGCCGGGTTCCGTGCCATATCATCTCAATCCAATAACTGCATGGAGAATAAAAAGTGACGGGGAGGTGCTCTACAGGGCCGAGCCCTGGGCCTGAGTAACTAAGCCCGCAACATGCGGATCAAATCACTACGAGGATCAGGATTGCCATGACAGACGCCAACGAAAGCATCAATATCCACCGCGGATTGAAAGGTGTTTACTTCGACCGCTCTCCCACCACCTTTATCGACGGACGAGCAGGAGAACTGCTCTATGCCGGTTACTCCATCCATGACCTTGCCAGCCACTCGAACTTCGAGGAAACCTGCTACCTGCTGCTCTACGGCGAGTTGCCGGACACCACACAGTTGGCGGCAATGGATGCGAGTCTCAAAAATGCCCGCAGCCTGCCAACCGAGATATACGATGTCATTCGATCTCTCAAGGACGTGCATCCGATGGAACTGCTCAGGACCTGCGTCTCGATGCTGGAAGCCTCTGATGAAGACGCAGGAGACCAGTCCGAAGCAGCCTGCATTCGAAAAGGCCTGCGCCTGACCTCACAGGTGCCGATAGTCGTTGCAGCACACAATAATATCCGCAATGGCAGAGAGCCGGTCGAACCCCAGCCCGGCCTGGGCCACGCCGCCAATTTTCTCTATATGCTCACCGGCGAGGAGCCCAGCGAAAACGCCGCGAAATTGATGGACACGGACATGATTCTGCACGCCGAGCATGGCGCCAATGCATCCGCCTTCGCCGCCAGGGTCGTGGCTGCGACCGGGGCCAGCTTTCACGGTGCAATGACCGCGGCTGTGGCAGCCCTGTCGGGCCCGGCCCACGGCGGCGCCGCAGAAGACGTGATGCAGATGGCGCAGGAGATCGGCTCACCTGAAAATGCGGCCCAATACGTCAAGGCGAAGAGAAAGAAACGCGAGCCCATCATGGGTTTTGGACACCGCGTGTACCGCAGCGAAGATCCGCGCGCACGCCATTTGCGAGAGGGTGTAGAAAAACTTTCAAAACAAATGGGCGAACCACAATGGTACGAAATCCTACAGGCGGTCAGCGACGCGATGAAACCCTATTCGCGGCTGGGCGTTAATGTGAATGTCGACTTCTACGCCGGCGTCATCTATCACCTGATCGGCATGCCCAAGGATGTGTTCGTGCCCATTTTCGCGGTTGGGCGCGTACCGGGATGGACAGTCCAGATTCTCGAGCAAGTGAGAAACAATATACTGATCAGGCCGTTGACCCTGTACAACGGACCGGAACAACGGGAGTACATTCCCATCGATCAGAGGTAACTGAACAGTCGCTATCGAAGTCCTTAAGCTGATCAGAACAGTGCATTTAGTTATTTTGCTCGAGGGTTGGCAATAAAACCCAGCCGGCTTTGGCGAGGAGATCATTATCGTGGCTGAAATGGGAGAAAAATTATGGGAGCCCGGCGCAGACATTTGCAAAAATGCGAATATCACAAATTTCATGCGCTGGCTTGGAGATTCACGAAATCTTGAATTTAATGATTACGAATCTCTGTGGCAATGGTCGGTCAGTGATATCGAGGCTTTCTGGAAGGCGATCTGGGATTACTTTGAACTGACGTCTTCTGTGCAACCGGGCGAGACCCTGGACAGCCACGAAATGCCCGGCGCGGAATGGTTCCCGGGCGCCAAAATCAACTACGCGGAGTTCCTGCTGGCGCAGGGTGATGCAGACTCTACGGCCATCTTTTTCGCCTCTGAGGCCCGTGAATCAGGAACCATGAGTTGGAAGGAACTGCGCGAACAGGTAGCCAGGCTTTGCTGTGCTCTTAAGGATCTTGGCGTTAAGCCAGGTGATCGCGTGGCGGCCTATCTCCCAACGATTCCGGAAGCAGTCGTGGCACTGCTGGCGACTGCGCGTATCGGCGCCGTGTGGTCATGTTGTTCCCCCGATTTTGGCATTCGGAGCGTACTCGACCGCTTCAGTCAAATTGAGCCAACGGTTTTGATCGCCGTAGACGGTTACCGCTATGGTGGCATTGACTTCGATCGCAGGGCCGAAGTTTCCCGTCTGGCTTCAGAACTGAGCACAGTTCAACACGTGATCGAGGTACCTCTCCTGTTCCCGCCGCAGGCGGATGCGGAGATGACGCCCGCTGGTCTCAAGTGGCCCCATTTGATGGCTGAATACGAAGGCGCTTCTGATTCGTCTGCTGAAGACACCGATTTTTGCCACCCCTTGTGGATTGTATATTCATCCGGAACGACCGGCCCGCCGAAAGCGATGGTGCATGGACATGGAGGCGTGTTGCTCGAGTTCCTCAAACATCTGACCTTCCACCTCAATCTCAAACCGTCGTCACGGCTGTTTTTCTTCGTGACCACCGGCTGGATCGTGTTCCTCGCCTTGGTTGGCGCATTGGCGACTGGATCAACCATTGTGTTGTACGACGGAAATCCGGTATGGCCGGAGCCGGACACATTATGGCGAATGGCGGACGAGCTCGAAGTGACGCATTTCGGCACAAGCCCCGCGTTTGTCAATATGCTTAACAAGATGGGCGTTTCTCCCATTGATACGTTTGATCTCAAGGCCCTCGAGTGCGTTGTGTGTACCGGATCACCCCTGGAACCCGCGTCGTTTGCCTGGATTTATGAGCACGTTAAAAATGACTTATGGGTAACGTCCACCAGCGGGGGAACAGATGTCGCGTCTTCCTTCGTAGCCGGAGTTCCGACATTGCCGGTCCATAACGGTGAGATCCAGGCACGCTGCCTTGGCCTGGACGTTGACGTTTTTGATGACGCTGGACAGAGCCTGATCGATGAGGAAGGTGAGTTGGTAGTCAAGCAGACCATGCCCTCCATGCCCCTCTATTTCTGGGGTGACGACGGCAATCAGCGATACCTGGAAAGCTACTTCGATGTATATCCGGGCATCTGGCGGCATGGTGACCTGATGAAATTGACGCAACGAGGCAGCTGCATCATCAGTGGGCGGTCCGACTCAACCCTGAATCGCCTCGGAATACGGATCGGAACCAGTGAAATCTATCGGGTGATCGACAGCCTCGATGAAATACTGGACAGCCTGGTCATCAATCTCGATCTCAGCGGAAGCAGGTCTTTCATGCCCTTGTTCGTGGTACTGACTGAAGGTCAGACGCTCGATGAGCGATTGGCCGGAAAAATCTGCCAAAAATTGAAGAAAGATTGTTCGCCGCGGCACGTACCGGACAAGATCTACGCTATTGAAGCCATTCCATACACCTTGACTGGCAAGAAACTGGAAGTGCCGGTCAAGAAAATCCTGATGGGGGCTGACCCCGAAAAAACTGCCAATCCGGATACGATGGCAAATCCTGCTGCACTTGATTATTTCATCGCTTTTGCGAAGGAAAGGCGGGATTACGCGGTTTGACAGAGGAGAAATCATGAACAAGATTGACCTTTCTTCACTTCCAGGAGTACTGTTTTTGAATGATTCGATCAGGATGCAGCAACCATGCCCAAGCTGATCAGTGATATCGACCAGGTATTGACAACGACTCAGGCCGTGCCGATACCGTGGCCAGGCTTGATCCTGCTGTGCGCGGCGATGATACAACCCAGGCCCGGCAGAAGCGGGTTCTGCTCAGTGTTAAATACCTGGTTGACAACCTGGTGCGTGTGCCTGTACTCATGTTTGCTTGCAGCGCCAAACCGGTGCCAAAGACGCCCCTCGGTGATCGCGCTTCCGGCTATTACGGATCGATCATGCCGATCGCCTGGTCGTTCCAACTGGCACTGCGAAGCCGCGGATTGGTGTCCGTGCTTGCAACCGCAATCGTCTTTCATGCAGAACCATTGTCCGAGATTCTGGAACTGCCGAAAGGCACGAACCCGATCACGATGATTCCGGTGGCGTACACCGACACGCTCGATTTCAAGGTGGCGCCCCGTCGGCCGGTAGACAAAATACTCAGGTGGGAGCGATGGGGTTACGAGCCGTAGATACAGCACTCCGTTTCGTCTCGGCTCTTGGTGAAGATGTGCTGGAAGAACGCACTGCCAGCTTGCGCGAGCTGGTGACGCCCGATGCGACGTGGTGGATCGATGCCGGAAGAGACCGGCTGGCGGGCCGGCGGGATCACGATCCCGGTGACCAGCGACCCTGGCCGCTGCACGGCACCATGACGATGCAGGAGAAGCTGCATTTGATCAGCCGCATCGGCCCGGAAATATTCCCCGAGGGACTGGGCAGACGACTGGTGTCCCGGGCCTTTGGCACCGGCAATGTTGCACTGATCGAGGCGCAGGGCGAGGGCGTGCATGTCAGCGGCAAGCCGTACCGCAATCGCTACGCGTATGTCATCGACACAGAGGACGACAAGGTGCGGGCGGTGCGCGAATATCTCGATACGCTGCATGCCGAGGACGTTTTCGGTGGTGACCGCCTGAGCAAGCGGTCTGCGGCCCCACCGCCTGAGCCACGGGAAATCTCGCCAGCCAATGAGCCTGAACGGCTGGCGCTGGCGCTGTGGCCCGCGTTGCTGGCCCGCGATCTCGATGCATTCGGTGCGCTGTTCACGCCGGATGGCAGCTGGTGGACTGATTCCGGTACCGACAGAGAGCACGCTGCCCTGGATGGCCACGGCGGTTCCGTTGATGGATGGCCGCTGCATGGACTGATCCCGATTGCCGAGAAACTCGCCTCCATGCGGGCCCGCGGGAAGGCGGCTTATGCGGGATCGAGTATCGCGGTTACCCCCGTGCGTTTGTTCAGTGATAACGGTCTCGTGGCGCTCGAGGCAGAAGGCTATGCGACACTGAGCTCAGGCCTGATCTACCAGAATCGCTATGTGTTTGTGATCGCAAGCGATGGGGGCCGTATCCGGCAAGTGCGGGAATATTGTGACACCCTGCACCTCATCGATGTGACGGGCATAAGGAGTGAGTGAGGACATGAACGGAAACGAAACGATTAACCGCCAGATCCTGCTGGTCAAACGCCCCCAGGGGAGGGGTGTGGCAAGCGCCGATCTGGAGATTACGGAATCCGGCTGTACCGAACCCGGCGAGGGTGAGGTGCGGGTGCGCGTGATTTATATTTCCATTGACCCGGCCACACGTCTCTGGATGAATGAGAATCCCCCGGTCGTTCCTCCGATGCCGCTTGGCCAGGTCGTCCCATCCATGGGCATAGGCATTGTGGCTTTCTCGAATGATATCGATTTGCCCGTGGGCACCCTGGTCCACGGATTTGTTGGCTGGCAGACTTTTATCACCTGTAAAAGCAGCGATCTGACGGTGCTGCCGCCAGCCCCTTCGCTTCCTCTCACTGCCCATTTGAGCCTGCTGGGACCGATCGGCCTGACCGCCTACTTCGGTTTGCTGGATCTTGCCAAACCCAGACCGGATGAAACGCTGCTCGTTTCCGGCGCGGCGGGAGCCGTCGGCTCGCTGGTCGGACAAATCGGCAAAATCCAGGGCTGCAGGGTGATCGGTATTGCAGGCGGGCAAGAAAAATGCCGTTACCTGGTCAATGAACTGGGCTTTGACGGGGCGGTTGATTACAAAAATGAAGATGTTGGCGAGCGCCTGGCCGCGCTTTCCCCCAACGGAATCGATGTGTATTTCGACAACGTTGGCGGCGCCATTCACGATGCGGTCGTGCCTCACTTGAAAGAATTTGGCCGTATCGTGTACTGTGGAGAAATCTCATCGGGATACGAAACCAGCAAAGTCACATCGAAAATATCCAGTCTCGATATCATCGTGAAAGCGCTCAAGTTGCTTGGCCTGAGAGTTGATCTCTATTACGGCCGCGCCGCCGAGGCCGTCCCCTGGCTGGCTTACTGGGCACTGAGTGGTCAGTTGAAACACCGGGTCCATGTCATAGAAGGACTGGAGAACACGCCAGAGGCTCTCAATATGGTTTTCGCCGGCAAGAACCAGGGCAAAATGGTCATTCAGGTTTCACCCGAGCCAGCGCAGGCCGGTTTGGCTTCATCTTCAATCTCGATGGTGATCTGAGTGCTTCGATACCTACTTACAGGACCTCGAAGAGTCCGGCAGCGCCCATGCCACTGCCGATGCACATCGTGGCAACGACGTAGCGTACGCCTCTTCGTTTGCCCTCTATCAGCGCGTGGCCGACCATGCGGGCGCCGCTCATTCCGAAGGGATGACCAATGGCAATGGCGCCTCCGTTGACATTGAGCAGTTCGTTCGGAATACCCAGTTTATCGCGGCAGTAGACTACTTGTACCGCAAAAGCCTCGTTCAGCTCCCACAGGCCGATATCGTCCATGCCGAGCCCGCTGCGTTCCAGCAGCCGTGGTACCGCAAAAACAGGGCCGATGCCCATTTCATCCGGCTCGCAGCCTGCCACCGCGAAACCGCGAAATACTCCGAGGGGTTGCAGGCCGCGCTTTTCGGCCAGGCTTTCTGCCATCAGCACGCAGACAGAGGCACCGTCGGAAAGTTGGCTGGCATTGCCCGCGGTAATGGTACCGCCTTGCCCGACCGGGGCGAGATTGCGCAGACCTTGGAGATTGGTGTCGGGGCGATTGCCTTCATCGCGTTCCAACAGGACATCCCGATAGCTCACTTCTCCGCTCTCCCTGTCAGTCAATTTCTGTTTGGACGCCAGAGCTACGATCTCATCATCAAATAGGCCGGCATCCTGTGCGGCGGCTGTACGCTGCTGGCTTTGCAGGGAAAATTCATCCTGGGTCTCACGGTCGATACCGTAGCGGGCAGCCACCGTCTCCGCCGTCTGGATCATCGAGTCATATATGTGGGGATGCATCAACTTGAGTTCATCGTCGTAGAGCCGATAGGTATTGTAGTGCTCGTTATGCACCAGGCTGACGGACTCGACACCGCCGGCCACCATGACCGGCACGCCTTCGTTCATGATGCGGCCGGCCGCGCAGGCTATGGCCTGTAAGCCCGAGGAACAGAAGCGATTGACGGTGAGCCCGGAGGTGGTGACCGGCAAGCCTGCCTTCAACGCGCACATGCGCGCGATGTTGAAGCCATTGGCGCCTTCGGGGTTGGCACAGCCAAGAACGACGTCTTCAACCACTTCCGGATCAAGTCCAGCGCGGGCCACAGCATGTTTGATCACATGAGCACCCAGGGTGTTTCCGTGGGTATCGTTGAATGCGCCCCGGTAGGCTTTGCCAATGGGCGTGCGTGCGGTAGATACGATGACGGCATTTTCCATGTCAGGTTTCCTTTGGATTCAACGGGGGCCATTTAAGCCCCATTTCTAGCAACAGTAAGCGGTCCGGCATGATCAACTGTGTCTGTGCTGCTGATTGACCAACGCCAATCCCAGCTGGCGACGGTGCCAATGGGCGCCGCCGAGCCATGCGGCCCGGGTCATTGCCCGGCGCAGAAAAAGGTGAGGGACAGCTTCCCAGCTCATACCCATTCCGCCGTGTACCTGCAAAGCCCGTTCGGCAGAAAATACCGCGGCCTGGGCAGCTTTGGCTTTGGCGGCATGAACCGCCTTGACCGCATCTGCGCTGCCGTTATCGATGGCCCAGCAGGCGTACAGGGTCAGAGACCAGGCCGTTTCCGTTGCGACCATGGCGTCAGCCAATTGATGGGCAACGCCCTGGAAAGTACCGATGGGCTTGCCGAACTGGACCCGCTCCCGGGCGTATTCTGCACCCAGATTCACAGCGCCCTGCGCCACACCGCAAAGATCGGCCGCCAACAGCACGGAGGCTCGCAGCAGCCCGGCCCGAGAACCTTCGCCAGCAGCGATGGCCGGCACGCCTTCGAACAGCAGATCGGCTCCCTGGGCCAGGGGGTCGGCCTCCAGGCCGGGCTCCCGGCTGCTGGGTTGCGCCAGGGCCAGGCGCCCATCGGCCAACGCAAGGACCGCAAGATCGGCAACGGCGCCCATCGGAACGCCCACTTTGCGTGCGCTTAGCCGCTCACCGGATAATTCCGACTTGAACGGGCCAAAAGGATCAGCGCCCGGTTCGGACACTGCCAGGCACCAGCACTGCTCTCCTGCCAGTCCATCCGCCAGTGGCAGACCGGCCGCCTGGGCAGCCTGCAAGGCCATGACATGAGGGGTAAAGCGGGTGGGCATCAAGGTCGTGGCCAGAGCCCTGACAACCAGGGCCAGATCCACCAGACTGCCACCGCCCCCGCCGCTGGTCTCGGGCAGACCCAGACCACTCCAGTCGGCCATCAGCATTTGGTCCGGCTCATCGGGCCAGACATCACCGGCCAGCGCGGCCTGAGCGGCGGCGAGACCATCCGCCGCCATGCGTTCGGCCGCGTCAACCACCAATTGCTGTTGTTCTTCCAGTATGGCTTTCATCAGCGGGACCTCGGCAGGCCGAGTACACGTTCGGCAATAATTGACTTTTGAATTTCGTTGGTGCCGCCCTCGATGCTATGCCCGCGGGCCCTCAGGTAACGGTTCAACCAGAATGCGCACTGATCCCCACCGGTCAATAAAAGATCCCGGGCGCCCAATTCGAGTGCGAAGCGGCTGATGTTCTGTACCGCCCGGGCCCATTGCAATTTTACCGTAGAACCCTCGGCGCCCGGCTTGATCCCCGCAGAACTGGCGGAGGTACTGCGGATTGTACTGATGCGAATGGCTTCGACTTCCGCTTCGAAGTCGCCGAGTCGATCAAGCACCCAGGGGTCGGATACAAGATCCGACTCGATCACCAGGGCAATCAGGCGGTCCAGTGCCTGCCGCGCCCAGACCTGCAGGTTGAACGCCACTGAGCTGCGCTCGACCGTCAGCGTGGTCATGGCGACGCTCCACCCCTGGTTGACCTCACCCAGCACATCTTCATCGGCGACGAATACGTCGTCGATGAACATCTCGCTGAATTCATTTTCGCCATTGATCATGCGCAGGGGCCGAATATCGAAGGCTTCGGTGTCAGCGAGAAAATAGGTAATACCGTGGTGTTTGGGCGCGCCTGGATCGGTACGGGCCAGTAACAGGCACTTCTGGGCCAGGTGTCCCGAGGAGGTCCAGACTTTTTGTCCCGTCACACGCCAGCCGCCATCAGCCTTTACCGCACGCGTAGTCAGTCCGGCAAGGTCAGAACCCTGGCCCGGCTCGCTGAACCCCTGGCACCAGATTTCTTCAGCTGACAATATTCTTGGCAGATAGCGCTTTTTCTGTGCGACCGTGCCATGAATGATAATAGTTGGGCCGCCCAACAGGATACCGAGTAAATTGATCGGCAGCGGCGCTTCACGGCGAACGCATTCTTCACTGAAGATGGCTTCGTGTATTGGTGAGAGCCCGCGACCACCGTATTGTTCCGGCCATGACAGCCCCAACCAACCATCATTATGCATCTGAACCTGCCAGGCGCGGGACTCGGCTTCGCGCCCACCTGAGTGTTCTGTCGTATTGAACCCGTCCAGCGTGCGCTCGAGCCAGGCCACGACCTCGGTTCGGAATTTCGCCTCTCCAGGGCTGTCGCTGAAATCCATGAACTACTGCTCCTTCAACATTTCCAGTATGACTTCAACCTCGTCCATTCCCGTTTTTGGCAGCTTAAAGCCGCCGGTATCCATCACCGTTTCCATGTGTGCCGCCAGATCTTCAGGTGAAACCGGCTCCCGTCCGCCATACCAACCAGGGGTCAGGCCGAGGAAGACCCGTGCAAAACGCGCGGCCCAGGCCGGCCCCCGCCCCGGTAATGACGACGGTCTGATTATCAAACCGAATGGTATCACTGTTGTTCATGGTGACTTCCTCAGATGAGCTGCTCTCGACCTTGCCAGTAGCTGTCACGCACCTGTTGTTTGTAGAGTTTGCCCGAGGGATCCCGGGGGAGACTGTCGACAAAGTCGACAGTCTCCCCCGGGATCCCTCGGGCAAACTCTACAAACAACAGGTGCGTGACAGCTACTGGCAAGGTCGAGAGCAGCTCATCTGAGGCAGTCACCATGAACACCAGTGATCCCATCCGGGTTGATA
>PVMS01020017.1_pt1 | contig 13064 bp, 7 predicted proteins | sample 1853461 | NCBI WGS metagenome assembly PVMS01 (sample SAMN08582032, study PRJNA380276) | Marine sediment metagenome, whole genome shotgun sequencing project. | isolation source: ocean sediment barecode stripped | collected 2017 | reverse complement strand
TGATATGAGTTGGAGTATTGTCATACTTCATTGTACCGGTAACAAAGACCTGTTCACTCGATATCCCCAGATCGCGGAAACGTTGTGCGTCAAGCTCTGTTCTGGCGCAATATGTGTTCATTTTATTTGTCAGGCTATTATAAAATGCCCCTGAAATGCGACTGATAATCCGATATGCTTTAAAAGACTTATTAGATATTCGCCCATTTACTATGATTAAGGGAATATTTTCCTCGCAAACCGACACTAAAAAATTTGGCCATATTTCAAGTTCGATTAAGATGATACAACTTGGCCTGATTCTGCGAAGTACTTTCCTTGTTATCCAGCTTAAATCTACAGGAAAATAAAAAATGGGCTTGCCGCTAAAATTCTGTTTCGCTACTGAATAGCCGGTATTTGTCGTAGTCGATATAAAGGTTTCCCATTCAGGAAATTCCCGGTCTATTTTCTCGACAATACTTTTCGCCGTAATAATCTCTCCAACAGAAGCTCCGTGTATCCAAATGCCAGGTTTCTTACTTGCCCTTTCCGATACTATTCCGAATCTTTGATACAATCCGGAACGATGGCGTTCACTTGTCAGCATCTTAAACAGTATATACGGAGCGCCTAACACAGATGCTGTTAAATAAATTGAATCAAATATTATGGGCATTCTGAACAATCATAGATTGTTTGAGTAATCTCATCAGTTTTTACCGCAACATTGTTTATATTTTTTTCCGCTTCCACAAGGGCAAGGCTGGTTTCTACCTACTTTTGCACCAACCCGTATAGGCTCTGGCTTCTGATCGCCCTGGTTATTTGCGACTGCAGGTTCAGCTCTTTTTTCTTTATTGGCAACAGGATATTCAGGTAAGGTATTTAATGAATCCTGGTAAACAAAGTTGTCGGCATTCCATACATTTTTATAATGACTTACTGTTTCCGGCCTGATACGTAACTTAAATATAAGGTCTGTGACTTCCTCCCTGATCGATGACATCATGCTCTCGAACATTACCAGCGCCTCACGTTTATATTCTATCTTTGGATCAAGCTGGCCATAACCTCTCAGACCTATACCTGATTTCAAGTGGTCCATTGCATATAGATGGTCTTTCCACTTGGTATCTACTTTATCAAGCATGAGAATTTGTTCAATTTTCCTGAGGTCTTCTTTGCCAATTTCCGTTTCTTTTCCTTCATAAGCCTTAAAGGCTTCACTGATTAATAAATTCTCAACATCTTCCCGGGAAATCCCACTATCACCATTTATGTCTACTTTTATGCCGAACTTCTGCCTGTACCAGTTGACTAAATCATCTAAATCCCACTCGCTACTGTGTAATTTCGGATTTATATAATCATCCACTGAATCCAGGATGCTATCTTCAATCATCCTGAGTAAATCCTCTCTGAGGTTTTCCAGTTCAAGAACTCTTTGCCGCCACGCGTAAATGGTCTTTCTTTGTTCGTCCATCACCTCATCATACTCGAGCAAATTTTTACGTATTTCGAAGTTATGCTGTTCAACTTTTTTTTGCGCTCTCTCGATTGATTTAGACACCATGGAATGTTCTATTGCCATACCATCGACCATACCAAACTTTTTTAGTAATGAACCGACTCTATCCGGCGCGAAAATGCGCATTAAGTCATCTTCAAGCGAGACGTAGAATCGTGATGAACCGGGGTCTCCCTGACGTCCTGTACGTCCACGCAATTGGTTATCAATACGTCTTGCTTCATGTCTTGCAGTTCCTATTATGTGGAGACCTCCTAATTCCGCTACACCATCACCCAAAACAATGTCCGTTCCCCTTCCGGCCATGTTTGTTGCAATAGTAACATTTCCCATTTGCCCTGCCTTTGCAACGATGACGGCTTCCCGTGCATGCTGCTTTGCGTTAAGAACCTCGTGTTCGATTCCACTCCTGCCAAGCGCTGTACCAATCATTTCAGATTTTTCTATTGATATCGTTCCAACCAGAATAGGTCTGCCTGTTTTATTCACCTCGGCTATTTCCTCAATTATGGCATCATATTTTTCCTTCGCGGTGCAATAAATCTTATCTGGAAAAATATGTCGCCTCAACGGCTTATTTGTCGGTACAATTACCACCTCTAATCCATATATCTTGTCAAATTCCGCTGCCTCTGTAGCGGCCGTACCGGTCATCCCCGAAAGTTTATTATAAAGCCGGAAAAAGTTCTGAAGTGTAATTGTGGCAAGTGTTTGATTTTCCTCCTTTATCTTTAGACGCTCCTTTGCCTGAATTGCCTGATGAAGTCCGTCGCTCCAGACCCTGCCTTCCATCAACCTTCCGGTGAACTCGTCGACTATGATAACTTCTCTTCCTCGAACAATATAATCAGTGTCTTTTTTAAACAGTGAATGAGCACGTAAACTTTGTTCTATATAGTGAGGCCAGTCCATATTTATGTCTGAATATATACTGTCAACACCAAGTTGTTTTTCGACAACACGTGTTCCTTCATCGGTTAAATGCGCATTTTTTTCCTTCTCTTTCATCTCGTAGTGCTTTCCCTGTTTCAACCCCCTTGCAATCTTGTCAGCGGTATAGTATTTTTCAGTTGATTCTTCGGATGGTCCGGAGATGATCAGGGGTGTCCTCGCTTCATCAATCAGGATACTATCAACCTCATCAACTATGGCGTAGTTTAATTTTCCCTGTACCTGTTCTTCGCGATGCACTCTCATATTATCCCGCAGGTAATCAAATCCAAACTCATTATTAGTGCCATAAGTGATATCGGCCTTATAAGCCGCCATCTTTTCTTCATGACTCTGGTTGCTTTGTATTGCTCCGGTTGTAAGACCCAGAAATTCATGCATTGGCCCCATCCAATTCTTGTCTCTATCGGCAAGGTAATCGTTCACGGTAACAATGTGAACACCTTTACCTTCAAGTGCGTTGAGATACGCAGGCAAAGTGGCAACAAGCGTTTTTCCCTCCCCCGTCGTCATTTCAGAAATCTTTCCATGATGCAGTACAATGCCTCCTATCAACTGAACATCAAAAGGCCTCATCGTCCTATTTGGATCGTCCTGATTAGGCACAATTAACATCCTTCTACACGCATCTCTCACGACAGCAAATGCTTCCGGCAAGAGGTCATCCAGCGTCTCTCCGGAAGACAACCTTTCCCTGAACTTGTCTGTCATCTGCCTGAGTTCGGCATCAGTCAAACTTTTCATGTTGTCTTCCAACAAACTTATACGGTCGGCTATTGGCTTCAGAACCTTTAAAATCCGATCGTTAGCAGATCCAAATACTTTATTAAGGATACCCATTTTTACAATTAAACCTCAAAAAATCCAAAAAAGTGATTAAACCAAATTTGAGAAAAACTGTCAACTCAAATTAAAAACCTATGCACTCGAATAATGCCTTCTCAGCCCGCCTAACCATCATTCTGATGTTCAGGCAGCAAGCTTTCCAAGTTCACAATGCCGTTTTCACATTATGTTTATTCGAGATGAAAAATAAAATTCAGAATAACAATGCACACCATGCTACCGTCTACTAAGAAAACAGCTAAACATTCATCAAATTTAATTATATCATTATATATGTCCGTTTTCTAATATATCATCATGCCTGTGACATTTACTACAACACTGGTATTAAGTATCACATCCCTTCTGGCAGCCATTATCGGCGGGGCCACCGGACTGGGAGGCGGCACATTGCTGCTGGCTATAATAATGCTGCTGGTAAGAACCGAGGATGTAATACCCTTACACGCAGCCTTACAGCTTATCAGCAACGGTACCCGCATCACCATATTCTGGAAAAATATCAACTGGAAGGTCACAGGATACTTTCTTGTCGGCGTTCTTCCGGGAGTCTTGCTCGGAATCTATACGTTCTCCCTGCTGGATAAATCTACCATACGCCTTATCATGGCTTTGTTTATCCTGCTCTCCACTTATCTACCAAAGTTCAAATCAAGTGGGAATGCTGATCTGAGGGTGTTCATTCCGATAGGTTTTGTCGCCGGGGTAATTGGAATATTTTTCGGGGCGATCGGCCCTTTTATTGCCCCCTTCTTTCTCAGAAATGATATCTTAAAGGAAGAACTTGTGGCTACCAAGGCCACCGTTCAACTTATCACCCATTTTTTAAAGATCCCATTGTTCGGGTTTATCGGGATTAATGTTTTTCATTACTGGCCATTAATCCTGATACTAAGTATATTCCTGATTACGGGCACCATTATTGGCAAGAAATTGCTCAACAAACTTTCAAAGAAACACTTCAAAATCATCTTCAAAATTATTCTCACCCTGATCGCTATTCAAATGCTGGTGAAGTATTTCATTTGAACAAATAGACGATGAGACTACCCAGATATAATACGTAGGAAAAAAAGTCTGGGGGATTTCAGGTAAGTTTTGAAGATGTGATACAAGATCAACTACCTACATTCAAGCCGTAACTTTATCGACTTTCCCCATGTGATATTCCTGGATTGGTTTAACATCCAGTTCACCATTTGACATGGATTTAATGGCGCTCTCAGCAGCTATAGCACCTTGCACAGTTGTAAAATATGGAATGCCGGCCATTATTGCATAGCGTCGTATGTTATAAGAATCTTTTTGTGAGAGTTTGCCTTCAGTAGTGTTAATTACTATTTGGACTTCTTTGTTCTTCAAATGGTCTATAATGTTTGGACGTCCCTCGTATTCTTTCAGCACTGTAGTAACGGGTATCTTTTTTTCTGATATAGCCTTTGCGGTTCCTCCGGTAGCATATATCTTGAAGCCCGAACGGTGCAGTCCTTCAGCAATATCTACTATCGCCGGCTTATCTTTATCCTTTACGCTGATAAAGACGGTGCCTGATTGAGGCAACCCCCCTTCAATAGCCATCTGCGCCTTGGCAAACGCCTTCCCAAAATCGACATCAATTCCCATTACTTCTCCGGTGGACTTCATTTCCGGGCCCAGGATAGTGTCTGTGCCTTGAAACCTTATAAACGGAAAAACGGCTTCCTTTACTGCAACATGTTTGATCTCTCTTTTGTTATCTATATTCAATTCCTTCAATTTGCGTCCGACAATAACTTCAGATGCTATTTTAGCAAGCGGAATACCAATTGCCTTGCTGACAAATGGTATTGTCCTTGAAGCACGGGGATTTACTTCCAGGACATAAACCGCATCATCTTTGACGGCAAACTGAATATTTATAATGCCAAGAACGTTTAACTCTAAGGCCAACGCCCGGGTTTGGGACTTTATCACATCTATTATTTCATCCTTAATAGAATAAGGGGGCAGTGAACATGCGCTATCTCCCGAGTGTACACCGGCTTCTTCTATATGCTCCATTATGCCGCCAATAAAGACCTCCTCTCCATCACATATGGCATCAACGTCTATCTCAGTAGCGCCTTCCAGAAATTTGTCTATCAAGACAGGATGTTCCGGAGAAACATCAACAGCATGTGTAATATATTCCTCAAGTTCGCTGTCATCATAAACAACCTTCATCGCCCTGCCACCCAGGACGTATGATGGCCTTATTAAGACCGGATAACTTATAGAAGATGCAACCGCTTTAGCCTCTGAAAATGATCTTGCATTTCCATTATTTGGTTGTAAGAGACCGAGTTTGAACAAGAGAACCGCAAATCTCTCGCGGTTCTCCGCTATATCAATACTATCAGGAGAAGTTCCCAGAATCTTAACCCCCGCTTCGGCTAAAGGTACGGCAAGCTTTAAGGGTGTCTGTCCGCCAAACTGTACAATAACTCCTTCAGGCTTTTCTTTCTCAATAATCTCAATCACGTCCTCAAAAGTAAGAGGTTCGAAATATAATCTATCCGATATATCATAATCGGTACTAACCGTCTCAGGATTGCAATTAACCATTATTGTTTCGATTCCCATCTCTCTCAAGGCCAATGCCCCATGCACACAACAATAGTCAAATTCAATACCCTGGCCAATTCGGTTTGGGCCGCTTCCCAGAATAATTATTTTCTTTTTTGATGTGGGATTGGCCTCACATTCAGTTTCGTAAGTTGAATACAGGTATGGCGTGTATGCCTTGAATTCGGCTGCGCAGGTATCCACTGCCTTAAATACCGGATGAATACCATTCGCCCGGCGACATTCGCGAACGGAAGATTCACTCGTATTCAGCAGGTTTGCCAGACGATGGTCAGAAATGCCATACTGCTTTGCCTTCTTCAAAAGGCCGGGATTAATCATGCCTTCTTCACGCAATGCAGCATTCTTTTCGGAGGCATCTGTTTTATGTTGGTTTCTGATTTCTTCTTCCAGTTCAACAATCTGTTTTATATTGTAAAGAAACCACTTGTCAACCTTTGTTATTTCATAGATTTCGTCCAGACCAATACCCAACCGCATACCATCCGCAATAGACCAGATCCTGTCCCATGAGGGATTCAATAAATGTTTTTTTATGAATTCTTTTTTCTCTGAGCCGCTCAATTCACTTCCGGTAAAATGTTCACTTAAACCGTAACGGCCATTTTCTAATGACCTTATTGCTTTGCCCAGAGATTCTTTAAACGTCCGGCCAATGGCCATAACCTCACCAACAGATTTCATGTGAGAAGTAAGCGTTTGTTCTGCTTCAGGAAATTTCTCAAAATTGAATCTTGGAATCTTGACCACACAATAGTCTATAGCAGGTTCAAATGATGCCGGTGTATAACGCGTAATGTCATTAGGTATCTCATCAAGCGTGTAGCCAACCGCCAATTTTGCAGCGATCTTTGCTATCGGAAAACCCGTAGCCTTTGAAGCTAAAGCGGAACTTCTTGACACCCTTGGGTTCATTTCTATCACTATCATTTCCCCATTGGAAGGATTAATCGCAAACTGAATATTAGAGCCTCCCGTCTCAACTCCGATCTCGCGAATAATCTTTATTGCCGCATCCCGCATTATCTGATATTCCTTATCGGTCAACGTTTGTGCGGGCGCCACAGTAATACTATCACCGGTATGAACACCCATAGGATCAAGATTTTCTATAGAACAAATTATGACAACGTTGTCTTTAAGGTCCCTCATTACCTCCAGTTCGTATTCCTTCCAACCCAGAACAGCTCTCTCTACGAGTATCTCGCGAACAGGGCTTGCATCCAGCGCAAAGGTTACATATTCTTTTAATTCTTCAATATTGTAAGCAACGTTACTACCTATACCTCCCAGTGTAAATGATGGCCGTATGATAACCGGCAGCTTTATCTCTTTTACAATGTCCATAGCTTCTTCTAAAGTGTGCGCACATCCACTTCCCGGCACCTGAATATCTATATTTTTCATGGCCTCTTTAAATTCAGCTCTATTTTCCGCCTTCTTTATTGCTTCCAGTTTTGCCCCTATTAACTCCACATTAAATTTATCCAGAATGCCTTCTTCCGCTAAAGACACGGCTAAATTCAGGCCTGTTTGACCCCCCAATGTGGGAAGCAAAACATCAGGTCTTTCTTTTTCTATGATTTTAGCCAGTACATTGGGAGTCATAGGTTCGATGTATGTTTTGTCTGCAACCTCAGGGTCGGTCATTATTGTGGCGGGATTGCTATTAACAAGAATGATCTTGTAGCCCTCTTCTCTTAATACCCTGCATGCCTGTGTGCCGGAATAATCAAATTCACATGCCTGTCCAATTACGATTGGACCAGACCCGATCAGGAGTATTTTTTGAATATCAGTTCTTTTCGGCATCTTTTTCCATCATTCTGACAAATTCATCAAAAATATAACTTGCATCATGAGGCCCTGGAGAGGCCTCAGGGTGATATTGCACCGCAAATACCGGCACATCCAGACATTTTAAACCTTCTACAGATTTATCATTTAAATTTGTATGGGTTATCTCTACTCTACCAAACTTGTTACTTTGCCCATTCTTCAGCGATTCTCCATCTACCGCAAAGCAATGATTTTGAGCCGTAATCTCCACCTTTTTTGTGCTTAAATCCATAACCGGTTGGTTGCCCCCATGGTGCCCAAATTTTAATTTATATGTTTTATACCCCAAAGCCAAAGCCAGAATCTGGAAACCAAGGCATATGCCTAAAACAGGTTTTTTTCCTATGATATTACTTGTATTTTCCAACATGTACGGCACTGCTGCAGGGTCGCCGGGACCATTTGAAACGACAATTCCATCCGGGTTTAATGATAACACATCCTCCGCATTCATATCTGCCGGAACTACAGTTACATCGCAATCATGACTCTTGAGTTTCCTCAAAATGTTATGTTTAACCCCACAATCGTAAACAACTACCTTGAACCTTTTCCTGTCTTTTTCCTGATGTTGTTTGCCGCGTAGTCGACCATTTCCATTTTCAGCGCCAAGGGTAATTTCTCTTTCTTCCCATTTGTAAGATTTCTGACAAGTAACCTCTTTTACCAAATCTTTGCCTACGAGACCGGGCGCCTTTTTAGCCTTTGAGATAAGACTCTGATGATCCATATCAGTGGTGGAAATTACTCCCTGCTGCGCACCGTAATCCCTTATATGTCTTGTCAATGCCCTCGTATCAATTCCCTGAATACCAATAATCTCCCTGCTTTTTAGAAACTCGCCTAAACTCATACTTGAACGCCAATTACTGGGATATACACTACATTCTTTGACCACAAATCCCCCCAAATAAGGTCGAATGGATTCATGATCTTCCTCGCAAATACCATAGTTCCCTATCAATGGATAGGTCATATTTACAATTTGCCCCTTATAAGACGGGTCCGTAAGTATCTCCTGATACCCGGTAATACTGGTGTTAAATACAATTTCACCTGAAGTTTCTCCCTCAGCGCCAAAAGATGTTCCCTCAAAAATTTTCCCGTCTGAAAGGGCCAAAACAGCCTTATTGGTTTTCATAGTATCGCAATTGCGTTAGGATTGTAAGGTATAGAAATGCTTATTTTTAGATGTTACTAATTATGCGTAGGACTGTCAAGTTGGAGTATTTTTTCACTTGACAGTGATTATGCGTCTGTTATCATAATGCATAGTGCTGAACAGTACTTAGGTAACGTACATGGGTAATTTGATCTAGAACACAGGTTAAAATTAAGGAAATTTCTGGTAGACGAAGTTTCGTTATGCGGAATAATTTATCGTATACTAAAAGAGAAAATGTTTGCCAGTGTGACGGCTTGGGAAAAAGTCAATTTTTGTATTGATACTGCACAGTATATTGTGTTAGTATCACGAGAATATACCTTATGTTGTGGTGAGTAAAATTGGGGATAATTGCTAATCCCTGACTATATAAGATAGGCTTATGCTGTTTGCTAAGCAAAACAAGATTTATAAAAAAAGGATGGTTAGTTTCATGCTTAATACAATATCAGAAGTTATTGAGGATCTAAAACAAGGTAAAATGGTTATCGTTATTGACGATGCAACTCGTGAAAACGAGGGAGATATAACGATAGCAGCAGAAAAGATTACGCCTGAGATAATAAATTTCATGTTATTACATGCAAGAGGGATAATTTGCTTAACCATAACAGAAGAACGTGCACAAGAACTCGGTTTAGCTCCGATGGTAGCAAATAACACTTCTAATCATAAGACTCCCTTTACGGTAACTATAGATGCAAAAGAGGGTATAACAACAGGTGTATCGGCAAAAGACAGGGCAAAGACTATTTTGACTGCTATCAGTGAAGATTGCACTCCACACGATCTTGATAGGCCGGGGCACGTTTTTCCTCTAACGTCTCAAAAGGGAGGAGTTCTCGTACGTGCGGGCCATACAGAGGGTGCTGTTGATCTTGCTCGCTTAGCAGGCTTAAAGCCCGCTGCCGTGATATGCGAGGTAATGAACGAAGACGGAAGTATGTCAAAACTTCCTGATCTTAAAAAGCTGGCAGAAAAACATAATATAAAAATATGTACTATCGCAGATATCATCCAATATCGCCGCACAAAAGAACGTCTGATAGAAAAACGTGTTTCAGTTAATTTACCCACGGTATATGGAAAATTTGTCTTGCACCTTTATCGTTCATTTACTGACGATTATTTGCACATGGCCTTATGCCTGGGGAATATAGGTAGTTTAGATAAATCACCATCCCAACCCCAAAAAGAACCAATATTAATACGCGTTCACGATGAATGCTTAACAGGTGATATCTTCGGTTCCCTGAGATGTGATTGCGGGGGGCAACTCCATAATGCATTAAAAATGATTCAAAAAGAAGGCAAGGGTGTCTTGCTTTACATGCGACAGGAGGGAAGGGGAATCGGGCTTGAAAATAAACTGCATGCTTATGCATTGCAGGAGACCGGTCTTGACACAGTTGAGGCAAACGCAGAATTAGGCCTTGTTGCAGATACTCGTGAATATGGAATAGGCGCACAGATATTAAAAGATTTAGGAATATCAAAGATGAGACTTTTGTCAAATAACCCAAAAAAATTCACTGCTTTGGCTGGCTATGGCCTGGAAATCGTAGAAAGAGTTCCCATAGTTATAGCATCAAAGGAAGAAAACCGACAATACTTACACACAAAGAGGGAAAAACTTGGGCATATTCTGGAAGGTGTTTAATCGTTGTCAGGTAAAAAAATAAACCCAAATTCTATAAATAATTTCCTGAAAGAAAGGAGGTTTGCGGGCAAAAGACAACTTAACTTTGGGTAATGCAGAAATCGATTAAGTTTTGTAATTCATGTTTTACAACTCATACAAAAGAACAGTATCGAAGTTAGAAAGAAAAAGCATAGGCCCTTTACTGCAAAGTAAAATTTAATAAAAAATCGGACAGATATAGGAGAACAATTTATGAAACCAGATAATAAATATGTGGCTGAATTTTTAGGTACGTTCATGCTAGTCTTTATCGGAGCTGGTGCAATATGCGCTGATTATTATATGAAAATGGCCGGTGGACAGGGAATAGGTCTCATAGGAATTTCCGCAGCCTTTGGGTTTGTAGTTATAGCAGCAGTATATGCAATAAGTTATATTTCAGGTGCTCACATAAACCCTGCAGTAACGATCTCTTTTTGGGTTGGTAAAAGGATGGAAGCCAACACAGCTATTTTTTATATAATATCTCAATTATTAGGTGCTGTGGTAGCAGCCTTCTTCTTAAAGGTACTATTCCCCGATGCAGTCAGTACAGTTTTTCTAGGTACCTGTGTAGTAGGGGATGGAGTTAGCAGCGGCAACGCAATATTCATGGAAGCCGTAGTAACGTTCGTATTTGTATTAACAATATACGCTACTGCAGTTGATAGGAGATCATCAAAAAGTATTGCCGGTATTGCTATCGGTTTGGCATTCTTATTTGGAATATTGGTTGCCAGCCCAATTAGTGGTGGGGCATTGAACCCGGCACGTGTATTTGGGCCTGCAATAGCATCTGGCCACTTAGATAATCATGTCATTTGGTGGTTTGGGCCTATAATTGGTGGAATAGTAGCTGGAATAGTGTATGATAAGCTACTTTCAGAAAAAGCTTCGAAAAAAAGAAAGAAATAAATCTTTACACTTTTAACTTCTTGATATAACTCGATAAGAGTATTTCTTACGTTAAGCAATAAAGCTTGCCTCGTATGTGATGGATTAGATGCTGGAAATTAGATTGCTTAACGAGAAGAAAATAGACGGGGGTTGTTCCGGCTTGAAACCAACAAAAATACCAAGTGATTTTTGTTGTATTATGTGGATTGCGAAAAGCCTGAAGGAAAACCTGAAATAAAACGGCACTTTTTTCTTTAACCCATTATTTAAAAAAGCCATGTCAAGTCAGTTGATGTGGCTTCTTCAAATACATGCTGGAAATCCGACCGGCTTGTAACCCTCCAAATGTTCTTCTGATATAAATATACAGGATTATTTTTTTATTCAGGGTTCAATTTCGTTTCTTGAAATTCCTTTCCTCAATTGCTTCTTCTGAGATATCTTCTTTTTATTCTGTAAGATTTGTTCTTTTACATAACGAGGCTTCTTTGTAAAAATCCGCTCCTTTTCTTCGATATTTAGCTCCATCAATCTTACCTGGAGTCTTTTGAATGCGAGCGTACGGTTTCTTATTTGAGAACGTGATTCTGTCCCAACAACCCTTATACCACTAGGTTTATGAAATAGCCTTACGCAAGACATAGTTTTATTCTTGTGTTGCCCACCGGGACCTGAGCTTTTAAAATAATCTATTCGAACCTCCTTCTTTAAATTTGTTAAATCAATTGAGTATTTCTTCATTTATACATATAATACTTCTGAATCATGTTTAAAATTATTTATATCATTTCAAGGGGAAACTTATACCCACTATCTTCTCTTGTAAATTAAAAACCTGAAGAATTCAAACGTTTTTTAAATTATAATCGTAATTATTTCTTGAGATAAAAATGATAGACATACATACACACATAAGGTTAAATATTTTTCTATCACAATAACAATTAACCACTTACAACAACATCCAAATCTCGTTTTTCTTTAACTGTAGTCAAATTGTAGTCAGACTCCAACTCTAACGCCTCCACTCCACTCCTAAGACTCTCTGGACTATGATGCGCATATCTCTGTGTCATGACAATGCTTTTATGGCCTAATAGCTTTGATATACGATACAAGTCTACACCTTTTTGCGCTAAGTTAGTTGCAAATGAGTGACGAAGGTCATGCAGTCTGAAGTTAGTGATTTTTGCCTTCTCTAATGACTTGTGAAAGGAAACCCTTAAACTATTGGAATTAACCCTTCCTCCGTCTCTGCTTAGAAACACATAATCATTCTTTAGAGTCCTTACCCTTGACCTTTGTTCGACTACATTTAAAGCGTACTTGTTAAGGGGAATTGTTCTTTGTTCACCATTCTTTGTGTTATCAATAAGAATGGTTTTATTGACAACATTGACTTTTGAAAATTCCAGCGAAATCAATTCTCCCAATCTCAACCCTGTGTTTAGGCCAAAGATTATTATTTCCTTAAGCCGTTCAGGACTATTCTTAATGAGACGCATTTCCTCACCTTTAGTAAGCCATCTATCTCTCCTTTTCTCTTTTTCTTTTGACACTCTTGAGACAGG
>PVMS01018257.1_pt1 | contig 13064 bp, 9 predicted proteins | sample 1853461 | NCBI WGS metagenome assembly PVMS01 (sample SAMN08582032, study PRJNA380276) | Marine sediment metagenome, whole genome shotgun sequencing project. | isolation source: ocean sediment barecode stripped | collected 2017 | reverse complement strand
CGCACTTTCCTGATCATCCTGCCGGGCACAGCCGGTCACAATCAGGATCACCAAAAACAAAAGAAAAAAGGACTCTCGCATCGTTGTGTTTACCAGTTTTTTCATAATGATTTCCATTACATACCGTTCAATCCACGCTTCGCCAGAGCGCGGGCAATGATCAGCCGCTGGACTTCGCTGGCTCCTTCCCAGATCCGGTCAACGCGGATTTCGCGGCTGAAGCGCTCCGCACAGTTTTCACGCATGTAGCCACGACCTCCAAAGATCTGAACAGCCCGGTCGGCAATCCGGTAGGCGGCCTCGGAAGCATACAGTTTGGCCATGGAACAACGGGCATGGAGAGACTTGACATCCTCTCCGCGATCATGCGCTTCTGCGGCCTCGAAAGTCATCAGGCGAGCGGCCCACCATTCGGTCGCACTGTCAGCCAGCATGGCCTGAACCATTTGCTTGTCGATCAGCTTTTCACCGCTTACCTCGCGCTCCTTCGCCCAGGCAGTCGCTTCCTCGATCAGACGGGCGGCAGCGCCACAATCACGGGCGGCGATCATCAGTCGTTCACGGCGGAACCAGCTGTGGGAATAGGACATGCCATCGCCTTCTTCACCAATTCGGTTTTCCACCGGCACCAACACGTTGTTGAAACGTAACTCCGGATGGTGATGATCAAAAGTGTGGCTGAACAGCGGAACACGTAATTCTTCAATGCCCGGTGAGTCTTTGTCGACAAAAAACATCGCATCGCTGCCGGCATGCGGGCCGTGGGTCAATTTTGCCTGCAGGAAAAAATAATCCGCCAGGTTGGCGCTGGTGACAAACCACTTATCGCCGTTAATGAGATAACCTTCATCTGTGAGTTCGGCGGTGGTATCGATTACCACATCCGAGCCGGATTCGCTTTCGGTTATGGCATAGCACTCTTTACGTTCACCACTCATCAGCGGCAACACGAAGCGCCGCAACTGGTCTTCATTGCAGGCCTCAAACATCCATTCATGAGGTTCCGAGAAACACCAGCACAACGCATTGGTCACACGTCCAAGCTGTTCCCACACTGCAACCTGATCGACAGTGCGCAGGCCCAGTCCACCGTATTCTGGCTGCACATCCATTGAGCTGAAACCCAGTTCGATGGCCATTTTCTTGTGCCTTTTACTCACTTCATCCGGCAGGCGGCCACCGTTCATCTCGGCATCGATTTCACAGGGAATCAATTCATCTTCAGCAAAGCGACGTGCCTTTTTCTGCCATCCCCGTGTTGTCTTATCGAGATTCAACTTCACGTAGAATTGCTCCGTTATTGGGTATCGGCCGGGCCGGGCCGGGAAAAATGCTTAGCGAAAGCAGTCGCCAGGTAGGCCATACAAATCTGTCTTGCCTGCTCACGGCTCATGGAGCGCGGATTGGTCAGCAGGTCCAGCCACAGCCCGGAAGTCATTGCCGATAGGCCCGCAGCCACGGAATCGGCATTCAGGCCTTCATAGCCGCCTTCCTCGATTAATTGCTCACAAAGCTGAACCAGTTCGTTCCGGTAAGCCATATCCCGCTGGGCACAGATTTTCCGGTAGGTCGGCCGTGCTTTGCTCTCACCCCAAAAAGCGAACCACACCGCCAGTTTGTTCCGGTCACACACAGGCTGTTTGAAATCAACGGCCACCAGCGCTGCCAGCTGTTCTGCCGGCGAAGGCCCCGCCCCTTCAATCGCCTTCTCCCAGGCAACCCGGTAGCCGTCTGCAATATACCGCAGTGTCTCAACCAGCAAACGCTCCTTGCTTTGAAAATGCAGGTTGATGATGCCCTGGCTCAGCCCCGCCTCGCTGGACACCGTCGCCATGGTGGTATCAGACAGCCCGTTCCGCGCCACCGACCGAATGGTGGCCTGTATTAACTGCTGCTGCCGTTCCTCCTTGGAGGCAGTCCGCTTTTTTGCGGGTATTTTCAGAGCGGCCTTGTTCATGAACTTATCCTGGCGCCAATATCAGGCTGGAAACACTGTCAATAAGGGAGTCATCAACCACTTCCCGAAGCTGCCTCCCGGACACAGCAGCCAAGGGCGGTCACCCCCTATTCAAGTTGATAATATAAGCGACTCTATTATTCATTGCAATGAATGAATAATCATTCATTTGGTATAGACAAACGTAGTCGGGATATGAGACTCTAGGGTCCACCCAAAACCCCAGAGGACTTATGCGCCGTTCACTAGCACGTTCCAACCGCCACCACCTGAAAGCACTGAGCAAAATGCCGCTGGGTGTATCGTCGAATTTCCGCTACTGGGGTGAAGACAAGACCCTCTACGTTGACCACGCCAAAGGGGGGCGGATATGGGATATCGATGGCAATGAATACGTCGATTACCGCATGGGTTACGGCCCCGGCATCCTCGGCTACGCCGACCCGCGAGTGGATGAAGCGGCGCGCGCCGGCATGGAAATTGGCGGTGTGTTTGCCCTCTCCACCGAGCGCGAATACACGGTAGCCAAACGCATCTCCAAAATGGTGCCTGCAGCCGAGCTGGTGCGCTTTTCGAATTCCGGCACAGAAGCAGTAATGGCTGCACTGAGACTCGCGCGGGCCCATACCGGCAAGGACTCGCATATTATCGTGGAGGGCGGCTACCATGGCGTCTTCGACGGCGTACTCTGGTATGCCGACATCGAGGAGTGGGACCACAAGACAGAGGATCCGCCAATCGAAGCGGACAGCGAAGGCATTCCGCGCCTGATGAAGAAACTGGCACACTTTACTCCGCTCAACGACGCTGATTACCTCGAAGACCTGCTGAAACGTCATCACCAGGATATCGGCGCCTTCCTGATCGAGCCCATCATGGGCAACTGCTGCTCCATCACAGCCAGCCGGGAATACGTGTTCGCAGCCCGCGAGCTGTGTGAAAAATATAACGTCGTCATGATTGTCGATGAAGTAAAAACCGGCTTCCGGGTCGCCAGAGGCGGCGTGCAGGAATTGATGGGATTCAAGGCCGATCTGTGCACTTTTGCCAAGGCAGTTGGCAACGGCTACCCCATCTCGATAGTAGCGGGTCGCGAGGACATCATGCGCCGGATCGGAGATGGCGTAATCCACGGGGGCACCTATACCTGCCACTCCGTTGCCCTTGCCGCGGCCGAGAAAACACTGGAAATACTGGACGAAACCGACGCCCTGGAAACCATTGCCGACTACGGGACCAGGATGCAGGCGGGCATCAGTGAAATTCTGAGGAATCGGGACATTCCGCACTCCTTCGTCGGCCATCCCTCCATGGGCGGCTTGATTTTCGATGATCCGCCGCCGGACAACTACCGGGACTGGTTCAATTCCGACTACAGCTTCTACGACACCATGGCGCCCGAACTGCACGATCTGGGCATGCTGGTGGAGCCGGACTCACGTGAACCTTTCTTTATCTGTGAGGCTCACGCGAAAGACGACAGTCTCTCGGATACCCTCAAGGCCTTCGAGGAGGCGGTAGACGTGACCATGGAAAAAGCGAAAAGTGAACCCCGGCAGGATGGCGTGTCATTTCGCTGAAACGGGCTTAAGGAAGCAATACGGAGTTAACAACCGTGACAAAAAAGTATGATGCGATCGTTATCGGCGCAGGCCACAACGGCCTGACCAATGGCGCCTACCTGGCCATGGCCGGACTGAATGTCCTGATGGTGGAGAAAAACGAGTTCGTCGGTGGGGCCACGGTCAGCCTGGAGACATACAAGAAGGACTGGAAATACTCCAACTGCTCTTATGTATGCAGCCTGCTCAGGCCGGAAGTCTACCGGACCATGAATCTTGCCAAGTACGGGCTGCAGGTGGTGCCATACGGCGGCAGCGTGACCATCGCTCAAAATGGCGACTATATCGGCAATTACGTCGATCCCGACAAGTCCCGCCGTGAAATCGCCCGCCACAGCCAGCGCGACGCAGACGCAACGGTGCGCTACGACCGCGACATCATGCGCCAGTGCCGCTTCATCCGGAAATTCCTGCTGACCACCGCACCCGACCCGACTTCGTTCAAGCCCCGTGACTTGCTGGGGCTGATGGACATGGGCAAGGAAGCGATGAAGATGGGCGAAGACTTTCTCTATGACATGATGCGTTTTTACACCATGAGCATTACCGATTTCCTGGGTGAATACTTCGAGAATCCTCTGGTCATAGCGTCGCATTCAGGCAGCGGCATCATTGGCTCGGCACTGGGTGTGATGTCTCCGGGAACAGCCTACATCCTGCTCCACCATGCGATGGGTGATGTGGACGGTAGCATGGGTGCCTGGGGTTTCGCGCGCGGCGGCACCGGCGCCATTGCCGACGCCATGGCAGCATGCTTCACGGATCACGGCGGCGAAACCGTTCTCGGTTCGGGCGTTGATCAGATCATGGTCAGGAACGGCAAAGTGACCGGGGTCGCGCTGGAAAATGGCAATGAGTATTACTCGGATGTCGTAGTTTCCAATATGACTTTCCCACGCACCTTCCTCGAATGCATGGACGAAAAGGATCTGCAGCCGTCCTTTGTGAAGAAGGTCAAAAACTTCAAGATTCGAGGTTCATCAGGAAAAGTGAACATCGCCCTGGACGGCGTGCCCGATTTCACAGCCCTGCGTGGCAACGAGGAATTGATCCGGGGTGACATGCACCTGATCGATTCCACAGAACGCCTGGAGCGAGCCTACGATGATTGGAAGAATGGCATCTGGTCGCAGGATCCCTACATCGACATGCTGATTCCGTCGTTGACCGACCCGACCATGACGCCGCCCGGCAAACACTTCATGTCGGTTTTCGTACAGTACGTGCCGCCGCTGGTCAACGGCAAGCCATGGACCGATGAGCAGCGCGATCAGTTCGGTCAGACGGTGATCGACCAGATCAATGATTATGCGCCCGGCTTCAAGGACCTGGTCCTGCATATCGAGGTGCGTACTCCGCGCGAACTGGAAGACGAAGTGGGCTTGACCGAAGGCAATATCTTCCTGGGCGAGCTGACCATGGACCAATTGTTGTTCAACCGGCCCATCCCCGGCTTCGCACAGTACCGTGGTCCGACCCAGGGCTTGTACATGTGTAGCTCGTCCACCCACCCGGGCGGCGGAATCATGGCGGCGCCGGGGGCCAACGCGGCACGCGAAATCCTGCGTGATCTGAAGAAAACCAACACCGTACCGGAGGGCTGGCTCGATGACTAATATCGTTATTATCGGGGGAGGTCACAACGGCTTGGTGTGCGCAGCTTACCTCGCGAAGGCGGGTAAAAAAGTAACGGTGCTCGAAGCGGCAGATCAGGTCGGCGGCGCGGCCGCCACGCGCGAATTCGCGCCCGGTTTCAGGGCTTCCTGTGCGCATCTGCTGAACCTGCTGGACAAGGACATCAGCAAGGAATTGGGCCTGGAATCCCATGGCCTGCGCATGGCCAGGACCGACCTGAAGACTATCGCCCTGGCGGAAGACGGCGATCACATCACCATCCGTTCCGACCGCGTTGACGGCGGTGGACTGACTGCGGAAGACAAGGCGGCGTACAAGGAATACCGCCGATTCATGAGCAAATTTGCCGGCGTAATAGGTGGAATTCATAACAAGATTCCTCCGCGCATCACTTACGATCGGAAAGACCTGATGGTGCTGGGCAAACTGGCTCTGAACATCCGCATGCTGGGCCGTGACGACATGCGGGAGTTCCTGCGCATCGCTGGCATCAACATCTATGACATCCTGAAGGAAAACTTCGACAACCCATTGTTGAAAGGCGCACTCAGCCTGGACGCGGTACTGGGCACGAATTCCGGCCCAAGGTCGAATAACAGTGTGTTCACAGCCTTGCACCGGATGAGCGGAAATACCGGCAAGGCCGCCGGCGCCAACGCAATACCGGCCGGTGGTATGGGCGCGGTGACGGACGCACTGGCGGCCGCCGCGAAACAATCCGGCGCCGAAATCCGCACCGCTTGCCCGGTCAGCAGTATTCTGATGGATGGCGATGCGGTTTCCGGTGTGCAACTGGCCAATGGCGAGCAGATCGCCGCTTCAATCGTCGTGTCCAATGCGGACCCGAAATCAACGATCATGAAGCTACTCGGCGCCCGCAACGTCGAAGCCGGGTTTGCACAGAAAATTGAAAACATCCGCGCCAGGGGCAATGCTGCCAAGCTGCATCTCGCCCTGAACGGCCTGCCTGAATTCACAGGCGTCAACCCGGACCAGTTGGGCGAACGCCTGGTGATTGCACCCACGGTTGAATACGTGGAAAGGGCATTCAACCATAGTAAGTACGGCGAGTTCTCGGCACTGCCGGTAGCGGAAATCACCATTCCGAGCATTCATGACAGCAGCCTGGCGCCAGATGGTCAGCACGTCCTGTCGGCCATCGTCCAGTACGCGCCAAACGAATTGGGCATGGGTTGGGAAGCCGGTAAGCCGGCCTTTACTGAGGAACTCATGAACCTGCTTTCGGCATATGCCCCGGGAATTCGTAACCAGGTAATCGCCACTGAATTGCTGACGCCTCGGGACATTGAAAACGAGTTCCGCATGCCCGGTGGTCACTGGCACCACGGTGAAATGTCACTGGACCAGTTCCTGATGCTGCGCCCCGTACCCAAATCGGCACAGTACAAAACCCCGGTGGATGGGCTCTACTTCTGTAGCGCCGGTTGCCATCCGGGTGGCGGCATCATGGGCAGCGCAGGCAGGAACGCGGCCAATGTCGTTTTGGCGCAATAACGAGAATTGAGGCCCTGATATGAGAACAGTAGACGTAAGCAAGCGGGATCACTTCAAACAGGCCGTATATCCCGGCCCGTTTCATTCACGGCAAAAAGAACACAACCAGCTGAAAGAATGGAGCCGCTGGGCCGACTATCTTTCGGTTCCGGTCTATTGGTGCGAATCCATGGAGTACTTTGCCGGGCGCAACGCCTGCGGCGTGTTCGACATCACACCCATGGTCAAGCACCTGGTAACCGGCCCCGATGCCCTGCCCTATCTCAACCGGTTGATGACCCGCGATGTCCACAAAATCAAGCCCGGACGTGTCGGTTACAGCGTCTGGTGCAACGACAACGGCCGGGTGATTGACGACGGTACCATTTTCCACCTGAAAGAAGGCGTATATCGAATCTGCTCGCAGGAGCACCAGATTGACTGGTTTCTGACCAACGCGGTGGGCTTCGATGTCACTATCGTTGAAGACACCCATGATGTGGCCGGTTTGGCTCTGCAGGGTCCGACCTCCTGCGCGGTGCTGAAAGATTTGGGACTCGATGGCATTGAGAACCTGACGCCATTCGGCATCACCTACTATGATTTCGAGGGAACCGAGTTGATGGTTTCACGCACGGGCTTCACCGGCGACCTCGGCTACGAACTCTGGATTGATCCTGATCATGCCGAAGTCCTGTGGGACCGCTTGTTCGATGCCGGCAAATTGCGTGGCATCCTGGCCATGGGCAGCGACGCACTCGAACTGTTACGTATAGAAGCCGGGTTTATCCTGGCCGGTGCGGATTTCCTGCCGGCGATGGAAGCGGTGCGCCCCACCCACACCCGTTCCCCGTTCGAACTGGGCCTGGGCTGGCTGGTTTCTTTTGATAAAGGCGTATTCAACGGCCGCCGGGCGTTGCTGGAGGAAAAGGAAAAGGGTTCACGTTATCAATTGGTGAAACTGGATATAGATGGCAACAAGCCAGCCAAAGACTCATTCGTCTATTCAAAAGGCAAGAAATACGCCGGCACGGTCACTTCCGCCATGTGGTCACCTTCGGCCAAGGCCAGCATTGCACTGGCTTCACTGGAGGCACCGTATGGCAAGCCAGGTGAGGAATTCGAGGTAGAGGTCTACTACCAACGTGAATTGAGATGGAGCCGCGTGATGGCGCCCTGCCGCATCGTGAAAGACGTATTCTGGGATCCACCGCGCAGACGCCAGACACCACCCGCTGATTTTTAGGATTCTTGTAGGAGCGAGCCTTGCTCGCGATGGAAATATCCAGCTATGAATCGCGAGCAAGGCTCGCTCCTACAGTTCCAATATGAACAAACGCAATGCCCACTACCTCGACCCCCTGCTCCGGCCGGCATCCATTGCCGTCGTAGGTGCCAGCGAGCGTCCAGGCTCCGTCGGGCTGCAAACCATGGAGAACCTGCTGACCGGTGGCTTTGGGGGCAATCTCTATGCCGTTAATCCGGGCTATGATTCCATTTGCGGCATTCCCTGTTACCCGAACCTGGAGTCCCTGCCGGAAACGGTGCAACACGTCGTTCTGACCATCGGCGATCCACGAATCGAGAGCGCGCTGGACGAAGCCATCACCCACGGCGCCCGCGCAGCCACCATGATGTCCAGCCTGGTGCTGGAAGATGACAATGAGCCATTTCTCCGTGAGCGCATCAGCACAAAAATCAAAAGCTCGGGCCTGCTCGTCTGTGGCGCCAACGGCATGGGTTTCTACAATTGCGCCGATGGCGTTTGGGTGTGTGGATTCGACACCCGCCAAAACCACCTGCGAGGTGGCAATGTCACACTGATCAGCCATTCAGGCTCCGGGATGTCGGGCATTATCGACTGTGAGGAAAGGATTGACTTCAACCTGGCAGTATCGACTGGTCAGGAACTGTGCGTCAGCATGGATCAGTACATGGATTTTGCGCTGGAGCAAGCTGAAACCCGTGTGATCGGGCTGTTTATGGAGTCAGCGCGAAACCCGCAGGGACTCATTGCAGCGTTCCGCAAAGCCGATGAAAAAGGTGTGCCGGTGGTCGTTCTGAAAGTCGGCTGCACCGAGCTTTCCGCCCGGCTGGCCGTGTCCCATTCCGGCGCGATAGCCGGGCGTGACGACGCCTACCAGGCTGTTTTCGACCGCTATGGCGTGCAGCGGGTCGAAGACATGGATGAATTGACCACGACCCTGATCATGTTCGCTCAGCCCCATGCCGTGACCGAAGGAGGCCTGGTCGCCCTTCACGATTCAGGCGGCGAGCGCCAGCTTCTGATTGACCTGGCCGACAGCATGCATGTTCCACTGGCCGACCTGGAGGCCTTTACCGTTGCCCTGCTGGAGGAAAAGCTGGACCCTGGCCTGCCGCCGGTCAATCCTCTGGACGCCTGGGGCGCTGGTGGCCACGGCTACCACCAGATCATGGAAGACTGCCTGGCTGCGCTGATGTCCGATCCCAACGCGGCCATGGGCGCCGTGGTTCACGACCGGGCGCCCTTGAGTGAGATCTACCCGGAATATTTCGATTACATGCGCAAGGGGCATGCCGCCTCCGGCAAACCGGCTTTCCTGGTGGCCAACCGCCAGGGCACGGGCAGTGACCCGGCCGTGGTATCAGTCACGCGCGAAGGCTTCCCGGTGCTCGACGGCCTGCGCTCTTTCCTCACCGGTGTGCGTTGTCTGCTCAATTTCCGTGATCATTGCTCGCAATCCCATGATGAACTGGAGATTCCAGAAGAAGGCGTCGTTGCCATGTGGAAAGCCAGGCTCAGAAGGGGCGACAAGCTGGATGAATACGAATCCAGCCGCTTGCTCAGTGATTTTGGCTTCCCAATTAATCCAGTCCGCCTCGCGGATAGTGAATCTGAAGTGCTTTTCGCAGCTGCCGAACTGGGCTACCCACTGGTTCTGAAAACCGCCGAACCCGGCATCCTGCACAAGACCGACCAGCACGGAGTACAGCTGGATATAGAAAATGAAAACCAACTCCTGACGGCTTACCGTGATCTTGCAAGCCGGCTTGGGAAGCGGGTTCAGATATCCCCCATGGTTAAAGTGACCGGCGTGGAAATGGTCATCGGAATGGTTCGCGACGAGCAATTCGGCCCACTGTTGATGCTGGGTTTCGGTGGCATCAACGTGGAAGCCATCCGCGACGTGGTTTACGCCCTGCCCCCGCTTGGAAAGGCCACCGCCAAACGATTGGTGGACTCTCTGCGACTCCGCACTCTGCTTGACAGCCTGCGCAATCGCCCGGCTGTGGACATTGATGCCTATTGCCTTGCGGCAGCCCGTTTTTCCATATTGGCCGCCAGTCTGGGTGAAGACATCGATGAAATCGATGTGAACCCGGTGATCGTACATCCGGACGGTTGCATTGCGGTAGATGTACTGCTGGTTGTCCGGGCCTGAAATACCCCGGTATCGTGATAACGTGGGCACTGAATCAAAACCATGCAATGAGGAAGGAAGATGAAACTGACACCTATTGAATCCCGTGACCCGCAGCAGTGTGCCACTGTCGCCGGAATTACCCAAGCCAAAACTGGGGCCTGTTAGAGCGCAGCATGGATTTTACAACCATCATCTACCAGACCGAAGGTCCACTGGCCTGGATCACCATGAACCGGCCCGACAAACTCAATGTGATCAGCAAGCCGATGGTCATGGAAATCAATGCCGCGCTGGACCTGGCGCTCGAGGACGAACAGGTTCGGGTGATCCTGATCAAGGGTGAAGGCCGGGCATTTTCCGCCGGCTTCGACCTGGAAATGGATCCGGATTCAGAACTGACGGCAGAAGAAGAACTCGAGGCATTGAAACGTGAGCTCTACAATGACTTCGACCTGATCATGCGCTTCTGGGATAGCCCCAAGCCCACCATTGCGGCCGTGCACACTTACTGCCTGGGTGGGGCGCTGGAAATCGCGATTGCCTGTGACCTGACCATTGCCGCCACGGGCTGCCGTTTCGGGGAGCCCGAAGTAAAATTCGGCAGCGGCATCGTCGCCCTCTTGTTACCCTATGTCTGTGGCCCAAAACGGGCCAAGGAAATGTTGCTCACAGGCAATGACCGCATCAGTTCTGAGCAGGCGGAAGCCTGGGGGCTGATCAATCGTGTGGTTGAACCTCAGAATCTGGTGGAGGAAGCCGCAGCGCTGGCGCGAGAAATAGCGCGGAACGACCAGCTGGCAGTACGCCTTACGAAACAGGCCGTGAACCGATCCTACGAAATCGGCCGCATGCGAAAGGCTTTGAAACAGGCTCTGGAATTGAATATCGTGATCGAGAGCACAGAAACTGAAGAATCAAGAACATTTAATGAAATTCTGAAAAACGAAGGCGTAAAAGCCGCGATCGCGTGGCGCGATGCGCAGTCACTTTAATCTGAAAAGGCAGTAACAGTATGGCATCCGACGACCTCAGACAGGAACTCGACCGTTACCTCGAACAACACCCGGAAACACGCTTCCTCGAACCCCTGATGCCGGACATTAACGGAATACTCCGCGGCAAGCGCGTGGGCGTGGACGAATTTGGTAAAGCTTTCGGCAATGGCTTGAATTTCTGTGGTTCCACAACGCTGCTTGATAGCCTGGGAAGTATGGTGGAGTCCATTACCTACGGTGCCCAGGACGGCGACCCGGACATCAAGGCCATGGCCGTTCCCGGGAGCCTGGCACCGGTACCCTGGGCCCAGGCGCCAACCGGGCAATTTCTGCTGCAAGGGGTCAATCTCGATGGCAGCCCCTACCCCTGGGACCCGCGCACCATTCTGCGCAATGCCATGCAGCCTCTCTATGAGCTAGGATTGAACCCGGTGCTCGCCACCGAACTGGAGTTCTACCTGGTCGAACATGACGGTGAGAAATTCATCCCGCTGGTCCCGAGAATTCCAGGCTCTGATCTACCCCAGTGCGGAGACCAGTATGCAATGACGGAAGATCTCTACGAATTTGATGATTTCATCAACGACCTGATCAACATATGCGCAGAACAGAACATCCCGTCCGGCACGGCACTCTCGGAATATTCCCCGGGTCAATTCGAAGTGAATCTGCACCATGTCGACGACCCGGTGCTGGCCTGTGATCACGCCGTGCTACTGAAACGTGCCGTAAAAGCTGCCGCGGTACGAAACGGCATGGCGGCCACTTTCATGGCCAAACCATTCGCGAACATTTCCGGCAGCGGGCTGCACATTCATGTCAGCTTGCTGGATGATGACGGCAACAATGTCTTTGCCGGCTCGAGCAAAGACGGTGAATTTTCAGATACCCTGCGCCACGCCATTGGCGGGCTCGGTCAAATGATGGACGAGTGCACGGCCATTTTCGCCCCCAATGCAAATTCCTACCGGCGCTTTGCACCCAATGCATTCGTGCCCTCAACCCCCAGCTGGGGCGACAATCACCGCAGTGTCGCCTTGAGAATTCCTTTGTCCTCCGCCACCAACAAACGCCTCGAACACCGGGTTGCCGGCGCCGACTCCAATCCCTACCTGGTCGTTGCCTCGATACTGGCTGGCATTCATCATGGAATTACTCAAAAATGCGAGCCCGGCGAGATGGTGCGGGAGGGGGCATTACTCGAGCACGTGGTGACATTGCCCATTCGCTGGCCGCAGGCCCTGGACCGCTTCGATGCCGGGTCCGTATTGCCGGCTTACCTCGGTGAGGAGTACCACAAACTGTTCGCTCTTTGCCGGCGTGAGGAGGAAGAACAATTCAATTCACAGATACCATCCAAGGATTTTGAATGGTATATGCGGGCCGTATGAAATCCATCAGGAGTAATAAGACACCATGAGTGATTCAGTACCCGGCAGTTTCAAAGCATTTCGTATTCACAACGATGACGACGGCTACCGGGCCGGCGTTGAATCTGTTTCACTGGACGACCTGAGCGAAGGTGACGTCACGATCAAAGTGCATTTTTCCGGGATCAATTTCAAAGATGCCCTGGCCGGTACCGGCAAGGGAAAAATCCTGCGGCGGTTTCCGTTAAACGGGGGCATAGACGCTGCAGGTACTGTCATTTCGTCCGTATCAGAACGTTTTAATCCAGGCGATGAAGTACTGGTTACAGGCAGCGGCCTTTCTGAAACCCGTGACGGCGGCTATTCGGAATACCTGCGGCTCGACAGCGCCTGGCTTATTCCCCTCCCCTCCGGCCTGAGCATGCTCGAGGCCATGACGCTGGGGACGGCGGGATTTACCGCCGCCATGTCGCTGTACCGGATGGAGATCAACGGCCAGAAGCCTGAGCAGGGCCCGATCGTTGTCACCGGAGCCACCGGTGGTGTCGGCAGTATCGCCATCGACATTCTCTCGACCGCTGGCT
>PVMS01030608.1_pt1 | contig 13066 bp, 10 predicted proteins | sample 1853461 | NCBI WGS metagenome assembly PVMS01 (sample SAMN08582032, study PRJNA380276) | Marine sediment metagenome, whole genome shotgun sequencing project. | isolation source: ocean sediment barecode stripped | collected 2017 | reverse complement strand
GAACTGATGTGATTGATTGAACTTACGCCGATCAGACCTAACATGAGAAGACAAAGACCGCCAAGCCAGGCATAAGGGGTAAAGGTTGAAGGTTGGCTAAAAAAAACACCATAGAAGCTGCCCGAAGCGGTGAACAAGGCTGACACCCAGGCCTGCCATCGCTCACCCGAGAGAAGTAGACTGATCCGGAAAGCCAGCAAGGGCAGGAGCCCGCTTAATATCCAGAAGAAAAGCTGTTGGCCAAGAAAATCGCTCCGAATCATGTAGCCTGCTGCCGCTATAAGAGATGTGACTGGCATCCAGTATGTATGACTCGGGTTCGGTAATCCCGATGGGTCATCCAGGTAATTCCAGATAACCATCTCCGTAAAGCCCTCTCCCTCTGCAAGTCTTGTTCCATTGGAGGCGTAATAATAGGCGTCCATATAAGTTGGCTGCTCGAGACGGATCAGCCAAATTGCCTGAACGAGCAGGCCTATGAGGGCAATAATCAGCCAATCTGTATACGGGATTTTTCCGCTTTTAGGTTGCACTTCATCCAGCATATGCTAATGCCCCCGCTTATTTACTGAAATAATCAGCGAGCACGCAGATATATTGTGGCCACATCATCGCCGTAGGCTCGTCGCCATTGGTCGCTTACGGTCAAGAGGGTCGACAGAGAATTGGACGATTCGATCAGCACGTAATCAACTTCGAATTCATCTAGCGGCTCTTGCCAACTGCTGGTCAGATCAAACGTAAGGCGATAGTGATGCAAGAACTCGTCGCCATAAACATCGGCGCGACCGTCGACGAAAACAGGTATTCCGCGCCAGATAAGATACCCGCCCCAGTTGTAGCTGTTGTAGCCTTTCTGATCACCAAGACCCGAACGCTCCAGATAGTCAACTGCCTCGACCGGAAAATGCTCTTCGACGGCGCTGTCATTCTCTAATACCTTGTTCGAAACCCAGGTGATGGCCACGATCAGGGCGACTAGCAATACCAACCAGTTTAGAACGTGTAACCGTCCCGTCATCCTGGTCGTCAGCTTTCCACTTAAGACGGGATATAGCTGGGTACCTTCAAGACTAGCTAAAAGATACCGGGCAATGATCGGGGATGTTACGATGGCAAATATTGGTATGTGCCGCACCGAGATTAAACCCGCCGCGCCAGTGCCGATAAATAGGAGTACGTCGGTTAAGGCAAGACGTCTCTTACTTAGAATCAGGCTGGTCAAGCCAATTCCTAGCATTATGGCGAATGGCCAAAAAATCGAGACGTGGAAGTTGGGTGATTGCCACTCCTGAATGTAGGCCTGCATCGCTCCGCTGCCCAATGTAAAAAAGGGATAGATCCACAATCGAGGGCCGTTCGGATTGATTACAGCTAATAGAAAACTGGCTGCAGTAACCAAGGCCAGCGTACGAATCTTCCCTTTATCCAATCCCCGTGTATCTCTTCTCCCGAAGCGTAATTGAAGGCTCTCGCCCGCCACATAGCTGACAAGGAGTACGATGCCAAGAAGGTAACCACTGTGGAGATTTGCCCATATGATCGTAAATACCGGGATGAGCAACAATGTTCGGCGGCCGATCTTATCATCCTTATACCCTTCAACCAGGAAAACAAACATGGCTGTGAAAAGTATATTGAAAACCTGAGGTCGAACACCCCATAGAGGAGCCGAGGCAAGTACCGCCAGGAGTACCACGAAAGCGGCAAGATATGGCTTTCCTTCACACCGCCAATAGATCAACAGGTACGCGGCCGCAACCAGGCCGGCAAACATGAGCATCAGGCCTGTCAACCCTCCTGCCTGATATGTGAGCCACATGATTACTTCTGAAAGCCATTCATGTGTGATCCATTCATTTCCGGGAACAGTAAAAGAGAACAGATCTTGTCGGGGTATTCCCTCGTTAACTATCACGTCTCCGGTTCGGAGATGCCACCACATATCCGCGTCGCGCGTCTCGCGAACGGCCATCGTGAACAGGGAGATGGCGAACAGGGCCGCGAACAACCGCTGAATGTTCATTCTGTACCGGATTTCTGGTCAATTAGCTTGATCAGGATATTTTGCGACGCCATCGGTGCTCATACTTAAAATGTTGAACCACTGCAAAAAATAATGGTTGTGAGACTGGGCGGTATCTGGTGCCAAGGGGAAGAAATCCATATCGGTCACACCTCTATTTGCAGCAGAAAAAACTCATTAATTGATCATTCTGAGAATACACATTATTGTCACTATGTAAAGTACGAAATGGTCCTACTCCTGACGAATTCATCGAAAGGACCCCGCGTTGGAGTTAATTCTCTTGTGAATTACAGGAATTTTCTAAACTCAACAGTTGATTGCTCTATTATGGCAGGACTTGGCGTTGAGGATCATTCTACTTGGTGCTTTCGGGGATTTGTCGCGCTGGAATTCCACACGGCGGATTCTTCGATTGCAGATGAAGCTACGAATCAATGACGATATCGAGATTCCCTGAGGATGGTTTGGAAGCTTACGATAATTGTGCTTTGTTTTGAGAAAATTAGTTTAGCAAGCAATGGCCGGGTGATGATCCTTGCTTATCAGTTCCGACTATTCCGGTCTGCGAGCATAGGCTGTAATCAAGTCACCGAAGTTTAGAGGTATGGCGACTTCAGATGTGCCCGACAGCTTAACGAGCCATTCGAGAACGCGACCCAATGGTTTGCTCAATCCGCTCAGACGAGAGACCATGTAACCCAGAGAGATATAACGACCCTGTGCGCCTATCCATAACACCTCAAAGCCGCTCTTTTGCAGCATTTCCTTGAGAGTATTGCGGCTGAAGTAATGAATATGCATGTCCATTAACCAGGGCCAGCGCCTGCCCATCATCTTTGCCGTGAAACTGTCGATATCCATGGTGTGGACAGCTAGAAGACCACCAGGCTCCAGGAGATGATAGCTTTTCCCCAATTCATGTGATGGGTCGTCAAGATGCTCTATAACATCCCACATCGTTATCACATCAAAATGCCGGTCTATTAAAATTTCCGCATCAAGAGTGCCTTCCAAGACTGGCAGTTCATTATCCTTGGCTACTTCCACCGCCCATCGCGAGGGCTCAATTCCAATTGCCTTCCAACCGCGAGACATCGCGACCTCGACGAACACGCCGATATACGCCCCGATGTCAAGGAGATTTCGTCCATCCCCTGGACCAGTCCACCTTTCCAATGCTTTCAGATGCTTCGTGAACGTCCGCACTCGACTTGCTCGTTCAATGACATACCTGTCATCCTCAACAGCCGAATATACGTCAAGTAACTCCTCCTCGTTCCACCGGGGGTTTGAGTAGACGTGACTGCAAACACGGCATTGTACAATCTGGGCGTGGCTTCCGTAGCCCGAATGGGTGCACCGAAACGCGGCTACTTCAGGGAGCTCATTGGTTTCAAATGCTGAGGGAAAGCGGACAAACCAATCATCGTGGCCGCACAAATTACATGAGACGAAGTTCATCCATCATCCTGTAGCTGCAACCGTGCGCGATTTCGTCCTTCGCAATCTTCGGAGAAACAGCCGTAGAACCGTATATTGGGCCTTAATAACTTCTTGCCGCGATATTTTCGTCTTTCCTAGACGTCGATCTTCGAAAATAATTGGCACCTCCCCGGATTTCCAGCCTCGTCGCTGGCACATAAACAACAATTCGACGAGAAATGAGTAGCCACTTGAGAAGATCTGATCCAGCGGAACTGACTCTAGTACTTCTCGTCGGTACAGCCTGAATCCGGCTGTCGTGTCATGGGCGTCAAGGCCAAGAAGTGTGCGCGACACCGTATTTGCTATCCGGCTGAGCATTACTCTTTTCCAGGTACAATTTCGTGAACCTCCACCCTCCACGTAGCGGGAACCTATTACCAGATCATAGTTCCCACTTATTTCTATCATTTCGGGTATATATCTGGGGTGGTGTGAGAAATCGGCATCCATAGTCATTATGCAACTTGCATCTAGCTTTTGGAGAGCAAGGTTGAAACCGGCGATATATGCGGTTCCTAGACCCAGCTTGCCGGGCCGGTGAATCACATGGACGCGTTCCGGGTATTTCTCCGATAAGAGATCGGCTAAAGCTCCGGTCCCATCGGGCGAATTATCATCAACCACGATAACGCCCAGCGACACTGGTAGCGCTAGCAACTGGGTCAGCAACTGGTCGATATTGTCCGCTTCGTTGTATGTCGGCACTATGACATACGTTTTTTCACAGGTCATGAATTATCCCCTGACAGGGGGCTGATTTTAACGGCTGTGAATACCGTGGTCAATGTGGTCGGTTTTCCTCACGTTGAAACCTTGCTTTCCCTACTGTATTATTGCTCCAGGCGATGAGGCTAGTTTCTATCTCAGATTAAATATGGCTCAACAGGAATATCAAGCTCGACAGTCAATAATAGACCATCCTCGATAAGGATTATCGTCCAAGGTTCAGAACCATTGAATATTGGCATTTTGTCCCGAAATCGAAACCTATACAGTACAAGGCGCTTGGCTCAAAGCGCCCGCATGCGAGGGCACAGCGTCCGCATAATTGACACCCTTCAGGTGCCGGTGAACATTGGTGTCAAGAAAAATGAAACCCCTGGATCCTCCTTTTCTTCTATCGATGCCATCATTCCACGAATCGGCACCTCTATCACCTTTTACGGCCTGGCGGTTGTTCGGCAATTCGAGTCGATGGGGGTGTTAACAACGGCTCCGTCCAGCGCCATAGCTCATTCGCGCGATAAACTTCATAGCCTGCAAATCATGAGTAATTCTGGCTTGCCAATCCCAAAGACGACAGTCGTAACGAATCCAGAAGAGATATGGTCGGCTATTCAGATCGCAGGAGGACTCCCGGTCATAATTAAGCTGATTAGAGGTACGCAGGGGCGAGGTGTATATCTGGCTGCGCAGATGAGGACAGTGGCAACAATTCTAAAAACCGTCCACCGCTTGAAAGAACAGGTGCTTGTTCAGGAGTTTATCGAGGAGTCGCAAGGATCTGATATCCGTATCATTGTTGTAGGCAACCGGTGCGTCGCTGCGATGAAACGAACAGCAGCCAAAGGGGATTTTCGATCTAATCTACACCGGGGAGGAACCGCAGTTCCGGCGGCGCTCGGGATGGACGCTAGAAAGCTTGCGACGACAGCAGCTCACGCACACGGACTTGGCGTTGCGGGTGTGGATATCCTCATGTCCAATCGAGGACCACTATTGCTGGAGGTGAACTCATCGCCTGGACTTGAAGGAATTGAAACGACTACTAAGGTCGACATAGCAAGCGAGATAATAAGATATATCGAGCGGGAGGAGAAAAAGAGAAGGCAGAGAAAAAGACAAAAGCGGAAAAGGAGATAAACCAAAGAATTGCCGACTGGGTTGTAAAAGGTTTAGAAGGAACTGCTTTTCGCCCGACGAGTCAGTCGGAAGAACCATCCTCTCCTTCAAATTCAGAAGGTATCAGGCCCATTTTTCGCGCTTCATCATAGGTCAATCCTGAGCTTCTCCCATTATTATCTAGCGCATCGGCGACAGCCTCATCCCAGAAAGCGTCTAAATCTACTGTTTTGTCTATGTCCGGAAGCTCGGTTGCCATCGTTATGAGATGATCTGGCACTGTCGAAGTCGGAATGCTTTGCCCTTCAACATCCTCCGCTCCCTCTGGGCTGTCAAAGCTGGCTGTGTCAATTAAATCATCTGCAGGTACTGATTCAAGCTGAACGGATGGCTCGACGGGATGCGTGTGCACTTTTTCTTCAAGGAGGATAAAGAGTAATCTATCAATTGCCTTTTGCGTTCGCAGCCAAACAGGATCGATTTTTCGTTTACGAAACTGAGCGTAATACAGGATGGCAAGGAAGTGATCAACTCCGGCACTCGCGAAAAACAGTTCGAATTGGCTGCCGGAAATATACTGAAGTGTAGTAGGGCTGTCGCTTCCTAGTTCCATTGCTAGCTGCAACGTTGCTCGGATTTTTGTGGCCATGCTCTCGGCGAGGTTGGACAATGCGGACCCGAAGCCACCTGTAGCATACAGGACCTCACCATCCCTTGTCGCCAAAAAAATCTCCCGAGCGCCAATGTCATCGCGAAGATTCTCCATACAGATCTGAATCTCCCGCGGTCGATCCATCCTTGAATCGTGCTGGTCGCTAGACACAATGGTATCTCCGCCTGCTTCTTCATCGTCAACTACTGACCGCACTGCCGCTAAAAATTCCCCTGGATCGAGAGGCTTCTTGAAGTAATGGACGATACCCGCTTCCTCAGCTTCAGCCGCACCCATTTTTTCAGCGTGTCCTGTTATCACAATGATTGGGAGATCTGGCCAGAGGTTGTTAGCCCTAACGATTAGTTCGCCTCCGCTCATACCGGGCAGGTAAACGTCGGTTATAAGCAGGTCTACAGGTTCTCTACTAATTTCTAGGATGCCTTCTTCGGCCGATGGAACGCCGATTACTTCGTAAGCGCTGCTCGATTCTTCCAGGAGCGAGCGAACAGAGTCCAGGATTCTGAAGTGGTCATCGACGACAAGGATTCTCTTTACTTCTGCCATGGCTGATAATCATTGTAACTCACCTGGGCTCTTTGCCAACAATTATCTGGCTAACCCCCACTCTGACCGTATCAACAAGATCATTTCAATTTATGCGACATGGCGCGTTGAAGAACTGTTTTGAGTTGCGGAAATTTGGTTGATGGGTGCCCCCTTGTTAGCCAGCCAGGTGGAAAGCGGTTAAGGATATCCTATGCGTTTTGATCGATCAGCTAGGCCTAGTCAGCCAGATCAATCTCATAAAGATTCCAGAGTTCCGATGGTTGTGTCGGATCCAATCCCAGGTTCTGCACTTCGGGACGTGTTGCAGCGACTTTCAGACGTATGAATAGCGGGATTATGGGAACCTGGTCTGCCCAAATACGAAGAGCCTGGCGATGACTCTCTTCAAACTCAGGCATACCCGGAAGGGAATTTAAGGCCGCGTTACAGGCAGCATCGAAATCGTCATTAGTAAAACCGGTTTCATTATTATATCCCCGGTTCCAGGCATTCTCAGGACCGGGTATTCTTGAGGACATGTATAGAGCGCAGTTCGGTTCGATGCTAATTAGCCAGGGAAAGGCACCCAGATCAAACCGCCGGCCAAAAAGAGGACCCTCCGGACCATCCGCGAAATACTCCTCACCGCTCATGAAAACAGTCTCGACCTCTACGCCACATTCGATCAGATCCTCTCTTAGATTAAACGCTACTTTCTCAGCTACCTCACTACCAATCGAACTCAGCAACTCCACCTTAAATATCGATCCAGTACGAGGATCTTCGCGCAATCCATCCTCATCGCTGTCGACGTATCCTGCGTTTTCCAGGAGCTCATTGGCGGCATCGGGATCGTATGGCCATACGGTGATATCATCGGGGTAGAGAGGATGATCATTGGGAATGTATGCATCAATGACTTCAGATCGACCGTATAGTAGTTCATCGACCATCGCCTGCCGGTCAGTACACATAACAAGCGCTCTTCTCAGCCTCACATCCTCAAACCAGTCAGGTCTCTCGGACGCTACTTCCTGTACTGGATTGATACCAAAATCAACATGTTCGAAGACAGTTCCAATCTGAAATATGGGCGTTATCAATCCGTTTTCTTCTGCTTCCAAAAGAGACGGCACGTCCGACATGCTTATCCCTTCGTGCGTCCCGATATCACATTGTCCTGAAAGGAGAGATGCAATCAGTTGATCATTACTGGGGACAAACATAAAACGAACTGTGTCCAACCTTGGGTATCCTTGGTCAGCTGAATAATAGTTCTCGTTCTTCACGAGCGTGATCTGATCTCCGTCGACCCACTCACTCAAGACAAACGGACCCGAGCTGAGAGGCCGTCTGGTTGATACATCAGCGTCCAGCAATTCTTCGGCAGTCAGCTCACCCCAATAATGACGAGGGAATGGTGTCCAGACATTGGTGAAGTATGTGCGGTCGAAATAACCCGGGACGCCAGTCCACTCGACTGTGAGATCGTCCGTGGCTTCGTAGGATTCGGTACGATCGATAAGATTTTTTGGAACAGGTGTCTGAGGTTCAGATGCGATCTCAAAGCTGAACACAGAGTCATCTGCGGAAACAGGCGTTCCGTCGGACCAAATCATAGGTTTAAGGAGAAACGTTACGACCATCTGGGTCATAACCATGGGTGTGCTACCGAATTCAATCTCTTGACCAGATAGGTTTAATACTTTGACACCTTCCCTCAAGGAAACGAGATCGCCATCAACGTCGACTACGGTATCCCCTTCGCTTACGACGACATTTTGAATAACTGCATCATCGTCGGCAAGACTGGGAATTTTCTCGAGACCATGGGCTTGATAAGCGAAGGATCTGGTCGTGAAGAGTGGCTCATAAATACCGCTGCGCACATGCTCGGCTGCAGTGGTTGAACCCTGATGACCATATGGGTACAGCGTTTCAGGCTCCTCCCCAATACAGATGACAAGTTCCTTGGGTCCCTCCACCACTTCTTCGGGTTCGGGAGAAACAACGATTACTTCTGTCTCGACAACCACCCGTGTGACCTCTATGGTCACTAGCTCGGGTGGTTCCTCCTCCTCTTCCGACCTTTCGGTGACCACCGCACCCGCTGTAGGTTGCGACGCCGTGGCCACGACAGTCGATACCCCCTCTTGCTTGGATCTACACGAGATGAGAACCGAAGCGATCAACACCGAGCTTAGCGCAACAAGAGGTAACATTCTGTGTCTAGACATGGTAGCCTATTCGTCTTATCCCTTCTCGAGCAATAAAGGTAGCATACATCTGGTGGAGGGGTCGAACAAGAGGAGCGCCGCAATCGCAACACATGGGTATTGACAACTAACAATATTTGCCTGGTGGAATATTTATGAGATTCCAAAACGCATTCAGCACGTAACCAAAAATTATAAAGTTATGGGGAGGATTGTCAACTGAGTTAGCGGAGCCAGGTAGGAAGCTAGTTATTTATGAATCTTGTCGCGGTGATCAAACGACACCGGTATTCTGCAAAATGGCTCGCGAACCATAGCATAGTTGCAGCAGGCTAACGCCCGGATTGCGAAGACAAATCACTTTCTGTTACTTACGTGCAAATGACAGCTTATAATTCGTATGGGCAGGCTTATTTGCGTCGATTATTTGCTCTATGAGTGTCTGATCAATTTCACTTTTCTTAAGTGGTATCTTCACCGAAAACATGAAGGGATCGTCTTTTGGATCAAGGTCGCTGATCTCCGGTTCAACTTTTGTATAGATCTCAAGAACCCGGGCTAGAGCCCAGCGCGTACCTCGCCGGGCGTATATATTATGGGCTTCTATGAGTAGTTCTCTTTGTTGCTCTTCCGACCAAGTAGAATCAAAAGTGATGGAGAACCAATTGGCGAGCCAGGGCAAAAAACCGGAAGGCGTCGTCTTCGGATTGAGATAGAGATCGAAATTATCGATATTCCATTCTATAGGAGTGAGGACTGACTCAAAAATGGCCAGGAACCTTTTCATGAAGTCGGTATGGTAGATCCCTGGTAGGTATTGCAGGTAGCGGCTGTCCGAGCGGGAGAGTCCTGGGGGGGGTTCACTGTAGTCAGCTGGTGGTCTGGCCTCGGCGGCTGGCGGCGCAGGGGGCGGCGCAGGAGGGGCTGGTGGCGGTGGTGGTTTCTTTGCAGCCGGTTTTTTCTTTGCTTTCGCTGGTTTCGCCTTAGGCGCCGGCTTTGCCGGCACAACAGCTATTTGCTCGAATGACATCTCGAAGGGACCGATTGATATCGTATCGCCTGTGTTAAGCATTCGAGGCGAATTAGCCTCAAGCTTCTCGCCATTGACTGTCGTCCCGTTGGCGCTGCCAAGGTCGGTAACCTGACAGGAGGCAGCCGTGGTTGTGATCTGAGCATGCTTCCGGGAGACCAGGCGGTGCTTGAGCCGCAACTCGTTCCCTTCTTGTCGACCGATAGTAATGTCTCCAACGGGGATATCCATTGTTTTGGAGATATCAGGCCCGTTAACAACTAGCCTAAACAAAAATTCATCAGCCATCTCTATTCCTCTACCAGTACGTCGCCGCGACTAAAATCTTTCAGGAAAGGCTCAAAAGACAAGAAAACTCGTTGACCACATCTGGATGATGTTTCTTTACCGCCGAATCTCCTAGAGAAGTCCTTTCTTCAACTCGCTAATATAAGGGCCGAAGGCATCTACATTACCGTTTGCCTGAAGAAACGAAAAATAATCTTGCACTATCTGGCACTGTTGCTCCCGATTATAATCGTTTAGGTGCTTTCCTGCAGCACGATCCGCCTTCAAACCATCGGGGCCACCGTAATCATATGCCGCTCTACCCTGCCTAACTTGAGCCCACAGACCCTGGCCTATGTACAAAGATCCAACTCTTTCGTACTGATAAATGTGAACCAATTCATGGACTATGAGTGGAATATCATCGACTCCTTTGCTCGGCAGGTTAACGGTATGCCATGTAGCGAAAGCCCGATTCTTGTTGAGGCGAAAAACGGGTGACAGGCTACCACCGGATGCGACGCGTACATCCCCAAGGCGGATGGATTGGGGGCCGAGTACGGTCTTGATTGCCTGAATCTCTTCAACTGACAAGGGTCGTCCGCTCGAACTGGCCCGAAGGATGAACTGGACGATCTCTGGACCGCCAAAAAGATCAAAAAGGTAGGAACCGCAGACAAATAACCAATAGAGCAGCAATCGCATGTCACGAAGCTCGGTCATGGTTATCAGAACACCAGCCAAACGACCAGATCTCTTTGGCATGTCCCTGATTAGATTGACCGGCCAAAGCCCGAAATCATGAAAACGGTCAGCCGTCCAGCTTGCTCGTCTTTGCTTTTTTACAGGATTGTAAATTGCCATCTTAATCCGAGATAGTTCTTACGGAGTGGGTTCGACAAATACATTAAGAGCGCGGTTTCCAACAAATGGCACGAATCCTAATTCCCTTGAGGTTTCAACAACCCAGGAGACGTTTTTGGAATCGAGCGCGTAATCTACGGTAAATATTGGAAGTCCCTTGGTCTTTGCGACTTGAAGATAATTCAAATACTCCTCACTACTTACGTGCAAGGTGCTATCAGGGTATTCATCGTATTGTCTTCGGCACGGGGGTGATAGACTCTGCCGATAAGACCCGGTGTCAATATCGGCATCGGTTCGCGGCAACGGACAATCACCCGGTGGATCGTTATCGGCTCCGCCATCGAACCACACCTGCTCTTGGGCGATGGCGTCTATAAATTGGACATATTCATCCGACTCAAGCAACTCGGCCGCATTCTGGGCAATAACAACGAATTTCGGATTGTACTGCTGACCAAACTCGGCTATCGTGCCGACCCACCAGATCATCTCCTGGCGTGCGTTTACACCATCAGCTTCGGCGATCTCCAAAACGTTCTCGTCCGAATACGCCTCAATCCAATCTAGATAAACGCCATCAAAACCGGCGTCGATTATCGCCCGAAGGTATCCGTCTGGCCCCGTCCAGATCTCCTGATATTCGTCCCACCAGTAGGCTACTGGGAAATTCCCCTCCCAACCGTCTGGGTCGTCTCCGGCAATCCACTGCGGGTTGCCAATGCCCCATCCAGGTTGCCAGTAAGTTCTGTACTCCTCGACCTGGCCAATATCGATATAGGCCACGACCAGCTTTGGATGCTCAGCTTCGTGGAATTGTGCGACAACCTCCGCCATTGGGTACTCTGTATTGTTTTCTTCAGAAGGGATGAAATCCAGGACGATCATATCGTAGGTCGAAGCCGAAATTTGATCGATCACATCTTGTTCAAGGTTGACGTCGAGTAGATAAAACCAGGACCTGACTGTCCCAAGTGATAGAAGATCGCCACTGGAACCTTGGCCTTGGTTAGCAGCTGATTCAGCGTACCCGGGATAATGAGCATTTAGAGTCCAATTATCCGCGAATCGACTGATGAGCTCATTGTCAACTATCTGCTCATGCGAATCCGGATCAGGTCCATACTCGAGATTAAATCCATCGAAACCTGGCTCGTCTCCGCGCCACACATAAACGGCATAATTCCAACCGTAGCTTTCAAATAACGCCATCTGATCTTGGAGAAAATCTGCAGCATTGGGGATCCAGCGAAGAGCGCCATACTCTCCCACGTAAATGGGAACCTGATGCTGCTCTGCGAAATTCCTGACAGGACTGTAGTTGTCGTTAAGCCATTCACGATCGAATACAATGGTTTCACCGTAGTCTTCAACTTCATCTGGATAATTAATGGATGACTCGCCCACATCCTGCAATAGATATACATCAGGGTCGTAGGCATGAAGACTGTATATAGTCCTGGGATCACCGGTCGGATCGAGAGCAGTAAACCACTCGGCCGACCCCCAGTTGACGCTATTCACAATTATCGGCGTAAGGTCGTCAACGTCGCGGATTCCTTCGGTTATCTCCTTCGCCATGGCGTTCCAATCTAATAGGGTATTATCCATTTCGGCTTGAACATCCATCGGCTGACGTTCTAAATCCGGATCGACTAAGGTGTTTGGATGCGGTTCTACCATCAAGTCGTACCCGGCAACAACGGGCGAATTTCTATATCGCTCGGCCGTAAATCGCCACATATCTATCCAAGCATCATGTGCCACCCGGTCTGTCCACACGTCATAGATAGGATCTCCTTCCAGAACGATGGCGGCTTCATTTCGTCCTGGGCCGGTCCTGAAGTGGATTACGACGTATATGCCCACTTCCTCAGCCCACTCCACGAGATTGTCCAGATATTCCAGAGCTTCGGGATCCACCTCATAAGGCGCTTCGATAGTGAAGACACCTGGATAGGAAGCATTGATCAGATTTGCTCCTATATCCCGCAGATCCTGGATATCCTGGCGCGAAATAGGCTCGGCGCAGCCACCTCCAGAAAGCACACGGCAAGGGTGCAGGTCTGCGCCTTGGAGACGCGTGCTATTGGACCACAGATCCCATTTGTCCCCAACAAGTTCAGCCTGAG
>PVMS01062308.1_pt1 | contig 13067 bp, 14 predicted proteins | sample 1853461 | NCBI WGS metagenome assembly PVMS01 (sample SAMN08582032, study PRJNA380276) | Marine sediment metagenome, whole genome shotgun sequencing project. | isolation source: ocean sediment barecode stripped | collected 2017 | reverse complement strand
TTCGTGTCGAGACGACGCAACGTCGCAGCGGCCACCAAGTTCTTCGAGATGATGTTGGCCGGTCGCGAACATCCGACAGATGTCACCACAGATCTGGCTGCACCATTGCTACGCGTTGTCGACGACCTCCTTCCGGAAGTGCTCCACGACACTACGCAGTATGCGAACAATCGGACCGCGTGCGATCACGGTCGGCTCAAAGCACGGCTGCGAGCGATGCGCGGTCTGCGAACGGATCGGACCGCGTCGACGGTGATCCGCGGTCATGCGTTCGTCCAGAATCTGCGACCGGGCCACTACGAACTCGGCGGCGAAGCTCGTCATGTGCGGCTTCGGCTTGCAGCAGCTTTCGATGAACTCGCCGAAGCGATCTGACCGACAGCCCACCACGTCATCGGCCAGCCGCGCTCTTTGATCGATCAACGCAACAGTCCCAGGTCACGACGATCGCTTCGAGGCCCGGGTTTGAGTCCCAGTCGGCCAGCTCACCTATGACCGCGCGCAATTGCACCCTGGTCACTCGGACCAAGTCTCCGTCGATCTGGGCGGGGTGCTTGGCGGGCGGCGACCGCACAGATCGGCACGTTGCGTGGACCCTCGATTGGCGCCGATGGCACTCGTCGACCCGCCCCAAGTGTGGGCGAGTCTGGAGTAACCGCGGGAGACTCAGTCGTCGTGCCGACGGATGCGCACGTCGTGTCCCATCTTGCCGCCGCGTTGGACATAGATCGCCTCGGTGTCATACGGCACGGCCGGAGCTCGGCTCGCAACCGCCTGCGTCTCGCCCGTGACCGCCGCGAGACGTGCCTTGGTCATCACCTCGAGACAGTGATACGCGTGCTCTGGTCGAACGAGCAGCGGCTCCCCGTCGAGCAGGCAATCCACCATGTGCCGCAGACCGTCCGTCCACGGCCAGGCCGGATCGGCTTCGGCGTACTGGGTCCAGCCCGCCCGATCAGTCCGTGTGATCTCGTAGCCCTGCGGCGCCCAGTCGTCACCGAGCATCTGTGCCACTCCACGCGTGCCGTACAACTCAACTGCCGGCGAGCGGTAGTCCTGCATCGTGAAGCCGGTCGTCACACAGGCGAAGCTGGCGTCACCGAAGTCCAGCAGGATCTGATAGTTGTCGAACTCCTCGACGGTGATCACCTCGCCCGCGACCTCACGCTCGGGGATTGCCGTACCGGCGAATGCGGTCACGCGCTGCACGCTGCCCATCAACCCGACCAGCGATGTCACGTTGTAGACGCCGAGGTCGAACAGCGGGCCACCGCCGGTGCGGTAGTACCACTGACCCCACGTGGGCCCTGACCATCCGTAACGCGCCCGCGCCGACACGATCGAGCCGATCTCGTCTTCGTCGACGAGACGTTTCCAGAGCGCCTGGTAGGTGGGGCTCAACACGACGTGTGGCGCGCAGACCAACAACTCCGACGCCTCGGCAGCCTGGGCGACCAACTCGGCCGCCTGACCGAGTTCGACCGACATCGGCTTCTCGACGAGCACATGCTTGCCGGCTGCGAGCGCAGCGCTCGCGATCTCGCCGTGCCATGGCATCGACGTTAAGACGAGGACCGCGTCGACGTCATCGCGTGCCAGCACCTCGCGGTAGTCGGTGGTGAACGGCAACTCCCGGCGCAGGAACATCATCCCTCGCGACGAACGCGATTCGATCGTGTCGCACAGCACGACCGGTTCGAGCCGGCCCTCGAACATCAGCTCTTTCATCAGGGCCGAATACGGCTCGAACACACTGCCCAAGCCGATCACCCCGAGGCGTATCGGCGCGTCCGATGCTGATGTCACGATGCACTCCTCTTGATGTTCTGTGCGGACGCGTCATACCAGACCTCGGCGTTCGCGCACTGATGGATGAACGTCGCCGGCCAATCCGGCTCGAAGTGATCGGTCCCGGAGACGCGACGTAGCGACTCGCTCTTGTCGGAGCCGTGGATGACCAGCAGTACCGATCGCGCGAGTCGCCGCACCGTGCCGAGGCCGACCGAGACACCGTGGGTCGGCACCGCGTCAACCGCGGTGAGGCTCGGGAACGTGATCGCATTGTCGGCCCGGGTCGTCGGAGCCAGTTCGACGATCGACGAGCCCGCGTCGAGCGCAGTGCCGGGTCCGCAGAACGCGACGTGACCATCGGAGGCACCACTGGCGACGACGAACAGGTCCACGCCGCCCGCCTCTGCCACGCGTCGGTCGAATCGTTCCGGAGCGGTCGGCTCCGGGAACCACACCGACTCGGCAGGGATCCGATACGCCGGTGGCAGCGATTCGTTGATGACTCCACGGATGTCATGTTGGGCGAAGCGCCGACAGGAGTGGTCGGCGGTGTCATCGACGACCCGAGGAGGGTCTGCGTCGTTCTCGAGGTAGTCATCCATCATCACGATCACGACATGGGAACAGTCCACGAGGTCCTCAGCGCATCGCCGCGCAAGCGCCGCGAAGATCGGTTTCGGTGTCCGCCCGCCGGGGCACCCGAGCAGATAGGAGCGTCGCTTGGCAGCGGCGGCGGCGACACCGTCGACGATGAGGTCGGCGGCCGCCTCCCCCAACTCGTCGGCGGTCTCGAATCGTCGGAACGCGGCGGCACTCACCCCTTCTCCGCTCCGGCGGTCATCCCCTGGACGAATCGGCGCTGCAGGATGACGTACATGATCAGGACTGGGAGGGCGACGATAAGTGCGGCGGCGGCGATGACCGACGGGTCACCCCCGCGCCGTTGGCCGGCAAAGAATGACAGCGCGAGCGGAGCGGTCTGGGCCGATGCGTTCTGCGGGATGAGCACGAGGGCGAGCAAGAAGTCGTTCCACGCGAACAGAAACAGCAATGCGGCGAGCGACAACGTCGCCGGGCGCACGATCGGTACCAACACCCGCCACAAGGTCGACCAACTGTTGGCCCCGTCGATCCGCGCCGCCTCGACGATCGAGCCGAGTTGGCCCTCGAACGCGGCGCGCATCCAGAACGTCCCGAACGACACGCTGAATCCGATCTGCGGGAGGATCAACGCCCACCGTGTGTCGACCAGTCCGAGGTCCCGAAAGCCGAAGAACAGTGGAATGATCAGCGCCTCGTAGGGCAGCATCAGACCGGCCAGCAGAATGATGAACAACGTGTTCTTGAACGGGAATCGCATCGCTGCGAACGCATACCCGGACAGGATCGAGAACACGACACTGACGACGACTACGGTGGTCGCGACGATCGCACTCGAGATCAATGCCGGGCCGAACTCGCCCCTTGTCCAGGCGGTCGCGAAATTCTCGAACGAGATCGATTTCGGGATTGTGAAGCCGCTGACACGGGTGCCCGGCTCGTTCAACGCCAGCATCACGATCGACACGAGCGGATAGAGCGCGACCGCACTCGCCAGGAGCAGCAGGACATGAATGCCACGACGCTCAATACGATTCTCGATCATGACGTCACCACGCCCCGCCTGCGGTACCACAAGATGGCCACGTTGACGATCAGCAACTCGATCATGAGGACCACACCGATCGCGGCGCCGAGGCCGACCTCCCTCGTCTGGAACACCGACCGGAAGATGAAGACCGATGGCACTTCGGTCGTCGTGCCCGGGCCTCCCCTCGTCGTCACGAAGACAACATCGAAGTTCCGCAGCGCCGCCGTGACGGTCAAGACCAGGGCGATCGTGATCTCGCCACGCAACCCCGGCAGCGTGACGTGGAGGAACTCGCGGAAGATGTTGGCACCGTCGATCTTGGCCGCCTCGTAGAGCTCGATCGGAATCTTCTGCACCCCTGCGAGGAACAGCACGAACACCAGCCCGAAGGTAACCCACGTGCCGATGAGGCCGAGCGCCGGGAGCGCGAAGGTGAAGTCACCGAGCCACGCACGGCTGACGTTGTCCAGACCGACCAGATCGAGTGCCCTGTTCAGCGGGCCGTTCGGCGCGTAGATCCACCGCCATGACACCGCGACAACAGTCAACGGCAGGATGGTTGGGACGAAGAGCACGGCACGGAACCACGACTGTCCTCGAACACGCACGCGCACCATCAGACCGACGATGATCAGGGCGATCGTGATCGGTAGAGCCGCATAGAACCCGATCAACACGATCGAGTGTCCCAGTGCCTCGCGGATCTTGGGGTCGGTGAGCACCGTTGCGTAGTTCTCGAAGCCGATCCACGTGCGGTCGGTGACGCTGTTCCACTCGTGGAACGACAGGTTGACCGTTTGCGCCAAGGGCACGAGGGCGAACGCGATGAAGAACGCGAACGCCGGGGCCAGGTACAGATACGCGATCGGCTGCGAACTGTGCAGGCCGCGAGGTCGACGCCGTTCGGCTGAGAAGAACCGAGGCCATCTGGGGATCGGCGGTTGACCCGTCGGCTTGTCCGCCGACGGGTCGGTCACCGACTCATTCGGCAAAGAACGCTTCCCAATCGGCTTGCACGTCCTCGAGGTATTCCGCGCCCGTGATCTGACCACCCAACAGCTCCTGGGTCTTGGCGGTCAAGGTGTTGAACATCGTGTCGGTCGTCCAGTCGGCGTACAGGGTGACACCCTCGTCGGCGATCACCACGGCGGCCCCGGCGGTGACGTCGGCGAGCAGCCCCTCGATCACGACGTCGGCGTCGCGAGCGGGCACACGTCCGACATCGGCGAGTTCCTGGGCAAATTCCTCGCTCATCATCAAGTTGATGAACGCAGCGCCGAGATCGGGGTATTCGGACTTCGACGTGATGTGCCACGGCAGGGCCAACGCAGCCGTACCACCGACGATCCCGCTCGGTCCGACCGGCATCGCGAAGTACCCGACGTTGTCGCCCATCGTCTCTTCGAGGGTGGCCGTGTTCCAGTTGCCACCGATGAGGAATACTCCCTCACCGTTGGAGAACGCGCCGACCGAGTCATCCCAGCCGACTCCGTTGACCCCCTCGGTGAAGTAGCCGGCGTCCTTCCATGCGACGAACGTGTCCGCCGCCTGCTGCTCGGTGTCGGTCAGCACCGTCGAACCCGGCTCACCGAACACCCAGTCACGAATCTCCGCCGCTGGCCGGTACGCGGCCTGCACCATGCCGTACACGTGCAGCGCCGGCCAACCCTCGGCGTTGCCGAGTTGGATCGGCAGCTCGCCGGCCTCCTTGGCCGTGGCCAAGAGCGCCTCGAACTCCTCGAACGTGGTCGGGATCTCGCCACCGATCGCGGCGAGCTTCTCCTTGTTGTAGTAGACGCCGACGAACTCGGCGACCGCGGAGACGCCCCACAGCGTGCCCTGCCCGAAGTCGGTACCTGATTCGTCGAATCGATACTGGTCGAGTGTGCCGGAGCCGAATGCCTCCTCCCATCCATACGTCGCCGCGTACTCGTCGAGGGGCAGGATGAGGCCGCCCTGCACGAGCAGACCGTCGATCGTGTAGCCCTGGTTTCCGTGAGCTACGTCAGGTGGATCATCGCTCTGCAAGATGCCCGGCGCTATCTGCATGTAGTCGTCGAAGGCGCGCAGTGTGACGTCGACGGTCACGTTCGGATACTGCGCTGTGAACAACTCGACCGCGCGGTCCAGCGTGGCCTCGTCACCGGCCTCGGCGAGCACGTCGAGGGTGACGTCGCCGAGTGACTCGAACCCGTCGGTCTGAATGCCATCCGATGCTGGAGCGTCGCCGCCGCTATCGGCGGGCGCAGCGGTGTCGCCACTGCCCGAGTCGCCGTCGTCGCTGCCGCAGGCTGCGGCAACAAGTGCCATCGCCACGGATGCGGCGATGAGCCGGCCGAATCGTTTCCGGTTGCTGGTCCTCACGATGAATCTCCCCTGGTCGGTCGATCTGTGATCCAAACCTACGGATGGATCAACGATCGAATCGCTCTACGATTGGTCTTGTGTACCAGACCAGGTCGGCCCAGGTCAACCTCATGTCGACCAGTTGGCTCCTGTGGTATGTTCCCCGGCGTGTCATTGCCAGGCGTTGAAGCGGTCGATTCTGCCGCACCGCAATCCGTCGCGTTGCAGGCGTACCGCATACTCGAACGGGCGGTCGGTGACCGTGTGCTCAGTCCGGGAACCCGGCTCCCCTCGGAACGTGCGCTCGCGCAACGCCTCGGGGTCAGCCGCTCCACGCTCCGCCATGTGTTGGCGGCGCTCGCGGATGCCGAGTTGGTCGAGGCCAGCCCGCAGCGCGGCTGGTTCGTGGCCAATGGCCCCATCAGCGACCCTCCCAATGCACTGATCAGCTTCACCGAGTGCACAATTGCGCGGCATCCTTGCGGGTGCACGAGTGCTCTCTCGGGTGGTGCGGCCGATCACGCTCTCCGAACAAGACGAGTTGCGCGCCGCTCCGGGCACCGACATCTTCGAGGTGCAACGAGTCCGCACACTCGACGGTACGCCCGTCTGTATCGACCACAGTTGCATCGTGGCGACCAGGGTGCCCGGCATCGTCGAGTGCGATCTCGACGATGCCTCGCTGTATGACGCGATGGCGCGCACCGAGGGTGGTCGTCCGATTCGGTCGGACTACGCAGTGCACGCCGACGGCGCAGACGGCTGCACAGCTGAGCTGCTCGAGGTCCCGGTCGGCTCGCCGGTGTTGGTCGGGCGCGAGTTGGCCTATGGAGGCAGCGGCGACCGTTTGCTCGTCGCGAAGCTCATCTACCGCGCCGACGCCTACACGTTCCGCGCGACGCTCTACAGCCGCTGACGAGATCGAGGATTGATGACCGAGATGGAGGCCACGTCACCGCAGCCAACGAGCGATCAGGCCGCACCAGCGCGCCGGGCGACACCGCGACCGACGTACGACGTGCCGACACGCATCGAGGCCACCGACAGGTCGCGCCACGTCTGGGGTGACGCCGAGTCCGGGTTCGTGATCGATCAGGTCTATCTGTCGTCCGAGAACCTCCACGTCCTCGACTTCGCGCTCCCCCCTGGTGGGCGCTTCGGTCACTCTCCCGACAACCCGACCATCTTCGCCGCCGATGAACTGCTCTACGTGCGCGATGGTGAGCTGCTGCTGAGCGACCCCTCTACCGGCGAAACCCAGCGCGTCCTCAGCGGCGAGGCGGTCTTCTTCGAGCGCGACACGTGGCACCACGGCCGCGCCGGTAGGTCGAGTGGGGTTCGCGTGCTGGAGTTCTTCTCTCCGACGCCGGCGACCGGTGCGTCCAGCGCCTATGCCAAGACGCAGCCGTACCTCGAGCACGTCGAGACGGTCGACGCGCGGATCTTCGCAAGGTGGCCGACCAACGCGACCGAATTGCGGTCCGAGCGGCGACTTTATCCGGTTCGCGAACACGACCTCGCCTGGGCGCAGCGCGACGAACTCGAGATCGCGTTCTTCGCTGCGACGGAGCACCTCACTGTCGCACGCTGCCACCTTCGCCCTGGCGCGGTCTCGGCAGCTGAACGTCACCCGGGCGAGGAGTTCGTGCTCGTCCTCGCGGGCGAGTTGATGATTCGGACACCGACGGCGGAAGCGGCCAACTGTCTCTTCCTCGGCCCGGGCGACGCCGCGGTGTTGCCCTCGGACACCCCGCATTCGTACCTCTCGTGCGGAAGCGACGACACGTGTTGGATCAGCGGTGTCGGGCCTGGGTGGCGCGGCGCACAGGACATCTGGCCGGACCACACGACACCGTCGCAATGACGGCGGTGGCGGTTGGCGTCGACGTCGGGGGCAGCAAGATCGCCGGTGCACTCGTGGCCGTCGACGGAACGGTCCTCCGCGAGATCAAGGTGGCGACCCCTCGTTCAGAACGTGGCGCCGATCCCGCGGGCATGGCGACCACCGCGTTGGTGACCGAGCTGGTCGCCGGCGGCGGCAGCGGCGGCCACGAGATTGTCGGCATCGGCATCGGTGTGCCCGAGTACGTCGACCCGCATGGGCGAATCGCGAGTTCCATGGTGCTCGACTGGGATGCCGAAACCTTGGCGTCGCTCACCTCTGGACTTGTCAACTCCCAGATGCCCGAGGTGATCATCGAGTCGGACGTACGCTGCGCAGCCCTCGCCGAATCGCGCGTGGGCCACGGGCGCGCCGCCACGAGTTGCCTGTACGTCTCCGTGGGAACCGGCATCTCACACACGATGGTCATCGATGGCGAACCGTGGAGCGGGCGGCGTGGCGAGGCGATCGCGTTCGGCGAACTCTCCGTGAGCGCAGATGCCTGCCTCGTGGACGAGGCGCCACTGACGGTCGAGGGGCAGGCCTCGGGGTTGACCCTCGAGCGAGTCGCGTCGGATCTCGGCGTGTCGCCGCTTGCCACAGGCGACACGCGGCTCGATGCGGCACGCCGTCGTGCCGGGCAGACGATCGCCAACGCGCTCGCCGGTGCCGTGGTGTTGTTCGATCCGGCGATCGTCGTGCTGGGCGGGGGCTTCGGTGTGAGCACTGGAGCGTTCGGCGAAGCGATCGACGAGCACTACGCGGCCCTGACGACGACACGCCCCGACGCCCCGACGCTCGTCCGGTCAGCGCTCGGCACCCGCGCCGGCGTCATCGGAGCGGGACTCGTCGTTCACGAGCGATACGACTGCGCGACATGAGCGTGCCGCGGCGGTGGTTCCGCTGGCCGATCATCCGTCAGCTGAGTTCGATCCGACTCCGCCGCTTACAGCCGCTCCACGACGGCGCGTCGCGAGGCACGCCCGTCGTCCGCTACTACAACGACCAGTTCCTGGCCGAGCATGAACGCGACATCAGTGGCCGCTGCCTCGAGATCGGTGATACGGCACACATCCGCCGGTTCGGTTCTCCCGACGTCACCCATGCCGAGGCGCTCGACCTGTCTGCGCACCACCCCGATGTCACCGTCGTCGCCGACCTGAGCCGGGCGGATCACGTCGACGGCGAGCAGTACGACTGCTTCATCATCCCGTTCGTGATGACCGTGGTCTACGACGTGGACGCGGCGATCTACCACGCGATCCGCCTGCTGCGGGCCGGCGGCGTACTGCTCGTCAACTTCGGCTGCGTCGACTACTACCTCCACGGCGGCCTCGACATGGGCACCGGTGAGCCACTGCACATGTATCACTGGTTCACGCCGATTCAGGTCCACAACATCTTCCGGAGGCTCCGACTCGGCGACGGCGACTACGAGCTGGAGATCTACGGAAACCTGCTGACGCGAACCGCGTTCCAGACGAACATGGCGGCCGAGGAGCTCACGCGATGCGAGCTGGAGGCGCGAGACCCGGGCCACCCGCTGCTGATCTGCGCGCGCGTGCGCCGGCCTGCGGCGTGGGATTGCGAGCCTCCGTCGTACCTCGACGCTCCATACATCCCGCCAGGCCGTCCGATGCAATTGCGTGACGACACCGGCCACTACGGCGACACTTACCGCTGACGGTCTCCAGGCGAGCTGCAGTCGCGCGAGCGCTACGGGATCAGCCGCTCGGGCAGATGCTCGCGATGGGCGGACGCCATCTCGGCATACATCTGCTCTGCGACGTCGATGGAGCGAACCAGCGGATGAGCGGCGAGCGCCTGGGTCGCCTCTCGGTGAGTGCCATTCCATGCCGCGTCGGCGGCCGCCTGCTGGTAGGAGGCCAACGACTCGACGAGACCCAGCAGATGTGGAGGCAGGTCGGGCATCGGAACCGGCTTGACACCGTGGGCGCCACAACGTCCGAGTGTCTCAACGACCAGGGAGTCGGCGAGGCAGCCGATCGAACCGCCATTGACGACGTTGACGGTCATCACCTCGTCTCGATCATTGAACACCGCGTCCATGCAGTCGAGTGCCAACTCCAGCTCGTGGATGCCGCCGCGTGATCGGGCCGGGTCGAGCTGTGGGTCGTCCGACTGCGCCTGCTCGCGGTAGTGCTTCCAGTACGTCGGCACCTCGGCGAGGATGTCCTCGGCTCGAGTCGTCGGCTTGGCGTGGAACGTGGCCAGCATCTCGCGCTCGAAGTAGTAGTACTGGAAGTATCCGCTCGGGATCGAGCCCATCGTGGCAGCGAGGTGCAACATCCGCCGCAGCTCGCCGGTGAGATCGGGGAAGTCGTCTACTCGATCCCACGCGTCCTCGAGCAACGGGATCAGCGGCTCGCCGTCGTACGTGTGGCGCACTGACCATGACCCATGATTGAGACCGATGCTGGCCACGTCCAACCTGTCGGGGTCGAGTCCGATCGCACTCGTCAAGTCGCGCGGGTACTCGATCGGGCCCTCACACAGCGACACGATCGAGATGTCGGTGTTGTCAGCCACGGCCTGCGAGACGAGGTTGACGGGGTTGGTGTAGTTGAACACCTTCGCATCGGCGCAGACCTCGGCGATGTCGTCGACGATGGGCTGCATGGCAGCGATCGAGCGCAACGCCATGAAGAATCCGCCCGGACCCTGCGTCTCTTGACCAATGACGTCATAGGAGAGCGGGATTCGCTCGTCGAGCACGCGCGCCTCGAATCCCCCGGGGCGATAGCTCGTCAGCACTGCATCGCTGTCGGTCAAGCCCGCCCTGCGGTCCGTCGTCGCGACGACACTGATGTCGAGTCCGCGCGCCGCCATCAGCCGACGCGTGATCGTCTCGGTCAGCGCCAGGCGCTCCTCGTCGAGGTCGATCAGCACGATCTCCGAACCGTCGAAGTTCTCGCCCTGATGTGCCAGGCTGGCCATGGTGCCGGCAGCGCGGGTCGAACCTCCACCCACGTACGCGAGTTTGATACGTGCCAATCGAGGCCTCCGCTCGTCAAGCCTGCGAGCATACGGCTCAGCCAGGTGGTCTGCATTAACATACCAGTATGCTCGTGAGCCACACCAGACGACTCGACGATTCACTTGGTCCGCGCCATCGTGTCGCGCTCTGAGCTGGTCCTCGCCGTCGATGGCGGCAACACCAAGACCACCGCGGTCGTCGTCGACGGTACGACCGGCGTAGTTGGTGTCGGCCATGGCGGATGCACCGACATCTACAACGCCCCGACCTCGGCGGAGGCATGCGGCGAATTGTCGAGAAGCGTCCGCGCCGCGCTCGACGCTGCCGGCTGCCAGCCGAGCATGATCCGCGCTGGGGTCTTCTCGTTGGCTGGCGTCGATTGGCCCGAGGACCACGACTACCTCGGCGATCATCTCGCCGCCGACTTCGACTTCGGCTGCACACCGCTCGTCGTCAACGACGCGATCGGTGGTCTTCGCGTCGGTGCACCCGACTGGGAAGGAGTGTCCGTGATCTGTGGCACGGGTAATGCGGTCGGAGCGCGGCTCCGCGACGGCACCTGTTTCCACCTCGGGTTCTGGCCGGACGTCGTCGGATCGTTGCAACTGAGCACGGACGCGCTCAACGCTGTCAATCGCGATCACCTAGGCCTCGGCCCCGCGACATCGCTGACGAAGCGAGCCCTGGACGCCTATGGCTGCGATGAACCGATGGAGGTGCTCCATCGGTTCACCAGCCGAGACGGGTACGGGCGTGCCGAACTCGTTCGGATGAGCCCGATCCTGCTCGACGAGGCAGACCGTGGGGATCCCGTTGCGCTGGAAATCGTCACGCACGCCGGGCATGCGCTCGGTCGGCAGGCGCGGGTGTCCGCGGCGCGAGTCGGGCTGGACATCGCTGGCGCTCGAGTCGTCATGGGTGGCGGCGTCTTCCGTCACCCGACGATGCTGCTGGAGCATTGTGTCATAGCCAAACTGACGGGTGCCGTTGCGTTTCGCATGACCTGTCCACCGGTGCTCGGTGCGATGATGGCCGCCCTCGACTTGATCAGCGCGGAACCGATTCTCGAGGAGCTACACGAGTCGCTGACGACACACAGTGAGGTCGGTGTCAGCCGAGCATCTGGTTGAGTTCAGGGTTTGAAAGCTGCCTCGTTAGGGCGTCGCGACGACAGCTCCCCGGGGTCCGGCTTGTCGGCATCGCTCATCGGACCAGTCTGCCTTTCGCGAGCGAGCGCCTACCCGTCCGAGGTTCATCGCTGCAAGCCGTACTTCGATTCCGAGTTGCGGGAGCCCCCTCCCGAGCCGGTCGGCCGGATCGGTTGCCGCTACGCGCGACGACAACTAAGGTTGTCGCTGTGGAGATCCTGCCGAGTGCTCGCAAGCACGGCATCTCCGACGACGACATCCGACATGCAATCACCAATGCCATCGCAGCTATCAAGCATCTCGAGCAGAATGACTTCACGATGCTGATCGGACCCGATCGTTCTGTCGGACTGATCGAGGTCGGGGTCCTCGAGACTGACGACCAGGACTACGTCATCCATGCAATGCCCGCTCGCCAGAAGTATCTGGCGATGATCGAACCCGACCGAGGTGATCCACGATGAAGACGACCAAGCACCCCAAGGAGCTCACCGCGGACGAAGCTGCCGCGATCGTCGATGCGTTCGACGAAGCATCGAGCGAGGACTACGTGGTGATTGCTGCTGACGCGCTCGCCGAGCTGCGAGCGGCAGCGGCCGCCCGCCGCGAGGCCGACGGCCGGATCGAAGCCGCCGCCCTCAGCGCCCATCGGACAGGAGCCTCGTGGGGTTTGATCGGCGCTCAACTCGGGATGACCCGCCAGGGCGCCCGGCAGCGATTCGAGCGGCTCACCAACCGCTGAATAGCGGGGGCGCCCTCGCCGTGTCGTGCCTACAGCGTGCCTAGACGGGCGGTCAACAGCGGGCGTCAGCAAGTCGCCGACCGAGAGTTCGTGCTCGGCGATTTCTCGTCGCTGAACAGGCCTTTCGTCCCCTGACCAGCTCGAACACCGAATCCGCTCAGACAGCTTCCCAAGCTGAGAGCGCGGGTACGATTCCCGTCATCCGGTCGCCGTCATCCGCTCACCGCCAGCCGGCAGATCGTCCGTTAGCGCTCACGGCTCGGCGCCCTGCTCGCGTGCCCGAAGTGCTGTTCACGGGCACTCGACAGCAGATGTCGAAGGGTCCGCTCGCCCCAGTGCAGTATCGTGATGTTCGAGTTCCAAACGAGCGCGGGCTCGCTCGTGCCATCACCCATCCCACTGGCTGCGATTGGCGCTGCCGAAGGCACCAACGCGATCACGGCCTGGGAACGACGTTCGTCGAAGGCGAGCAACCGGCGGCCGGAGGCGTCGGCGATCTCGAGGTTGACTTCGGGGAAGACGTCGCCATG
>PVMS01113124.1_pt1 | contig 13072 bp, 12 predicted proteins | sample 1853461 | NCBI WGS metagenome assembly PVMS01 (sample SAMN08582032, study PRJNA380276) | Marine sediment metagenome, whole genome shotgun sequencing project. | isolation source: ocean sediment barecode stripped | collected 2017 | reverse complement strand
TTCACCTTGCAGCGATAACCCGAGCACATAAAAATGAAAAGGTAGAAACAACGCCAGGCCCAGCCCGGATACGCGGTGCAGCAAGAAAGCCAGGTACAAGGGTTGTTGCCGGTGCGCTTTCATGGCGTACCCACCAATGCCGCTATCGCACGTGTGCCGGCACCCAGTAAACCGGCAAAACAGAGCCAGCTCAGACTGGCCAGCACCAGGCCGCGTAATTGCAACCACTCACGCATGACATTGCGCAAACCAATGGCTGCATGCACCGAGACCGCTAGAACAAACACGGCATAGCTACTGCCCCAGAACAGGCTGCCGCGGGTGCGCGCCAGGATTTCACTGGCGTCGAGCCCGCCTTGAATGGCGTAAATCATCAGCCCGAGATGAATTAACACCAGCGGCGCCATGATCGCGGCACTGATGCGCTGGGCGAGATAAAGTCTAATTTCAAGCATGGCGCTGGCGGTATTTTCGGCGTAAAAAATCGCTTGCGGTCAGGCGTTTCAAGCCAGCAATCGACGCGGTTGGATTGAGCTCATTCGGGCAGTAAGTTGCACAGCCCTGCTGCGAATGACACAGGTGACAGCCGGCATCGCCCGCGACCGCCTGCAAGCGTTTCTGCTGCGCGCTATCACGCACATCATTTTGCAGGCTCCAGGCACGGTTGAGCGCGGCCGGACCCAGGTAATCCCGGTTCCAGGCGACCACGTCGCAGGATGCGTAACAGATACCGCAATTGATGCATTCGATGGCCGCGTTGGCAGCCTGTCGTGCGGCTGAGCGCGGCGAAATGTCGGCCACCTTATCGTTACGCGTGGTAGAGCCGGTGAAATGCCCTTGCGCCCGTTTCCATTTTTCGAAAAACTCGTTCATGTCGCAGACCAGGTCCTTGATCACCGGCAAGTTGCGCAACGGTTCGAGGGTAATGCACCGGTCCCGCATAACCTTGTTGACGTGGGTGCGGCAGGTCCAGCGCGGAATCCCGTTGACCATCATCGCGCAGGAGCCACACATGCCAACACGGCAGGCGAAGCGATAGCTTAAGGAGGTATCGAGCTTACGCTGGATCCAGGTGACGACGTCGAGGATAGTCTGACTGGGCTGCTGAGGGACTTCAAAGTCCTGCAGCTTGCCGCCTGTGGCGTTACCTCGCCATACGCTGACGGTAATCGTTGGTGAGTCTGATGCTGACATCGGCCTATGATATTACTTTAATTAAATTTATGAAATTGAAATTAATTTGATATAATATTAACTTTATTTAACACTATTTTTGCATGAACTTACGACAACTGCGCTCGCTGGTCACCATTCTGGATAGCGGGAGTTTCGCCGCGGCAGGCGATCGTATTGGTCTGAGTCATGCGGCGATCAGCGTACAGATGCAGCAGCTCGAAGCCACGCTCGGGGTTGATTTGTTCGATCGCAGCAGCAGGCCGGCCAGGTTAACCACGGCAGGAGTACGCATCGCGCATCTCGCGGGCGAAGTACTCGCCAAAATCGAGAATATCAGGCAGGAAGCGAGCGGCGCCGAAACTACCGGATCGGTATCGATTGGTTTCATCCCCACCAGTGTGTACAACCTGTTGCCGCGGGTTCTGGATGCTTTACGCAAGCAGTTTCCCGAACTACAGGTTAGCGTCAAATCAGGCCTTTCGGGTGAACTGGCGACCGCCGTGTTGCGACGTGAACTGGATTATGCCCTGGTCACCGCCCCGGTTACTGAAATTCCGGAACTCGACATTACCGCGATTGCGTCCGAGCCTTTTTACGTCATCGGACCAGCCAGCATCGAAATAGAGTCCGACGCGGAGCTGCTACGTTCGATGCCCTACATCGCCTTTAACAAGCGTACCTGGGTAGGTCAGCACATCGCGGCCAAGCTACAGCAACGCGGCATTCACGTCAGTGAATCGATCGAAATCGACTCGCTCGAAGCGATCGAAAACCTGGTCGCCGACGGTTTCGGCGTTTCCATCGTACCGCGCCGCTTACATGCCAGGCTGGAGCCCGACAAACTGCTACAGATCCCCTTCGGTAACCCGATCGACACCCGCCAGCTAACGCTGATTCAGCATATGAGCAAGCCGTTATCGCGCTTTGACACCGCGATCAAGTCTATTTTCCTCGATCTGCCGAAGGCTTGATGGTCACGTTCACAAGGCTACTGCAAGTCGATAAGCATCGAGCAAAGCTGCATGCACCGAGCGGCTACTGACTGCGTCTCCAACACGGTACAGCAGGTAAGCACCATCATCACTTGCACTATAGGGTTGAGGTTGAGTTTTAATCAATGCGTCGATATCGGTAACGCCCCTGTTAGCCGCACCCTCCTTTAGTTCCTGGAAAACCTCATCAACTGGAAACGTACCGTATTCGACAACTACCTGATCGGTTTCGATTTCAACCGCCTTATCGGTCAGTTCGTTCACCAGGGTAGCGACCAGCCCCTCGCCTTCGCGACGAACCGATTTCAACGCCAGGTCATGCCGGGTCTTCACCCGGTTCAGGTAAAGCTGCTTGCGATGCGAAACCCGTTCGGCATAACCCATTTCAGCACCAACTCGATCGTCAATGATGGCCAGCGTTACCACGGATCCCTCGCCGGCCAGATGCTCGGCGCAGGACAGGGCTTCATGCCGACCGGTACCATCGTAAACCAGTACCCGCTTTTCGGGTTTGACATCTCCGCTCAGTACATCCCAGACGCTACAACAATGCTGCTTCCCGTCCAGATCGCCAAAATTCGGTAATCCGCCACTGGCAACAATCACCACATCAGGCTTGAATTTGAGTACATCCGCGCCATCGGCATAAGTGTTGCAATGCACCTGTACCCCGAGGTGTTGGAGTTCGGCAACTCGCCAGTCGACAATGGAGATCATGTCGCGCCGCCAGCCTGCACGCGTGGCTAACAGCAGTTGTCCACCCAGTTGTGGCGTGGCTTCGAGCAGCGTGACCCGGTGACCACGCTCGGCCGCGACACGAGCGGCTTCCATTCCGGCTGGCCCGCCGCCAACCACGACCACATGCCGGATGTCACCATTAGTCTGTTCGATGACCTGTGGCAATACGGTTTCGCGGCCAGCGGCGACATTGTGGACACAGGACGGTTTCTTGTACATGCAATGCGATGCACCGAAGCAGGGACGAATCCGATCTTCTTCGCCGCGCATGATCTTGTTGACGATTTGCGGGTCGGCAATGTGCGCTCGCGTCATTGCCACCATGTCGAGGATGCCCTCGCGAATCGCATAACGTGCGGTGGCGACATCGGTGATGCGTGCAGCATGAAAAACCGGTAACGATATTTCCTTCTTGAACGCTGCAACCTGTGGCAGAAATGGCGCCAGTGGTTCGGTCATGCCTGGCATATTTTTTTCCGCCAGAGCCAGTTCGGTATCCATACGTCCGGATACACAGTTCAGAAAATCGATGGCGCCCTCGCGTTCGAGGAGTTGCGCTATGGCAAGCGCGTCTTCGGCGGACAAACCGCCACGGTCTTCATAAATCGACATACGCATACCGACCAGAAAATTAGTGCCTACACTTTTGCGAATCGCCGCATGCACCATTAGCGCGAAACGCGCTCGGTTTTCCAGGCTGCCGCCATACTTGTCAGTGCGTTGGTTGATGTCAGGAGAAAAAAACTGCCCGATCAAGTGCCCACCGGCATGCGTTTCGAGACCATCCAGACCACCTTCGTAACAACGCCTTGCGGCTTCGCCAAACGATTTGACGATGCGCTGAATATCATCTTCGTCGATCTCGCGCGGAATGCTGCGATGCAGGGTCTCGCGCACCGGTGTCGGTGACAGCGTCGGCAACCAGTGACCCGCAGTAGAATCGCCGCGGCGACCCAGGTGCGTGATCTGACACATTAGGGCTGTGTCCTGCGCGTGGATACGCTCGGAAAATTGCTGGAAATACGGAATAACTCGATCGTCATCGACACGTAGTTGATTGAAAGTAGAAGGCGAATCCGGCGCCACGTTAGACGATCCGCCAAACATGGTCAGCGCCAGCCCACCCTTCGCTTTTTCTTCGTGATAGCGTTGATAGCGTTCACCCGGCATTTCGTCGTCGTCCATGCCTGACGCATGGCTGGTGCTCATGATTCTGTTTTTCAGGATCAGATGCTTGATCTTGAGTGGCTGGAATAGCGGATCGCTTATTCCCTTATCGTCATTGTTTGTTGTCATGGGTTCAACGCGGTGACAGGATTAACGTATAGCACGGTCAGTCTATCGAGTCTGCATCAGGGTTGTTTCTACGACCATCGGGACCTCCCCAATACTCAAATACGTTTACCCCAATCTGTACATCAATGAGTAACAGGCAGGTTTGTTGACCAAATTTCGGGATCATTCTTATGCAGTTAAACAAGTTATTATCCCGTATAGAATAATGTGCCCGGCAAAACTATACAAACGGCATCCGCGAGCCTTCATGCGATATGCAGCCTAGCTATTGTCGCCCTTATTACGGCAAAGAAAATAGTGTCTCGTCAATCCTTCGAGGCCGACTCATCCAGCCGGAGTCCCTGTTCTGGCGCCATGGCCGCCTTTGCAGTGAACTATTTCGCAAAAATCCACAGAAATGGTTCATAGATCAAAAATGAGTACTGGCGCAAAGTTTTGGGCCATCTAAAAGCTAAACTCTTAGAAACAGATACTAACTGGAAACAGGAAACATCGATGAGCAACGACACCACCTATAATGGTATCGATGAAATAGATACAACTGACATTACCTCGACTTATACCCGGGTCGCCAGTTGTGCTTTTGGCAACAGCAAAGTAGAACGTCGCCGCCAAAGCCTGCGTGCCAGGCTCGAACGCGAAAACTACGAGCGTCGACAACGGCTTGAAAATTCCTTCATCACCAGCTTCCGCAACCTGTTCAGCGCAACCAAACACTAAAACGATTTCCTGATCCACTGTGCCCGGGCGGGCAGACAAGCCTGTCCGGCTTGACTGTGCCTGGTGATAATGGAAAGATACCGGCAATAACTAAAATTACGCTGGTTTCGGTATTCCGGTATCGTTGCCAAAGTCCTGGATCAAAATGCTACTAATAGCAAAACGCTACGTCACCGTTGTTGACCGCGTCAATTACCGCCTCGGTCGCATCATGATGTACTTCATTTTCGTCATGATCGGCATACTGTTGTGGTCGTCGATTTCAAAAACCTTTTTCCTGCCGTCGCTGTGGACGCTCGAAATAGCTCAATTTGCGATGGTCGCCTATTACATCCTCGGCGGACCCTATTCGATTCAAATGGGCTCGAACGTCCGTATGGACCTGTTTTACAGCGAATGGTCCGATAAAACCAAGGCCTGGGTTGACTCTTTTACGGTCCTTTTCCTGATCACCTACCTCGGCGTTTTGCTCTGGGGTGCACTCGAAAGCACCCAGTACGCGATCCAGTATGGTGAACGCAGCTATTCGTCGTGGCGACCCTATATGTGGCCAATCAAGGTCATCATGTGTATCGGAATCACGTTAATGCTGCTACAGACAATTTCGGAACTGATCAAGGACATCGCCAAAATCAGGGGCGAGGAGATCTGATGTCAAATGAGCTGATCGCGATCATGATGTTCTCGTCGATGATGCTGATGCTGTTGACCGGACAGCGCGTATTCGGCGCCATCGGCATCGTCGGCGCGATTGCGGCGCTGACGCTGTGGGGCGGTACCGGCGGTTCCGATCTGCCGTTCACCGCGGCGATGAAATTGATGAAATGGTACCCGCTGCTGACCTTGCCGATGTTTATTTTCATGGGATACATATTGTCGGAATCCAAGATCGCCGACGATTTGTACCGCATGTTCCACGTGTGGATGGGTGGCTTGCATGGCGGACTTGCGATCGGCACCATCGGCTTGATGGTGCTGGTATCGGCGATGAACGGTTTATCGGTGGCCGGCATGGCGATCGGCGCCACCATCGCTTTGCCCGAATTACTGCGCCGGGGGTACGACAAACGCATGGTAACCGGGGTAATCCAGGCGGGTTCGTCGCTCGGCATCCTGGTGCCGCCGTCGGTGGTGCTGGTGCTCTACGCGATGATCGCGCGTCAACCCGTGGGTCAGTTATGGCTGGCCGGGGTGGTACCGGGGTTGATGATGGCGGCGATGTTCGTTCTCTACATCGCGATTCGCTGTCGCCTGCAGCCGGAGCTGGGTCCGGTGCTGTCGAAAGAAGAGCGCGATATTCCGATGAATGAAAAGCTGCGTCTGCTAACCGCCGGCTTGTTGCCAATCGGGATTTTCGTGTCGATGATGGTGCCGTTTGTCAATGGCTGGACCAGCCTGGTCGAAAGCTCGGCGATCGGTGCGATGACTGCATTCATGGCAGCGGTCCTCAAGGGGCGCATGAATCGCAAGGTATTCGAGGCTTCGGTACGCCAGACACTCGCCATTTCGTGCATGTTCATGTGGATCATTCTCGCCGCACTCGGCTTTGGCGCGGTGTTCGACGGACTCGGTGCGGTACGCGCCATCGATAGCCTGTTTACCGATCAGCTCGGACTCGATCCGTGGGTGATTTTAATCATGATGCAGCTCTCATTTCTGGTGATGGGCACTTTTCTCGACGATACCGCGATGCTGGTGATCGTCGCCCCCCTGTATGTACCCCTGGTCCAGGTACTCGGATTCGACCTGATATGGTACGGTGTGCTCTACACCATCACCACCCAGATTGCATACATGACACCACCATTCGGATATAACCTGTTCCTGATGCGAGCGATGGCACCACCGGAAATAACCATACGCGATATCTATGTATCGATCCTGCCGTTTGTCGGGGTGATGATTCTCGCCCTGATTCTATTAATGAAATTCCCGGAAATAGCACTGTGGTTACCGCAATATGTTTACGCGCGTTAATCATTATGTAAGGGCAGGACAAGACAAGTCCGGGATAAAATACCAATAACCCATGACACAACGGAGAGAAGAAATGACAACTAGACGTAAATTTTTAACCACCACCGGCGCTGGCCTGGCAGGTGTCGCGGCGCTGGGTGCGCCGGCGGTGCATGTATCCGCCAAATCGACGATCAAATGGCGCATGCAAACCTATGCAGGCGCGTCGCTGGCGGCGCATGTCGTCAAGCCGGCGATTGATTCATTCAACAAGATCGCCGGCGGTGAAATGCAAATCGAGCTGTTCTATGGCGATCAACTGGTGCCCACCGGCGAGCTTTTCCGCGCCATGCAAAAAGGTACTATCGACGCGGTACAATCGGACGACGATTCGATGGCGTCACCGACCGAGGTTACCGTGTTTGGCGGTTACTTCCCGTTTGCCAGCCGCTACTTGCTTGACGTGCCGGTGCTGTTCAACCAGTACGGACTCAACGAAATCTGGGATGCAGAGTATTCGAAAGTCGGGGTCAAGCACCTGTCCGCAGGCGCCTGGGACCCGTGCCATTTCAACACCGTAGATCCGATCCGCAGTCTCGCCGACCTGAAGGGCAAGCGCGTATTCACCTTCCCGACCGCGGGCAGGTTCCTGGCCCAGTTCGGCGTGGTGCCGGTCACCCTGCCCTGGGAAGATATCGAAGTGGCGGTGCAAACCGGTGAACTCGACGGCATTGCCTGGTCGGGCATTACCGAGGATTACACGGTTGGCTGGGCGGATGTCACCAACTACTTCCTGACCAACAACATCTCCGGCGCCTGGGCGGGTTCTTTCTTCGCCAACATGGACCGCTACAACGAGTTGCCCGATAAGCTCAAGGAGCTGTTGATGCTCGCCATGGACAGTTCACACTACTATCGTCAATGGTGGTACTGGGGTGGCGAAGCAGCGCTGCGCGTCAACGGCACCAAGTTGAAGCTCACCAGCATTCCGGATGAGGAATGGGCCACGGTTGAAAATGCCGCGGTCAAGTTCTGGGACGAAATCGCCGCCGAGTCGCCGACCAAGGCCAAGGTCGTCAATATCTTCAAGCAGTACAATTCCGATATGGTCAAGGCCGGACGCCCATATCGTTACGGTTAGACTTGATCGTTTGAAACCAGGGGGCGTATTCTATACGCCCCTTTTTTTAACCCTGACAAGAATACGACTATGCCTGGTAATCTCACAATGGACGCGCTCAAGGAACAGGTCGCATCCGCACAAATCGATACTGTAATTACTGCCTTCCCCGATATGCAGGGCCGCCTGATGGGCAAACGCTTCCAGGCCGAGTTCTTTCTCGAAAGCGCCTGGGAAGAAACCCATTGCTGTAACTACCTGCTCGCCACCGATCTCGAGATGTATACCGTTGACGGTTACAGCTCTACCAGCTGGGCTGCCGGCTATGGCGACTACGTTATGCATCCCGATATGGCAACCTTGCGGGTATTGCCATGGCTTGAAGGCACCGCGATGGTACTCTGCGACCTGACGGATCATCATACCCATGCACCGGTGCCGCATTCACCGCGCGCGGTATTGAAGCATCAAATTAATCGCCTGCAGGCGATGGGACTGGCGGCAGCGGTCGCGACTGAACTCGAATTCTTCGTGTTTCGCGAAAGTTTTGAAGAAGTTCGCGACAAATCCTATCGCGACATGACCACGATCAGTCCTTATAACGAGGACTATCATATCTTCCAGACCACCAAGGAAGAAAACCTGATGCGGAAAATTCGCAATGGGCTGCAGGGCGCTGGAGTAAAGGTTGAAAATACCAAGGGCGAAGCCGACCCCGGACAAGCCGAGGTCAATGTGTGCTATAGCGACGCGCTGGAAATGGCAGACAATCATTGCCTGGTGAAGAACGCGGTTAAGGAAATCGCGTTTCTGAATGGCCGTGCGGTCACCTTTCTCGCCAAGTGGAGCCACGATGCGGCCGGATCTTCCAGTCATATCCATCAGTCGCTGGTATCCACCGGCGGCGAACCCGTGTTTTTTGACCCCGATGCCGAATACGGGATGTCCGCACTGATGCGTCACTATATTGCCGGCCTGCTCAAGTATGCCAGCGACAATACCTTTTTCCTGGCGCCATACATCAATTCCTATAAACGTTTTGTGGCGGGCACTTTTGCGCCGACCAAGGCCATCTGGTCGCTCGACAACCGCACCGCGGGTTACCGGGTAGTCGGCGACGGCACTCGCAACGTGCGCGTCGAATGCCGGGTCGGCGGCAGCGATTTGAATCCTTACCTGGCTATCGCCGCACAAATCGCCGCGGGCATCGCCGGCATCGAAGACAAGCTCGAACTGGAAAAAGAATTCAAGGGTGACGCCTACCAGGCGCGTAAGGCACGCGAAATTCCGGATACCCTGTTAAAGGCTACGCTGGCGCTGAAGAAATCGAGTATGCTACGCGACGCGATGGGATCCGATGTGGTCGATCATTACGTGCGTGCCGCCGAATGGGAACAGGAAGATTTCAACAGCAAGGTCACCGAGTACGAAGTCAACCGCGGCTTTGAACGGGCTTAACAATAACTCACTCTAAAAGAGATAAAAAAACATGCAACTTACCGGAAACTGGTCATACCCTACGGCAATTCGATTTGGCGCCGGCCGCATCAGCGAAATCGCCGATGCCTGTAACACCGCCGGCATGCGCAAGCCGCTGCTGGTTACCGATCGCGGGCTGGCAAATTTACCGATCACGCAGGGCACCCTCGCACTGCTGGACCAGGCTGGCCTCGGTAAGGCGATGTTCGCCGAGGTCGATCCCAACCCGAATGAAAAGAATCTCGAACTCGGGCTCAAAGCCTATAACGAAGGTGGGCATGACGGCGTTATCGCCTTTGGCGGTGGCTCGGCCCTGGATCTCGGCAAGGTAGTCGCCTTCATGTGCGGGCAAACCCGCCCGGTATGGGATTTCGAAGATGTGGGCGACTGGTGGACCCGCGCCGACGCCGACAAGATCGCACCGATTATCGCGGTGCCGACTACGGCAGGAACCGGTTCCGAAGTGGGTCGGGCCGGGGTGCTATCGAATTCCGAAACTCATGAAAAGAAAATTATCTTCCACCCTGATCTTCTGGCTGTGGTGGTTATCTGTGACCCCGAACTGACGGTCGGTATGCCAGCCATGATCACCGCCGGCACCGGCATGGATGCATTCGCGCATTGCCTGGAAGCTTATTGTTCGCCTCACTATCACCCGATGAGCCAGGGAATCGCGGTTGAAGGCATGCGCCTGGTAAAGGAAAATCTACCCCGCGTGTACGCCGACGGCAACGATATCGAGGCGCGCGCACATATGATGTCGGCTGCCGCCATGGGTGCCACCGCTTTTCAAAAAGGGCTCGGCGCCATTCACGCCCTGTCGCATCCGATCGGCGCGTTTTACAACAGCCACCACGGCACCACGAATGCCGTGGTCATGGCGCCGGTGCTCAAGTTCAACCGTGCGGCGATCGAGACCCGCATCGAAGCGCTGGCCGCCTACCTCGGCATCGCCGGTGGCTTTGACGGTTTTTACGATTATGTCGTCGAGTTGAACGCGTCACTGGGAATCCCGGCCAATCTGACCGAGCTCGGGGTTACCGATCCGGATTTGGACTGGCTGGTGGCGTCAGCGCTCAAGGACCCCAGCGTCGGCGGCAACCCGATCGAGATGAACGCGGAAAACACCAGAGCGCTGTTCGAGGCTTGCTTTTAGTCTTCGAAGGGTCAGATCAAAAATTTGTAGTCATCCCCGCGAAAGCGGGGATCTTGCAATGGTGGCGCGTTACGAGATCCCGGGTCAAGCCCGGGATGACATTAGAATGCGTGGGATGACTATGGATGCCGGCCTACGCCGGCATGACAATTTAGACCAACTTGTCGCGTGGGGTATCGCCGGCGAAGAACGCCTCGATATTCTCGACTACGCGCATACCCATCGCGATACGCGTCTCCTCGGTGGCGCTGCCAAGATGCGGTAGCAACACGACATTCTCCATTTTCAGTAATGCTGCGTTGACCGCAGGCTCCTTTTCAAACACATCGAGTCCGGCGCCGGCAATTTCACCGTTTTCCAACGCCGTCACCAGGGCCTCCTCGTCGACCACATCGCCGCGTGCAGTATTGATCAGGAACGCGCCAGGCCGCATGGTTTTGAACGCATCGGCGCCGATCAGGTGATAAGTGTCCTTGCCGCCGGGACAATGCAGCGAAACGAAATCTGACTGCTGAAAGACTTCTTCGAGTGACGAGCACTGGGTCGCGTTCAAACCCGCGATGTCTTCGGCAGGTGGTGGGAAGGGGTCGTGGAATATTATTTTCATGTTGAAGCCGTGTGCGGCACGCGCAGCGACGGCGCGTGCGATGCGGCCCATGCCGACCAGCCCCAGAGTCTTGCCGCTCACGCTGGTACCCATCATGTGGGTCGGGCGCCAACCGGTCCATTCCCCGTTACGCAGATGACGTTCGCCTTCACCCACGCGCCTGGCAACCGTGAGCAGCAATGTCAGTGCGAGATCAGCGGTACAGTCGGTGAGCACTTCCGGGGTGTTGGTGACTGTCAAACCGGCAGCCCTGGCCGCTTCCAGGTCGATATGATTGAAGCCGACACCATTGCTACCCAGGATTTTGGCACGAATATTATCCGCACCGAGTACTTCCGCGGTGATCTTGTCACATACGGTGGGCAATACCGCGTCAGCATTACGCAGTGCATCCTGCAGTTCCGCCACCGACATCGAATGATCGTCGTCGTTGAGCCGGGTATCGAAACGCTCCACCAGCACCGCTTCTACTTCGGGGTGCCAGCGACGGGTGACAATTATTTTAGGTTTGGACATCGAGGCTTCTCCTCAGGATTAAACAATAAAAAAGACGCTAGATTGTAGGTATCCACCGATACCCCGTCTATCGAAAATGCGCCACTATTGCTCGTTTTCGACCAGTTCAGGGTAGGCAAACACGGACGCGGCACCACCGGTGTGCAAGAACAGGACATGATCGTCGGCGGTGAAATCGCCGCGACGCAACATTTCCAGCAACACCGCAAAAGTCTTACCCGAATAAGTGGGGTCCAGCAGGATGCCTTCACGCCGGGCCAGATAGCGGATCGCGTCAGTGGTGGCAGCGTTGAGCAAACCATAACCCGGCGCCAGCATGCTGTCGTCACAGATAATGTCAGCCTCGGGGATAATGATGTCGATGCCGATGGCCTTTATCACCGATTTCAGCTTGGTACTGACGCGCTGCAGCTGACTCGCTGCATCCCGGCGCACACAGACACCATGCACCGGGGTGGTGCTGCCGCAGGCCCTGACGCCAAGCAAAAAACCGGTATGGGTCGAGGCGGAGCCAGTCGGCAAAATAAAACGAATGGGCTTGATCTGTCGTTCATTCAGCTGGTCCATCAATTCCTCGGCGCCATCGACATAACCGAGCGCCCCGTAAGGGGTGTGAGCATTCGACAACGGGATTACATAGGCCTTGCCGCCTGCCTTTGCTATCTCTGCCGCACGTTCCTCAAGCGCCTGGTCCGCACCAGCCTCGTCTTCGCCTTCCGGGTAGTAATGGATCTTCGCACCCATCAGCTTGACCAGGAAAGGATTGCCGGAATTATGATATTCAGGCTGATCGCGCGCGACTCGATGCTCCAGCTGCACTTCGACCTCGAGACCCATCTTGCGCGCGGCAGCCACCGTCATGCGCACATGGTTGGATTGAATTGCACCGGTCGTCAGCAGGGTATCGGCGCCCTGTTGCAAGGCCTGGCCAATATAAAATTCCAGTTGCCTGCTCTTGTTACCACCGAAGGCGAGCCCGGTGCAATCGTCACGTTTGATCCAGACATTGGTGCCGAACTCGGCACTAACATTATTGAGTAGCTCCAGCGGAGTCGGTCGGTGGCTTAATTCCACACGTGGAAAATCTTTGGTCAATGACATTGCTTGCTCCCGTTAACTGAGGATTTTGATCAATACTACACCGAGGCACACCAGCATGGCGGCAATTATGCGTTGCCGCCCGAAAGGTTCGCGGAACATCAGGGTGCCGATCAGAGCGGCAAATATTACACTGGTTTCGCGCAGCGACGAAACCATTCCCATCGGCGCGACGCTCATCGCATAGATAACCATCGCATAAGCAGTCGCCGCGGCCA
>PVMS01023545.1_pt1 | contig 13074 bp, 10 predicted proteins | sample 1853461 | NCBI WGS metagenome assembly PVMS01 (sample SAMN08582032, study PRJNA380276) | Marine sediment metagenome, whole genome shotgun sequencing project. | isolation source: ocean sediment barecode stripped | collected 2017 | reverse complement strand
TCGATCAACGTCAATTCCACCTGTAGGAGCGGGCCATGCCCGCGATTAATAGCCGACACTCATGAAATGTTCGGGCTAGGAATAGGGATGCAATTTTTGCCCGCGAATGCGTAATCGTGGGCAATGCGTGCGAACATACGGCGTGACCAAAAACCCGATTGTCTACGAGTTCGACAACACGCCCGAGCCCGGCCTTACCGCCAAGATCACTGCTGGCGTTCATTGGCTGCGCATGCCGCTCCCGTTCGCTCTGGGTCACATCAATCTTTGGCTTCTCAACGACGAAGACGACTGGACAATCGTCGATACCGGCGTCGGAGCGGAGGATTGCCGGGATGTCTGGCGCCAGACATTTACGGGAACGATGCAAGGAAAGGCGGCGAAGCGCGTCATCGTGACCCACCTGCATCCGGACCACGTGGGCTGTGCGGGCTGGCTCTGCGAGGAATTCAACGTAGACCTGTGGATGACTCGTGATGAGTATTTGCTCTGCAGACTCCTGGTAGCGGACACCGGCAAGAAGGCACCGGACGCAGGTACACATTTTTATGCGTCAGCCGGGTTCCCGCCCGAGTCGATGGATAGCTATCGCAAAATGTTCGGCTTCTTTGGCAAATACGTTATGGCCTTGCCTGAAGCTTATCAGCGACTGTCTGACGGTGATGAACTTACCATTGGTGATCACAAGTGGGAAATCATTGTCGGCCGTGGTCATTCACCAGAACACGCATGCCTGTTCGACGCGGAACGAAACCTGCTGATTTCGGGCGACCAGATACTGCCGAGAATATCGTCGAATGTCAGCGTTTATCCCACTGAGCCGAAAGCGAACCCGCTGAACGACTGGCTGGCATCGCTAAACAAGCTGAAAGACGTGCTGCCGGAGGACGTGCTGGTATTGCCCGCACACGGAAAGCCGTTCCGTGGCGCGCATGCGCGGCTCGACCAACTCATCGATGAGCACATGACCGGTCTGAGCACACTGCTCGATTACTGCCGTGAGCCGCGCCGGGCCGTCGATGTATTTCCGGCTCTGTTTAAAAGCCGGATCACAGCCAAGAATCTGATTCTCGCGACCGGTGAGTCTGTAGCTCACCTTAACTATCTTTGCGACACAGGCGACCTCGTCGCCGAGAATGACAATGACGATGTCATTTGGTACCGACAAGCTTAACAATCACCCGTAGGAGCGGCATCCTGCCGCGATTAACACCAGACCAGATGTCCGATCAATAGAACCCCAAAGCTTCGCCGAAGTGAATCGACACTACGAGAAACACGATCGCCAGCGCGAATATCTTTACCAGCAACGGCCCAACGAATTTCACCCAGGCCGTGTACGGAACTCTTCCCAGAGCGAGCGCGCCCATGACCAGCGCACTTGTAGGCACAATCATGTTGGTGAAGCCATCGCCGAATTGATACGCGAGCACGGCAGTCTGTTGCGGCACGTCGGTCAATGTCGCAAGCGGAGACATGATGGGCATCGTTACAAACGCCTGACCACTACCGGATGGAATAAAAATATTGGTTATCGTTTGCACGACGAGCATACCAACGGCCGCAACATCCGGCGACGCGCCCTCGAGCATGCCGGCAATCGAATCAATGACTGTATCGATTATCTGCCCGTCGGACAGAACGACAGCAATTGTTCGTGCGAAGCCTACGATCAAAGCAGGCGCCGTCATTTGTGCAGCGCCCTCAAGAAATGTCCGACTTGTTTCACCGGCCGGCATACGTGAAATAATTGCTGCGGACAAACCAATCGCAAGAAATACAGCATTCAGTTCCGAGATGTACCAATGGAGATTCGCGGCTCCGTACACAAACCCGACGATACCAAGCAAGAAAACCACCAAAATCGCGATTCGCGGTTTGGTAAGACGAATATCTTCGGGAAGCTCGAAACCTTGCGAGTAATCAATGTGCGCGACGAGACTCGACGAAGGGTCGCGCCGAACTTTCATAGCGTAGCGATACAGGTGATGAAACCCAACCGCCAGCAGGACAAGCATCATGAATAGTCGAAATCCGATACCGGATGCAAGCGGCACGTTCGCGATGTCTTGTGCGATCAACACGCCAAAAGGGTTTATTCCAGCACAGCCCCAACCAATTCCGTACGGAATCCATACCATGCCCATGGCGACCACCGCGTCCATGCGCATTGCAAGGCTCATCGTGACGATAATCGGGATAAGCGGCACATACTCTTCGCCCATGCCGATCGTGAATGAACCAGCACCGAACATCAGCAAACAGCCGCCAATCAGAATCCACGGGCTTTTCCCCAGACGCACAACCGCTCTGTGCAGTGCAGAGTCAATTGCGCCGGTCTTGCGCAACACACCGGTCACGCCACCAACCAGGAAAATCAGAATGATAATGTCCTGTGCGTCTGCCATACCTTTGGTAATCGATATCAGGAATTGCCATGGCGGCATCGTAATTTCGTCTTCGGCAGCGACGGGCTCATACGTTCCTGCGACCACCATCGTCCGACTCGGGTCATTGGCATAGGGTTGGGTGTCGAAATGTCCCTGCGGTACTACGTAGGAAAGCAATTGCGCGACTACGATGAACGAGAAAATCAGTACGAGCGAATCTATGGACCAACTTCGCTTTGACATTATTGCGCCCCAACCTGTTTTTCGAATTATCCGGCGAGACTACCTTAGCAGTTGATGCACCGCAAAGAATCTGGCGACGCACAGTCTACTTGACTCTGGGCTACCTGACTCAGTATAAACCGACGAAAATCTACTGTTTGGCTCGCTCTATGCCGACTACGGTCGATGACTTGGTCGCATTCTGTGTGCTTTCATGACCATCACACCAGATACGAAACTCTTCGGCTGGCATCGGCCTGGCAATGAAGAACCCCTGTACAATATCGCAACCCAAGGCGCGAACAATCTTGTATTCCTTTTCAGTTTCGACACCTTCCGCAACAACCTCAAGACCCATCGCCTTTCCAAGCGCAATGATGGCTTGCACAACACGACCATTGGTAGCCGATTCAGTCAGCTTCGAAATAAATGATCTGTCGATCTTCAAAGTCTTGACCGGCAATTGAGCCAGGTAACTTAGCGATGAGTAGCCAGTTCCGAAGTCATCAATGTGGATACCGACACCGAACTTCGACAGGTCATTGAGCACTGGCTCAGCGACAGCAAGATCCTCAAGTAATGCTGTTTCAGTCAGCTCGAGATTGATCAGTTTTTGTTCAACATCGTTACTCTTCAAAATGCCCTTAACCAGGCTGACGAGATCGGCATTTCGCAACTGATGTGCCGAGAGATTAACGCTAACCGGAATGTCCCAGCCTCCCTGCGATTTCCATGCGGCCACTTCTGTGCACACACACTGCATAATATTTTCAAACAGGATGTCCGAAATTCCCATTTCCTCGCTGAGCGGCACAAAGTCCCCTGGAGGAACAACGGAACCGTCCGGACGAATCCAGCGTGCAAGCGCTTCAACGCCAACAACCTTTCCGGTCCTGGTGCTCTGCTGTGGCTGGTAGAAGGCAGTAATCTGCCCGGTGTCGATAGCGCAGCGAAATTCTGCTTCGAGGTCAAACTTGTGTCGTGCTCGATAGCGCATTTCGCTATGGTAGTAGGTAATTGCGCCATCAAGATTTCGCATAGACCGGTGCAGGGCGGCTTCCGCGCAACGAAACACCGATTTGGCATCGCGACCGTGTACAGGATGCCAGGCAACACCGATACTCGCCTTGAGATACAAGTCGCGACCATTGATCAGGAACGGTTCTTCGACAACCGACCTGACGTGCTCGGCAAGATCCCGAATTTCCATGTCGTTCGCGATACTTGGAACCAAAACGGCGAACTCGTCCGCGCCAAAGCGGCCAACGACTGGTCTGGCAGTCTTCGGGCCGTCACTAAACGTTCGCTTCAGGCGGCTGGCAACCGATCGTAGTAGCTCTGTACCGGAATCGTAGCCCATCGTTTCGTTAATGAAACTGAAGCGCTCGATGTCCAGAAGTACAACTGCTGTATCGCCTTCGGCCTCTTCTGCTTTCACGATCATCTTCTGCAGCACATCGAGCAACAGCAACTGGTTAGGCAAGCGTGTCGCTGAGTCGTAATACGCAATTTTCTGCAATGCGGATGTGCGTTCCTCAACCCGTCGTTCAAGATCCTCGTTTGCTCTGCGCAGAGCCACATCAGCATGCCATTTGCCGCATAGAGCAGCCGCAAGCTGGCGACATTCAGCTGCATGAAACGGTTTTGCGAAAAAGAAAATCTTGTCGGCCGGCGGCACGATTCGACCGAGGTTTTCGGGCTCAGCCATTGCCGATCCTGTGACCAGTACAATATTGACTCTTGGGTCGAGCTCGCGAATTCGTCGTGCCGTTTCCAGACCATCGATCCCAGGAGGCATACGAATATCCAGAAACACGATGGCGAACGGTGTGTCATTTTGCATCGCTTTGCGAACTACCTCAACCGCTGCCTCTCCCTGGTTTCGCGATTCAACCGCGAATTTCGCAGCTCCGCGCTCGTCCGTTTCATCGCCAAACAGCACTTTTTCAAGCTCTGTGAGTGTCGTAGTCGCGCTATCTGGCTCGTAGTCCTCGCCGAGACAGCGCAGATACTCATCGATCAGCATTTGCTCGTCGTCAACGACGAGTATGCGATTCGTTACAGTTTCGTGAATATCGTTCACGCTAGTCCCACTGCCGGCGCTCTCACCATTGACACAACATCCCGCGCGAGTTGCGCGAAGGACAGAGGCTTGCTGAAATAATGCAACTTCATCGGTGGAGGAACTCGTCTGCGAAGCTCATCGAGCAGTATGTCCGAAAACCCGGTGACGAAGACAATTTCGACATCCGGGTCGAGCTCGCGTATTTGACTGCCCGCCTCAACGCCATCGATCCCTGGCGGCATTCGCACGTCCAGGATAACAACATCAAACGGGTCGCCATCATCTGCCGCTTTCGACGCTAACTCGATTGCATCCGTACCCTGGTTGCAGGATACGAAATCGAACTTCGGCTCCTCGACGATGTCACGATCCGACTCGAAGAGCTCGGCCTCGAGAATGTCGAGTGTGCGCATGTGCCCTGTTTGCTCAGATTCCGAGAATGCCTCTCGATAGCAGTCAAGCACGTGCTGGTCATCGTCCGCTACCAGTACTCGAATATATTCTTCCTCATCACGCGTAATCATTGTCATGCTCCTTGTGCTGCAGGAAGCAGCACATGAAATTCGGCGCCCTCACCTTGCCCGGCACTTTCAGCGAAAATCCTTCCGCCCATGCTCGTAACCGCGTTCGCACACCAGTGAAGGCCCAGGCCATTAGCCTTGCCGTCCGGTTTGGAAGTAAATCCTCGCTCAAAAATTCTGGGGCCGACTTCGCTACAAAACCCATTACCATTGTCGCGGATCGTCACCCGTATCATTGGTTTGTCATCCAGCACGTCCGCACTGGCCGACAATGAAATTTCACCAGAATTCTTTTTGTCTCGCTGGATTGACTCATAGGCATTCAGGATCAGGTTACCCATTACCTGGAGCAGGCCAACCCTGTGTGCGTGCACACTGAAACTGTCCAGGCCTCCAGCAATGTCTATTGCAACCGCTCTATCGTCATCCTTCGGGATAATGTGCGCGGCTTCTGACAGTACTTCATCAATCGGGATGTCTTCTGCTACCGGCGCCACGTTCGCGAATTTTTCCTGATCCGAAACGATCGCTTCGACCTGACGTGCCTGCGACGCAACGAGTTTCAAGTCATCCGCGGCGCTGACTCTTACCTCGGCCATACGCTTGAACGAAGCATCGACGTACTGCAGCAACTTGCCCGCTCTCTCTGGGGGGCAATCCGGATCGGCCAATTCCTTGGTTACTTCGGCGATGCGCAGGGTGTCCCCGACGGCACAAGACTTTGTCAGCCGCTCAATGCCGTTGATTAACGGCGTCATGGCATTGCGGATGTTGTGCAGCACCTCGGCAGCGGTATCAGCCTTGCCAGCCTTGAACGACTGATCCAACAAGGCTTTACGCGCTTCATGAACCTCGCTGGTAAGTTTGTCGAACTGATCGGAGAGAGCGCCGATTTCGTCGTTTCGGGCCATATTGAAATTGGCCTTCAGGTCACCACTCTTGCGAATTTTGTTCAAATGTCGTGTCAGATTCTCCAGTGGTCGAAGAATGGCGCCACGCAGCAGAAACCAGATGACGAGCGTCAACGCCAAGCTCGCAGCGCCAAAGTAATAGAGACCAAGGTTCACCGTTTTCGAACCCAACGCAGAAATATCTCGCGACGTATTAGTGGTCAAAACGAGAACGTTGTTGCCAAACATGTCCAGCAGCGTTCTGGAGCTCGATATGACCGTTGCACCTGTTGAATGGGTAACCGAAGTTTCTATATTTTTTTCGGCTAGCCCTATACCCAGGCTTGCGGTGGGCTCATCGACGCTCTGCCAGTACATCTGAACCTCAGTTCGCTCACGCAATCGTTCCAATCGCTCAGAGTTCAGGAATTGCGCCATGATCAGGGTGCCAGCAACCGGGCCGGAGTTGTCTGACCGTAGAATCGGCCGGGAGCTCAGAATCATCGGGCCGAGTGCGGTTGAGACGATCCCCGCTATGCCCTCAATGCTCTCAATGCCGTTGACATTCGAGGTCAGTTTTTCGAACTCGGGAGTTCCGGGAGTCAAAATGCCGAGATCGTCAAGTCCCTGCTCCTGCCCATTTACGAGCAACTGAGACCAGTCAAGCGTCGACCCTGACGTATAGATGGCCATCATGTCGAGATCAATGTTGTCTAGTGTTCCGACCTCGAGGTTCGATTTGTAAAAATACGGGTTCAGGCCGAGCACGTAATCGTACATGTCGTCCCAGATGGCCCAATCTCCGGTCGTGATATTGAGGTATGCTATGTCGTTGAGAAGCGCCTGTTCGGCACGAATCAGGTCAGTACCGGCGGCGGATATTTCGAGCTCGTCGAAAGCGGGAGTGACAACACCGCGAAGCACAAAAAAGCTCAAGGCGATGAATGCGGCAATCCCAAGCACCAGCGTCGTGGACACCTTTTTCTGCAGTGATACCATCTTGCGCGTTGTTGACATTATTCCGGCCTGTATCGAACGTAACTTATTTGACCAATAGTGAAGTTTACGAAGAGTTCATGACGATAGGCGTGACCCAGCGCACAGTCAGCGAACTGGCTGATATCAATAGAATTAGAGGATTCTGTCCTGCGCGGCGGCGGTGCAGCGACACGAGCGGTGCCGCTGCAGCGTCTCAGGATAGAAAACAGATGGCAAGTGAGCCGCCATGAAGGCCTAGTCGATCGGACAAGCCAGAAATTCGGGCAGCGCCTCGGCGCGCTTGCTGAACGCCTCCAGCGCGGGTCGCGCGCGACCCGCAGCTATCTGTGGAGCCGCATATACGACAAACCGCCAGACGACAGCCACAGTAATATCAGCCTGCGTCATTGTGTCACCGAGCAACCAGTTGTTGTCCTGAACTGCGGCAACTGAGACCTCGAGCTGGTCGAGAGCAGACACCAGTTGCTCATTGATGCGTTCAAGCCATGGTTCGTATTGGTACTCCTTCGGCCGGACTTTGAGCTCGTATATTCGCTGCGCAACTTTCTCGGCGGCGATCAACGCAACGCCGATATGCTGCAACGCTTTTCTCTGCGCATCGAGCTCGGCTGGCATTAGCGACTTGCCTGCCAACGATTCGATGTAGTTGATGATCAGCGACGATTCGACCAGCTGTTCGCCATCGTCAAGCACGAGTGTCGGTACCTTCACCAGTGGATTGACCGTGCGAAATTCGTCATAGGTCCTGAAGATCGACAACGGCCAGTGGCTGTATTCGATGCCGAGCCGTTGCATAGTGATCGCAACGCGGCGAACGAACGGTGAATCGAGCATTCCGATTAGCTGCATGCCATGTTCCTGAGGGAAGCTCTGATCAATTCAGTGAACCTCTGCGCTGAATCTCTGCGCCGCCAGAAGCGCACAGATGCAAGGCGTGTTTCGCCGCCAATGGCCCGGTCCTTGGCAAGCAGCACAACACCGCAGATGTGTGCTTCTGGCGACGCCCTTCGGGCCCTACGGTCTGGTCGTCATCGTGCCAGTCATTGGCTATGGCGCATGGCACGGTTATCTTGAAACGATCAATGCGAGCGACTTTCCCCGCCACGAAGTGGGCATTACATCGATACCACGTAACGATCCGTCCCCCTAAGTCTGACAGGCTGCGAGCAGCAATGCACGATGGCTGACGCCGAGAAGGCCCGGGTGTGGGTGCATGATCAGCTGTGTCGGAATGCTTTCCATAAGTGATCGATAGCGTCCTTTGTTTTCGAAGCCACTGCGAAACCTGCTGTTTTCAATAAGCTCTGGATAGCGCTGCACGATACCGCCGGCGATGAACATGCCGTCCTGCGCGCCGAGTGCCAGCGCATAATCTCCAACGACCTGGCCCAAAATTTCGAAGAACATTTGTACGGCTTCGGCCGCCCGGGAATCGCTGTTGTCCGCATTCCTGGCGAAAATTTCCGCCGCATCAAGATGCTGACGTTGTTCACCGTGAATCCGGGTAAGCGCCCAATAGACGTTCTCGAGGCCGGGTCCCGACACCAATCGTTCAGCGGATACACGCTCAAAGCGCTCACGCATCACCGCAAGCATGTCTATCTGCACCTGAGTCTCGGGAGCGAATCCGCCGTGGCTCGCTTCACTGGCAAGCGGATAGATTTCGCCATTTCTCTGGCAAAGCCCGGCTGCCCCCAGTCCGGTTCCCGGACCCATGACGCCAACGGTGTAGTCTGCATGGGCCAGCGGACGTGCCTCGGGCAGCCCAATAGGCAAACAATCGTCGCCTGAAAGCAGCGGCACCGCGTACGCAATTGCTTCAAAATCATTCAGTAACTGAACCGCCTCTATCGAAAACTCCTCGGCAAGCTCCGCTGCAGAGATATTCCAGTCGTTATTTGTAAATTGAACGCGTTGCGCAACGATTGGCCCGGCAGCTGCGAGGCAAATCGCGCTCGGTGCTGCTGCATCGATCGAATGCAAATAGTGCCGAACAGCCTGTGTCGCCGACTCAAAGTCCGCGCACTTGAGGACCAACTCGTTCGAATAACCTGGTGCACCCATTTCCGCAAGGGCAAATCGAGCGTTTGTGCCGCCAATGTCGCCTATTAGTAAACAATCATCAGTCATTACAGGTTCCGGATATCTCGCACGATGTCAGGATTACCCTCGAAAGAGTATCAGTCACACACTTTAGTCATTCTGTGTTGAAAATGCTCGCACCGAAACCCGCGAGTCGGCGACACGGCTCGCCGAAGCACTAAGTCCTCCTGTCACTTACGTAAATCGTGCTGTCCGTGCAGAAGACGCGACTTCGGACGCTGTGGCCAAGCTTATGGACTCTTCGATTCAGTTGCCGCAATGACCGCAAGCCCAGCCACGGAACGAGATCAGGAAGTAAGAAAGTTACCTTACGCGTATTGTCTGTCATACCGCTTGTAGCAGATTGATTGTCTGGAGCCGACGACAGATTGACATCCTCCAGCTTGCGGGGACGCCAAACTTCGGTATCGGAAAATTTAGCTAAGGATTATCTTACGCGCTGCGATTACGCAACTTCAGCAAATCTGCGTATCTGGTTTCGATACAAGACAGGAGCTCACAATGTGTGTGTATCGCTACCATAGCAGTCGCAGTTTTCGGAACCGACCGATGACAGGCAAACTCGGGTCGACCCTTCCGGACAGCTGATCACCGAGCGGCTTTGTCGTCTGCTGATTCCGGCTTCACGTTTTTCAACTTCCGACCAATTACCGGTAATCGAAGCTTGTGATTCGAGTTCCTCAAGGCTTGGCTGGCTCGAGCAGCCGAAAAGACCAAGTACCAGGACTGCGACCGAGACTACGATAGTCGTTTTCATATGCCGTTCGACACCGGCAGTTGATGTTTGTTCCGAATAAAACTTATGGAAATTGTTACAGTCGAACCTAGTATCATCGATCGGGTTGTAACGAGGAGATGCGCATGACCATCCATAGTCGAATTCGCGGGCGCACTTGCTCGATGGTTCGAAATGGAGTTCTGCTTTTGTTCGGTTTCGCTGCGACTAGCGGTACAGTTTTTGCGGCTGCGGATGAGGAGAGTTCCGAGCCCTCTTCGGCAACTCAAATTGCTTCGACGGGTACGCATATGTCAGAAGATATTCGCGCTTCTATCCGCAGCGTCATCATCGTTGCCGGAGCGGTGCCTACCGAAAGAGCAATTACTGGCACCTACGACGACGTCACTCCGGGCCTGCTGGGTGGCATCAGTGAAGGCGCAAACATGGGTACTCAATCGGTTCAAATCGGCGGCGTTGCGATCAACGTGCCCATTTCGATTCTGACCATACCGGGGGCCGTTTACGGCGGATTGTCCGGCCAGGCGAAGCGAGACGCTCAGGAATTTCGGGATGCTATGACGGAGGATCTTGCGCAGGCTGAAAACCGGTCACTCAATAACGACGGGCTTGCGCAGGACGTATTTTGGGGCTTGCAAAAGGTGCCGGACCTGGATTCGAAGATACTGTCAGCGACAACACCCATTCCTGATGACGCAGACACGGTCGCGTACGTGAGGGTTGTGAACGTAACTATAGATCTGGACGATGACGACGCGGTCTTGACAACATCAGCCGAAGTAACGCTGATTCGTCACAGCGACCAGGCAAAACTCTACAAGCGATTGATCCAATATCAGGACCGGGACACGTTATCGAAATGGACCAAACACAACATGCACTTTGGCGCGACTATGCCAACTTCGCAGGGCACTATCTCGGTCGAGAAATATCGGCTGAGATGTTCGAAACGATAAGCCTCAAGCACGAACTCCTGCCCGTCGAGACCAACACGATTGACCTTAAAAAGAAGGATGTCTGGCAGGGAAGCAGTAAGTCCGCGACCCCTACTTTTGCCTGGGAGCTGAAGCTATCGGAAGGCAATCCTTACGGGTCGTGGGCTAATTCTATCGATGAGTCAGATATTTATTACGACATTGAAATATACGATTCGCACAGACTCGTCTACGCCCAAAAGCAGATTCCGGACGCTCACTTCACTGTTGCGGGCGGAATTCCGGATTGCAAAACTTACCGATGGTCCGTGCGACCGTCGTATCACGTTGGCGATGACATCAAGTACGGGCAATGGATGAGTTCGCGGCCGCTTGCCGAAACGATGAACAATAACGGAGTATTCGGCAGAAAAGCATCAGAAGCACCCGCCTACATCCAGGACTTTGCGTCGCTGAAAATCGCATGCAACAAGAAGTAGGAGCGGCACCCTGCCGCGATTAATGGCCACACCGCCATGCCGAATCCAACCCCGCACCACGCAATCACCCGTAGGAACGGCATCGCGATGAAGATGGTTATCAAGTCGTGGTTGATGTGCCCGAAACTTATCTCTTTGTTACTGCTATTAATCCCTGCGAGCAGCTTCGCGCAGACGAGTTCAGAAGAGCTGAGCTTTACCGACCTCGTGAAAGCCGATTTTCGCTATCACTACAGCGCACGACCATTGACGGAAGTGGCTGTGGGGTTTGGTGTTACAGGCTTGCTCGCGAATAGCAACGCAGATGAAAATATCCAGCAGCTCTTCCGTGACAAGTTGCAGGGCGACGCGGGCGATTCGCTGGCCGATCTGTTTACGACAGTTGGCGACGTTTCGCATCCACTATATTCGATACCGATCTACCTCGGAACCATGTGGATCGGCGGCTACAGCGGTGAAGCAGAATCCGCTGCTGCACGTTGGGGTGCAAATTCGTTACGTGGCCTGCTGATCGGCACACCTGAGTTACTTGTACTGCAAAACGTTGCCGGCGGGCAGCGACCAGAGGATGGCGAGCCGGGATGGACCCCATTCGACGGAGACGCTGGCGTCAGCGGCCACGCTTTTTCCGGCGCAGTGCCAATAATCACCGCGGCAAGAATGACCGATAAGCGGTGGCTCAAGTACACACTCTATGTCACTTCTACGCTTCCCGGGCTTGCCAGAGTTTATGACGATCAACACTACTTCTCACAGGCATTCATGGGCTGGTGGCTAGCTTATGTGGCTGCAAAGACCGTCGAGCACACGAATTTCGGCGACAAATCGACGGCGCACATCATGCCGCTGCTCTACCCAGATGGTGGCGGACTGCAAGTCAGTATTCAGTTTTAATGCAACGACTCCGATGTCATATTTATGAACGTAGGAGCGGCATCCTGCCGCGAAATTTTGGCGCATTGCCCTGCAAGTTCGCGGCAGGATGCCGCTCCTACGTGTGAAATCGCGTGTGGTAATAAATAGATCAATGCAAAGGACTCTGGCATTACTGAATGGCACTATCATCGTTATGGTGATGGTAATCATGTCGTGCCTGATTTCTACGATGACCGTTTTTATGGGAGGCAGTCAACAAGGTACTGATTTGCATTCGCTGATGTTGATTCAGATCGCATCAATTCCGATCGCATTCGTGGCTATATTGGGCAGCGTGTTCTTATGCTCGTCGGGCGACAAGAACGTGAATGTCATAAAGCGACTCTATGCTGCGGTACCGCAGTGGATGGTGTTCGGGTTTTTGCTGCTAAATTCATTGGTGGTCGCTGGCGAAGTGGCCTTGCTGATTGTCACAAGTATGACTGAGCAAACTGTGAAGTGGACTTCCCACGCCCCACTGATAAGCATGCTGATGTGTTCGCTCGCGGTGTGCGTTCTGTATGCAAGTACTGGTTTGTTGTCCGGGAGGCCACCGGTGTTATCAGGGCGATGGCCGCCGCAATCCTAAGCTCTAGTCAATGTCCCAGTCCAACGACCCCTTTAGGTTTGCATCGATCTGTGCTTCCAGAGCTTCCGCAAGGTGGCCGCGGGAAATTCCAGACGAGAAACTGAAGATAAGTGAAACCCGCCCTTTCTCGGGATTCTTCTTCTCATTCAAGATACGGCAGCCTTGTTGCTCCAGGACGCTTCGATACGCCACTGCTGCGTCGGCGACGGCCTCTTGTGGCAGTGCTCTGA
>PVMS01089032.1_pt1 | contig 13075 bp, 12 predicted proteins | sample 1853461 | NCBI WGS metagenome assembly PVMS01 (sample SAMN08582032, study PRJNA380276) | Marine sediment metagenome, whole genome shotgun sequencing project. | isolation source: ocean sediment barecode stripped | collected 2017 | reverse complement strand
GCTGTCGATGTTCGGGCAGGCCGATGGTTGGTTGGCGAGACGATGCTGGGGGCGACGCGTATAAAAGAGGGCGTAAAAGTCGCGACTGTCGAGCACTTGCTCGCGGCCGTGGCCGGGCTTGGGATCGATAACATTAATATTGATCTTTCGGCACCGGAAGTACCGATCATGGACGGCAGTGCAGGTCCGTTTATTTTCCTGTTGCAATCAGCCGGAATCGAAGAGCAAAACGCAGCGAAGCGATTTATTCGTATCAAGAAAATAATACGTGTTGAAGACGGCGATAAGTGGGCTGAACTTAGGCCGTTCAACGGTTTTAAGGTTGACTTTGAGGTGTATTTCAACCACCCGGTGTTCAACAAGATTAACCAGCGGGCACAAATCGACTTTTCGTCATCTTCGTTCCTGAAAGAAGTCAGCCGCGCACGAACCTTTTGTTTGCTGAGGGATGTTGAAGCATTGCGCGAGCGGAATCTGACGCTCGGTGGCAGCATGGATAACGCCATCGTCCTCGCTGATTACCGAATTCTTAACGAAGACGGGCTGCGTTATTCGAATGAGTTCGTGATTCACAAGATACTGGACGCAATTGGCGATGCCTATTTGCTTGGTCATAGTTTGATTGGGGAGCTGCGTGCCTACAAGTCGGGACACGACCTCAACAACAAGCTGTTTCGCGCGTTGTTAGAAAATGAGTCTGCCTGGGAAGAAGTGACCTTTGAGGACTCTCGCAAGTCGCCTATATCTTACGCGACGCCGTCCTACGCCTGATGCGTCTGCCGTAGGGCTACCTTTGAAAATTTCACGATCCAGCAAATTTTGCGGCACCCACGTATGTCTATCACCTTAGAGCTAACATACGTGGTTAATTCATAGCCGCGGTCTTGCGCAGCCCGACACTTCTCCTCTCTCGTGCGATTTCCATTAGCATATCCAACGGCGACAAATACGTTGTGTTGATTTGGCGGAAAAGGCTTGTCCACTTTTTCAAAAGAAACGAGTGGCAGCCCATCGTAGGCGCTGCCCGTTATATAGCGTTTGTCCACAGTGAAGCCAGCTACTTTTTACGGACTGTGGTACCCAAAGTAATGCCGCGCCAATTCCGCCAGAATGCCCACGCCGAATACAACGAGCTGCATCGGTCAATTCCTGAGAAGATAAATGCACACCAAATATTCATGATGATACTCAGACAATGCTCACGTCGAATCGTGAGAACCTGTGATACCTTACGAATTCTGACAAAAATGGCCCTTTCGAATGCCGACCGTATCTTTAGTAATCCCAGTATTCAATGCAGAGGCAACAATCTCTGAGCTTTGTGCTTCAATAATCACGGAAATCTCGAATGATGTGAGCGAATTCGAGATTATTCTCGTTGACGATTGCAGTGGCGATAATTCCTGGCGAATTATCGAGTCACTGGCATCGAAGGATGATCGAATTCTCGGAATAGAATTGGGACGGAATTTTGGACAACACAACGCGCTGCTCTGCGGAATTCGAGTGGCTAAATATGAGGTCGTTGTTACTCTCGATGATGACCTCCAGCATCCAGCATCACAAATTAAAAAATTGCTCGACAAGCTCGCCGCGGGGCATGACGTGGTTTATGGAGTGCCGCTAGTTGAACAACACGGTTTTCTACGCAATTTTGCGTCTCGCGTAACGAAAATCGCGCTGCGAGGAGTGATCGGGTTTGAGGCGGCGCGAGATGTTAGCGCTTTTCGCATATTTCACACCAACTTACGGGAAGGATTTTCGGACTTCCGAAGTCCGTTCGTCTCAATCGATGTATTATTAAGCTGGTCGACATCAAAATTCTCAAGCGTCAAGGTTGAACACCAACCAAGAGCCGTCGGCGAATCGAATTACACACTTCGCAAGCTCATCTCGCACGCGTTCAATATTGTCACGGGATACTCCGCTCTACCACTGAAGCTGGCAAGTGTGCTGGGATTCGCCTTAACCTTTTTCGGTCTCCTGATTTTAGGTTATGTACTGATTGTGTACTTTCTCTACGATTCCAGTGTCCCGGGATTTGTATTTCTGGCTTCCATGATTTCGATTTTCTCCGGAACTCAATTGTTCGTGATGGGAATTTTCGGCGAATACTTGGCGCGAATACACTTTCGTACGCTAAATCGGCCACAGTACTTCGTGCGCGAAGGAACCGAGCCTGACGGCGAAATACAGATTCGATCCGGCCACACTATAAGCAAACCCTAGTGTGGCTATTTCTTTGACACCAACACAACGTCAATTTGTCAGATACGCCACAATCGGTCTTGTCTCGAATCTGGCGCTCTATTTAATCTATATTTTACTCACAAATGACCTGCTCCAACCCCATGCAGCGATGACCATTATGTACGCCGTCGGCGTGCTATGTACTTTTGTCTTTAATCGGAATTGGACATTCGCCTATCTCGGTACTGGTTGGGCACCGCTTATGCGATACATACTGGTATACGCGTTCGGCTATGTTATCAATTTTCTCATGCTGTCAATCTTGGTCGATAAATTCGGCTATCCACACGAACTTGTCCAGGGCGGCCTGATTCTATTCCTGGCCGGCCTTATATTTTTGGCGCAAAAATTATGGGTGTTCGACAGTCGGGCCAGACAATGAGTATTAGAATTCCGTTCAACAAGAGCTTTGAAACCGGGCGTGAGCTGGAATACGTTGCCGACGTTCTAAAAAACCACAGCACCTGCGGTGACGGTGTGTATTCCAAGAAGTGTCAAGAGTTCATGCAGGAAACATTTTCGGCGCAGAAAGTATTACTGACAACGTCGTGCACATCGGCCCTCGAAATGTCTGTTCTGCTTTGCGATCTGCAGGCCGGTGACGAAGTTATTTTGCCGTCGTTTACTTTTGTGTCAACCGCCAATGCATTAGTGTTGCGTGGCATCACACCTCGATTCGTAGATATCCGCGAGGACACCAAGAATCTAAATGAGGAACTTATCAGCGACGCTATAACCGAGAACACCAAAGCAATTATGCCGGTTCATTACGCGGGTGTTGTCTGCGAGATGAGCGAAATTTCGAAGATTGCAACCGAACATGGACTGCGAGTCATTGAGGACGCTGCGCAAGCTGTAAACGCAAGTTATGACGGGCAATCCGCCGGTACAATCGGTGATTTAGGCGCCTTCAGTTTCCACGAGACCAAAAACTACGCGTCGGGAGAGGGAGGTGCCTTGCTGATAAATGATGAGGCGCTCGTGGAACGCGCGGAAATCCTTCGTGAAAAGGGTACGGACCGGTCGCGGTTTAATCGTGGTCAGGTCGACAAATATTCGTGGGTAGACATCGGCTCATCGTTCTTGCCGTCCGACATATTGGCAGCAGTCTTGTTTGCTCAACTGGAATCGCTTGAAGAAATAGACGCAATGCGCTCGAGAGTCGCCGGACTGTATCGACAGCGGCTGTATGAGTTATCGAAGGATGGGCATATTGAATTGCCATTCGTCCCCGAGAACTGTCGATCAAACAATCACATGTTCTATATTTTGACGCGAGATCAGAAAACTCGCAGTGCATTAATAGACCACCTCAAAAGTAAAGATATTCTGGCGGTCTTTCACTACGTGCCATTGCATAATTCACCAATGGGCAAGAAGCTGGGATGCGACGATAGGGACTTACCCGTGACGCAGTCCGTCAGCGAGCGACTGGTTCGGTTACCGCTTTATTGTGACCTAAGTGATTCTGATGTCGATATTATCTGCGACGAAATAGTCGCGTTCTATCAAGCTGAACGAATTTGTTGAGTTACTTGTGGGTACTGCGCTCGTGAGACCCTTAGGGCCGCGGTTCGATTGGTCTGTACAGCCACCAGGTGCCCTCGTGTTGTAGCAGTTCAATTGACGCTCGCCTGTCCTTAAAAATATCTGCGCTAATGTCGGTCATTGAGCTAACGACAAAATAGTCATAGTCTTTGCCGTTATGTCTCTGCCAGTCAAAGGTCTCCGGCATCCAGGCAAGCATGCCAACGTTCGCAGGACGTTTCTCGGGTTTATAGCGAACCACCGTCCCGTAGAACATTCCGAAATTGTAGTCGACGATCCCTTTCTTTTCCGCTTCATACCAGGAAGTAAGAAACAGGAACACGGGTGTAGTAAACTCACTGCTATGCTTGTCCCATATAATGGTAAGCACGCGCTTGCCGTCATCCATCCGGGCTAACAAGATTTCAAATGGCTTGGTCTCAAGACTAAATGTAGTGAAGCGCAATACATTCGCTCCACTCCAAACAAAAACAGCTAGTATTCCGATCCAGTGCCATCTTGTGGTCTCCGCGGGCGTCCGCTCCCATAAAATTAACCATAGGAGCGGAAGGAATACTCCAAAGCGTTCATAGAGATATGCTGTTCCCATACCGTAGGATGGAAAAAGCATAAAAGTCGCGAGTCCGACCAGGGCGGCCAACCACCTTTCCGGTTTTCGGGTGAATCTCAATCCCGAAAAGAACGGCAGTGCGACGATGGCTACGAAAACAAACAATGAAACAAAGAAGAATGTACCGTCAAGGCCAGAAAATTGCACGACGATATCAAGTGGGCGCTTCAGATATGAGCCGAAAACGACTCGGTCGTCCGTCATGTACGTCCCGCTATTCAGGGCTTGATACAGCCATATCGCGATTAGCGGCAGAGTCGCAGTATAAGGGGTACTGAGCGCAGCTAAACGCAATGGTTGCCGATAATTTCTACCCGCCAGCCAAGCCAGCGCAATGAGCGAGGAGAAACACAACACAAGCAAGTGGCAAAAGAACATCAAAACTGAGAACCCGACAATAAGGACCCCAAGACCGGCGCTTGGCTCTCGATCCCATCGAACTGTAAGAATCAACAGGACCAGGCTAAGTGGAACTGATGCTGCAAACGGTAATGTTCCCCAATAGAAAGCGAAGCTATAGGTTGAAGGAATAATTAACCATCGCCAGCTTGGAACTCCGCCGATCGCACCAAGCAGTCGACCCGAGAGAATTGGTGTCGCGACGACAACAGCTGACATGACGAGTTTGGTCGCCACTCCAACTGGAACCAGATAAGAAAGTAACGCTAAAAGCACTGTGAAGGTCAGATAGGGCGTATACAGGTTGACTTCGAAATGCTCAGTAAAAAAAGGATTCTCGCGCCAGATTTCCTGCAGTGCCACGGCTTGTGCAGCATGCCCTGGGAGGTCGACGCCAGGAAGAAAGTGTGTGAGCCAAAATGGTATTACGGCGAGCAACAAGGCCAGGTAAAACAGCCACTCATTGTCGAAGTCAAAATTGTAGTCGGACTTGATCAATGTTCGCCCTCGCGGAGGATGTCGAGCAGGTATTTTCCGTAGCCGCTTTTCGTAAGAGGTGCCGCGATCCGTTCCAGTTCAGAATCGGAGATGTATCCCATGTGATACGCGATCTCCTCCGGGCAGCAGATTTTCAGTCCCTGGCGTTCTTCAATCGTCTCAACGAAATTAGCGGCGGCTAGAAGACTTCTCTGTGTGCCTGTATCGAACCATGCAGTTCCTCGACCGAGAAGTTGAGCCTGCAGCCTGTTTTCACCCAAGTAAACCTTATTTAGGTCCGTAATCTCCAATTCACCCCGCTCGGACGGCCGTAAGGATTTCGCGATTGATACAACATTAGAGTCGTAAAAATACAAGCCTGTGACAGCGTATCGCGATCTGGGTTTATCGGGTTTTTCTTCAAGACTAAGGACCTTGTTCTGCTTGTCGAGCTCGACTACGCCATACCGCCCAGGGTTTCGAACGGCATAGGCAAAAATAGTCGCACCATCATTACGGCCAGCGGCTGCCTGAAGTTTAGGCGCCAGATCCGTTCCGTAAAAAATGTTATCGCCCAGAATCATTGCGCAGCTGTCATTTCCAATAAAGTTCTCACCGATAACGAACGCCTGTGGCAATCCGCCGGGCGACGACTGAATCGCATAGGAGATGTTGATGCCCAGCGTGGAGCCATTCCCAAGGAGGTTTTCAAAACGAGGTGTATCGGTAGGGGTCGATATGAGCAAAATGTCTCTGATACCCGCTAACATGAGAATCGACAGCGGATAATAAATCATCGGTTTGTCGTAAACCGGAAGCAGCTGTTTCGAGATGACCTGTGTCATCGGGTAGAGTCGTGTCCCGGAGCCACCGGCTAAAATTATCGCCTTCATAGCGTTTCTTCTTGTTGTCCATAATTTTTATTCACCCAATCTTCGTACGTTCTACCGCTAACATTGTCAAGCCACACAGCATTGTCCAAGTACCAGCGCACGGTTTTCTCAAGGCCGGTCTTAAACGACTCGCGAGGTCGCCAACCCAGTTCACGTTCGATCTTGCTCGTATCGACTGCATAACGCCGGTCATGCCCTGGCCTGTCGTCAACAAAGTGAATCAGACTCTTGTGCGGCAACACGGACGCCTGTGGCCGTAGTTCGTCGAGAATTTCGCAAAGCTTATTGGCGACATCAATGTTCGCAACCTCATTCTTGCCGCCGATATTGTAAGTCTCACCCGGTACACCCTTATGAAGGGCGAGGCGCAATGCGGCGCAATGGTCACCAACATAAAGCCAGTCACGAATATTTTGCCCGTCACCGTAAATAGGAATGGCTTTGCCGGAAAGGCCGTTTAGAATCATGAGCGGAATAAACTTCTCGGGAAATTGATACGGGCCATAATTGTTGGAGCAATTTGCTGTAACTACCGGGAGTCCGTAGGTGTGGTGATAGGCGCGTACAAGATGATCGGAAGCAGCCTTTGAAGCCGAATAGGGACTATTTGGTGCGTAAGCGGTGGTTTCGCAAAACGCAGAATCAGTAGGACCTAGTGACCCGTAAACCTCATCGGTGGACACGTGCAGGAATCGAAAAGATTGGCGTTTTTTTGGAGCAAGGGTCTGCCAGTATTTTAGACCGGCCTCGAGGAGTCGAAAGGTTCCCAAAATATTAGTGCTGATGAAACTTTCGGGGTCGTGGATGGATCGGTCCACGTGCGACTCAGCCGCGAAATGCAGAATAGCATCAGGCTTATGTGTTAATAGCGCCGCATTAAGCGCGTCGCTATCACAGACGTCAATTTGCTCGAAAACGTATTTCGAATTGTTATGAAGAGAGGACAGGTTGGCAACGTTTCCCGCATAAGTGAGTTTATCGATATTGACGATCGGATCATTGCAGTCACGAAACCAGTCCAGAATGAAATTCGAACCAATAAAGCCGGCACCGCCTGTTACCAATAGAGTCATCGTTGTGCCCCTGTGCCGAATAGAGTAATCACTGTTTTACCTGGCCTGTTATTCACGAACTATCTCGAACATACGCGCATACGCGAAATCCCGTTCATCGTCGACTCGAAGCTCGCCTATCAAGCGATATCCTTCCGGAACACTTTTTGCGAACGCGAGCTCAAGAAACAGCGGAGAGTTGTGTTGTTTAATCACGTCGACGGGCGATGGCTCGACACCGTTTGGTCCTGAAAAAAACACATCGTTCAATCGAACGAACACGTAACGTATATCCGTTGTTTTCAGTATTTCCTTTGGTCGCATATGTAGCAGCGCTTCCACCTGCTGCAACTTACGCATGTGTAAAGGCGTTATCAGAAAATTGTTCACGATTACGCTGCAGTCAGTATGGTAGCGAACGGGGTGACCATCATCCGCGAGCGCAAGGACCGTACCCGGTGTCTTGATGCAAGCATCGGCAAGAATAGGATACAGACTGCGACTCGCTGCGTAGTCACGGTCCAGTCCCGGCGGCGCTCGTTTAAACAGCTGATGTCTTAACGGCGGCTGCAACGCGATCGCGAGGATTGCGAGCGTGATCGCGGACGTAACAAGTATTGTCGCCTGAGTTTTTTGGCGTAAAACATCAACGATGAGCAAGCTGCCGAGGATAAGCGCCCACGAACCGAAGGGGTGCAAACGATACTGCGAGAGCATCAGAACCATCCCGAAGACCATGACGACGGATAGAAAAACAGCCTCTGGCTTGGTTTTCCTAAATAGTGCTACGAGGTGAAACACAACGAGGGGTGGTGCGGCCAGTATTAGCCAACTGTACAAAGAGCTAACCCAGGCAATACCCCCCGGCTCGAACCAACGCGACACCGGGCTCTGCACTTCGCTGATATTGCGAATGATCTCGAGTTCACCCGCCAGAAATGTCACGCCTGTGGCCAATTTGGCAAACATCGGCACAAGCATCGCCAGGCCGAGCAAGGCGAGCAGGCCCAAATTTACATTGTTGCGCTGGCGCAGAGCCAGAAATGTCAGTACAACAGCGCTTCCAAAGGCCACATAAAGATGAAACCACGACAGGGTCCAGAATTCGAACTGCAGGTCGAGAAACGCTGCCGATGGCAAGACCACAAGCAACGTGGCGACAAACAAAGTGCCGCCCAGCCATAGCAGGCTTTTTGCGGGCAGGTCGGCTGAGCGCAACCAAAGCAGAAAGACAGTCGCCAGGACTGGAATCTGCAGTACGAACAAGCCGTTGTGAAAAGCGCATGCGGCACCGAGTACAACGCCCAGAAAAACAGCATCGCTGGCCTGCAGGCGCTCGAAGAATCGCAGACCAGACAACACGACCAGTAGCATGAACGTGAGCTCAATGAAGTGATGGTCTATCAGTCCGAGTCCGTGCAGGTTTTGAGTGAGCGGTGATAATGAGAACGCCAAAAGCGCGATCGCAGTTGGCGCAACGCCGAGTCGAACTTCCCTGGCGATCAACGTCAGGATCCCGGTATTGACGTACACCCAGAAGACCGGGATGTATGCCAGAAACTTCATTGGCTGCATGTCGGGTCGCACCCACAACGCGACTCGAAGTGACAGGGCCAGCAGGTAATCGTAGGCCCAGGGCCATGTGATCCAGCTGCCTTCCGGCACATGAATCATCGAATCAAACTGGTAGAAACCGCGCTCACTGATTGCGGCATCAATAATTCGTGTGGCGTGATAAAACGAGTCGTTGCTGACGGGAATATATTGGCCGTCCACATACGCAGCCGTCGTGTACAGCATTGCGATTGCAGAGGCGATGAGCGAGAAGACGAACCAGGCGATCCAATAGGGCAACGACTTGTTCATGCAGCCCTGCTGGATTTTCCAGATGCCTGGCCGGCACGAAAAGCGAGCTGTCGGGATGCGAAAAAATTAAAAAACAGGGCGATCGCCGATGCGATCGCAAGAGGAATGATCGGCCAGTTGGCGAATAGTGTGAATCGATAAGCGAGTAACAAGAAGATGCCAAAATTGAGAAGTGCGCCGATACTGTTTACAGCGACGTAACGGCCCCACTCGTGGACAGCACGTATGTCCTTTCGGTCGGCGAACGTGTGCTGCCGATTCAGGTACCACGTCACTGTCACAGCAGCGGCAAAAGAACAAAGGCGTGCTTGTACAAGACTGAATTCGAAAATGCTGTGCAGTATCGTGAGAATTCCACCGTCGACGAGGAAGCCGATCGCGCCTACGATGATGAATCGGCCAGCTTGCTGAACAATGACGTCCGGCATTAGCTCTGTCGCGAGACGCCACGTCTGCTCTGACCGAGCCACGTTAGAGCAAGGTAATGCAGGCGTTTGGCCTCACGGCGGCCGCGGGCGACCGAGTCAAGAATTAGCCCGGTGGCGAGTGATAGAAAAGCTAGCACCATTACGCTGGCTGCCAGGAACGCAGTGGGGAATCGTGGTACGAGACCGGTATTGAGAAATTCGATAACAATTGGAATGCCGATCGCCAGCGAAAAGCCTGCGAGAGTAGCGCTGATAATCGAGTAAAAGAAAAACGGGCGATAGTCCTTCGTCAGAATCATGATCGTCCACAGGATGCGAAAGCCGTCTCTATAGGTATTCAGCTTACTATCGCTGTCCTCAGGACGGTCTTTATACGGTGTGTCGATCTCGGCCATCGGAATATTCAGAGACAGGCCATGCACGGTGAGCTCCGTTTCGATTTCGAAGCCTGTCGAGAGCGCTGGAAAGGATTTAACGAAGCGCCTTGAAAACGCCCGGTAACCTGAAAGAATGTCCGTGCAACGTTTTCCAAAGAGCCAGTTAACGATCCCCGTAAGCATGCGGTTGCCAAACTGGTGACCGAAAGGATACGCCGCGTCCATATTGCTGACACGCCTTGCATTTACCGTATCGACATGTTCGCTGAGTAATGTGTCGACCAGTTTGCCAACACTGGCCGCGTCATAAGTGTCGTCGCCATCCACCAGAACAAACACAGAGGCCTCGACGTCTGAAAACATTCGTCTAACGACATGGCCCTTACCTTGCTGGGTTTCTTTACGCACGATCGCGCCTGCATCAGCGGCGATCTGCGCGGTGTTATCGGTCGAATTGTTGTCATAGACGTAAACCGCCGCGTGCGGCATTTGCGCACGAAAATCACGCACGACTTTTGCAATCGTGACTTCCTCGTTGTGACATGGCACGAGGATTGCGATCTCGAGGTCATCGCTCGTCATCTATTTCAGGCCTCATTTTGCGTTGATTTACTCGCCGCCATTGTAATCGACGCGAGCGACTCGGACTGAGACCTTGTCGACACTGATGCCATGTGATTGAGCCGCTTTGACCAGCGTTGTCTCCTCGAATCGCAGGCGTGAGGCCCAGGCGGACGACGGGCAAATTAGCACTAACTCGCTGTCCCCCCGGATATTGGCGGCAATGAGGCCACCGGCGAGCTCCGCGGGCAGCGCTCCGGCCAACGCGGCCGTTAATTCGCCCATATCGCGGGCACGCCGCACGAGGTCAGCTAAGTCCCCGTTTTTGTTCGCGTTTAGTAGATTTCCGAGCTTTTTGGCGGCCATAAAAGTGTGACCTAGTTAGCAATTTTGGCGACGGTCAGGTGACCAGAGTCACCGTTCGAAGCTAATGATCTTGTAATGAAAACTGACATTATGCATAGTTTCCCACTCGATAAAGGCATACCCGCTGAAAAACGGGGACGCAAAACCACCGGTCTAAGGGGTTATTCCTAGGACAGCGGGGCTTCCGAACGATGTATTACTGCGGGTCTACAACTAAAAAACTGAAAGCGGCTTGTGGCGCTAACACAAACTACTTGAGCAATGCGTCTCCGGGGCATTTTCAATGAATGTTGTCATATTTGGCAAGGGGCTGGGTAAGCCTCGACAATTAAATTTAACGGGTCTGACGGTCGGTCTGATCGGCATGGCGTTTGCCGTCGTACTTGGTGTACTGAGCTTCACCGGCGGCTATTGGTATTCGTCCAATACCGGTTCCGGCGTGAGCGTCAACGAACTGGCCAACCTCGGCGAAGAGTTGCGATTGCAGCAGGACAGTATTGCGACCATACGTCGGGAAAATGAAGACAACGTTGACGCGATGGCCATTCGCATTGCGCAATTGAATGCACGCGTTATCCGCCTTGATGCGCTTGGACGCCGACTTACAAAGATGGCCGAGATCGAAGACGGAGAATTTGATTTTGATTCGGTACCGGCACTGGGTGGCCCGGAAGAGCGCCTTCCGAACGGTTCCAATGTCGCTATTCCCGACGTCGTAGAGGCCATGGCCTCTCTGGACCTCCAGCTTAGTAATCGTGAGGCGCAACTCTGGGTACTCGAGAGCGTGCTTATGAATGAAAATTTGCAGGAGCGCGTCTACCCGCAGGGCCGCCCGGTTAATGCTGGCTGGATCTCGTCTTACTTTGGCAAACGCACGGACCCGTTCACGGGCAAGTTGGCCAATCACACAGGTATCGATTTTGCGGGCAGGCAGGGTGCAGAGATATCAGTTGTGGCAGACGGCGTCGTAACCTGGTCGGGTGATCGATACGGCTACGGCATCATGGTTGAGATTAACCATGGCAACGGTTATTCAACCCGCTACGCGCACAATTCCGAAAATCTTGTCGAAGTCGGTGATGAAGTCAGAAAAGGTCAGGCGGTGGCTCTGATGGGTGAAACCGGCCGCGCCACCGGCCCCAATTTGCACTTCGAAGTGTTGCGCAATGGGGTACGCGTCAATCCAGTCAATTTCATCCGCGACTCCTCGAAATAAGCCAACAGACGATTAAAGCCCATTCTTGGCCAATCAAGCCGGGAAAGGTGGCTTGTGTTCGTATTTTTTGCCCACAAATAGCCTCATTAGATTCTAATTAACGCGGCAAAACTCTAGAATAACCCGCTTTGTTTCGTTGGCGACCCGTCGCCGCTATCGCCATTTTCCAGGAGTCCTCTGTGGCCAATTTCTTGACCCGTATCTTTGGCAGCCGTAATCAACGGCTACTGCGCCAGTATTCTAGGGTCGTCAACACAATCAACGACCTTGAAGAGGGCATGCAGTCCTTAAAGGACGAAGAGCTTCGCGCCAAAACCGCAGAATTCAAGTCGCGTGTACAGCAGGGCGAGGGGCTGGACGACGTCCTGCCGGAAGCATTCGCGGTGGCCCGCGAAGCATCGGTGCGCACGATGGGCATGCGTCCCTTCGACGTGCAGCTGATCGGTGGCATGGTGCTGCACGATGGCAACATCGCAGAGATGCGGACGGGCGAGGGAAAAACACTCGTAGCGACACTGCCGGCGTACTTGAACGCGTTGAGCGGCAATGGTGTGCATATCGTCACGGTCAACGAATACCTGGCACAACGTGATGCGGACTGGATGCGGCCGATATACGAATTTCTCGGACTGACCGTCGGCGTTTCGAAGAGCGGTCAGACGCAGGAAGAAAAGAGTTCGGCCTACGACAGCGACATTACTTACGCGACGAACAATGAACTCGGTTTTGACTACTTGCGCGACAACCTCGCGTTCGCGACCAAGGATAAAGCGCAGCGCGACCTCAATTTCGCGATCGTCGATGAGGTCGACTCAATCCTGATCGATGAGGCGCGCACGCCGTTGATCATTTCGGGCCCCGCCGAGGCGAGTACGGAGTTGTACGCGCAGATCAACAAGTTGATCCCGCAGCTGAAGCCCCAAGAGGAAACAGAGGCACCGACAAATTACGACATCACAGCGCGTCACGTCGCGTTAGTCGACAGCGCCGGCAAGCCCGTCAGAGTTCCCGATAGTGATGACAACGTTTTAG